>ERZ1023393.244-NODE-244-length-9860-cov-5.539725_pt1 | contig 9860 bp, 6 predicted proteins | sample MGYA00380503_ERZ1023393 | MGnify/ENA primary metagenome ERZ1023393 (study PRJEB33173, sample SAMEA4830379) | metagenome | study: EMG produced TPA metagenomics assembly of the PRJEB25223 data set... | reverse complement strand
GTCTGGATGTTCTTCAGAAGTTTGATTGTCACGAAGAACCAAATCCAATTCAAATTTGCCGTCTTTTCTACGAGCAATTGGGGTAATAGTGTGGTGAGGTTGCCCATCAGACTGAGCCAAGACTCCAGATTTTTCGTCTGAATAACCACGCCAGCAATTGAGAATTTTGGTTGCTAGAGCAATTAGTCTTTCCTTGTCTTCACTTCTAAGACGAAGAACAGACATAGGCCAATTAACGATACCAGTCTCAACATCAGAGTATCCATCAAAGCTAACTTTTTCTTTAATGCCTGCTACTTCCATTGGGAAGGTATGGCGACCACCTTGATAGTGTTCATGTGTAAGAATCGAACCACCTACAATTGGAAGATCGGCATTTGAACCTGCGAAGTAACCAGGAAATGCTTCAACAATTGATAGGAGACGACCAAACGTCAATGGACTGATGTGCATTGGTTCGTGCTTACCATAAAAGAAGATAGAATGTTCATTAAAGTAAGCATATGGTGAATATTGGAAGCCCCAGTCATTTCCTTCCATTTGGAAACGAATAACACGGTGATTACTACGTGCTGGGTGATTGATGCGACCAAGATAACCTTCATTTTCCATACAAAGTTGGCATTTTGGATAATCAGAAGCTACCGCATTTTTAGCTGCAGCGATGGCTTTTGGATCTTTTTCAGGTTTTGAAAGGTTAATCGTAATTTCCAAGTCACCGTATTTAGTAGGTGCTTTATAAGCAATGTTTTGTGCAATGGCTTTGACTTTCACATAATCATTGCGTTTACTTTGTGCATAAAAGTCAGCAATTGCTTGCTCTGGGTCAGATTTATAAGTATCCCAGAAGTTACGATTGACAAGGCTAGGGCTTGGTGTAATCAAGTCCATGAGTTGAGCACCTATGATATCTTGTTCTTCATTAAGTTCACCTACAGAACCAGCTTTAACACCTGCTTGAAGCAACTGGTCTTTAAGGTCAATCAATTCAGAGCTATCTGTTTCAACATCAGCAACTCCTTCTCCAACCAAAGCAAAAACTTTGTTTGTCAAATAGATACGGTCCAATTCCTCATAATCACTATTTTCAATAACCTGAGTTACAAAAGTGTTTACTAAATTTTCAGCCATAATCTCTACTTCTTTCTCATTAATCAAGTACTCGTGAACCGCCAGCTACTTCAGCAATATAGAAGCTTGGTGCATAACCAACGACTTCTTCATAACGTTGACCAACTGCTTTTTTGAAATCTTCAACTTTATCTTTGTTTACTAACGCGATGGCACATCCACCAAAGCCCGCTCCTGTCATACGAGCTCCAAGAACACCTTCTTGTTCCCATGCGGTGTGTGCCAAAGTATCAAGTTCAAGACCTGTCACTTCGTAATCATGTTCCAATGACACGTGAGAAGCATTCATAAGGCGTCCAAAGCCTTCCAAATCCCCTGATTCAAGAGCTTTACGGGCTTGAAGTGTACGTTGATTTTCAAGAACTGCATGACGGGCACGTTTGATACGATTTTCATCTTTAATCAAGTAGCTGTATGCATCAAATGTCCAGAGGTCCAATTCACCAAGTGTTTGGATATCAAGTTTTTCTTGGAGTTCAGATACTGCTGTTTCACATTCAGCACGACGTTCATTGTATTTAGAATCAGCCAATTCACGACGTTTGTTAGTGTTCATGATAACAACAACATTGTCTTTAAGGTCAAGTGGTACCAAGTCATACTCTAAAGTATTTGTATCCAAGTAAATCGCACGTTGATCAGCTCCCATACCAATAGCGAATTGGTCCATGATACCAGAGTTAACGCCGATAAAGTCATTTTCAGTTTGCTTACCGATTTTAACCAAGTCAAGGCGTTCCAATTTAAGGTCATAAAGTTTTTCAGCAATAACACCAATCAACAATTCCAAAGATGATGATGATGACAAGCCTGATCCATTTGGAATGTTACCATAGATGTAAATATCCATACCTGAATCAATCGTATGACCAGCCTCTTGCAAGAAATGAAGAACACCTTTTGGATAGTTTGTCCAGTTGTGTTCTTTTTCAAAACGAAGATTTTCAAGTGGTACTTCGATGATGCCTTTATCCTCAAAGTTACCTGAGAAGAAACGCAAAACTTTGTCATCACGTTTGCGGGCCGCTCCGTAAGTACCTAGGGTAATGGCTGCTGGAAATACATGACCACCGTTGTAGTCCGTATGCTCACCAATCAAATTAATACGACCTGGAGAAAAGAAAGTATGTTCTGCTTCTACACCAAAAACTTCTTTAAACTTTTCTCTTAACTGTGATGTCTTCATAGGATGTACCTCGCTTATTCTTTTTTACACTAACAGTGTAACCCCTTTCACAAGGAAAATCAATATTTTTACTGTTTTTTTAGTAAAAAATAGGTAAAATTTTAGAATTTATGATATACTTTGGATGAAAGGAGAACAATATGGCTACATTAAAAGATATCGCAAAATTGGCTGATGTATCAATCGCAACTGTTTCACGTGTTCTCAACCAAGATGAAAACCTCTCCGTTACTGAAGAAACCAGGCACCGTATTTTAACTGCGGCAGATGAAATCGGATATACCAAACATAAGAAAATCGGAAACTTGAAAAAAGAAAAACATCAAGTGGCAATCATCCAATGGGTAAGTGAGGAAGATGAGTTAGACGATCTCTACTACTACAACATTCGGCTTGGAATTGAAACAAGAGCCCATGAGCTAGACTACGAGATGCTTCGTTATTTCAATGACATTCCTTTTAGTCTCGCTGAAGAAGTCATAGGTATACTTTGTATCGGAAAGTTTAGTCGTGAACAGATTACTGAATTGGAATCATTGGGTAGATCACTGGTCTTTGTAGATAGTGATACCCTACTTCAGGGACATCCTTGTGTGACAACTGACTTTGAAAATGCTGTTCAAACGGCACTAAGTTATCTCACTGAGCAAGGGTGTAAGAGCATCGGTCTTTTAACAGGGCAAGAAAAAACAACGGATTCAACTGAAATCGTTCCGGAGCCTCGTTTACGTTCTTATCGTAACTACTGTATTGAAAAGAGCATCTATGACCCTCTTTTGATTCTTTCAGGTAATTTTACAGTTCGATCTGGCTATGACCTTTTAGCCTCTAAAATAGCAAGTGGTACACCCCTACCAGATGCCTACTTTGCAGCTAGTGACAGTCTGGCTATCGGTGCTCTTAGAGCCCTTCAGGAAAATGGCATTAATGTCCCAGAAGATATCCAGATTATCTCCTTTAATGACACCAGTCTAGCCAAACAAGTTTATCCGCCACTTTCTAGTGTTACTGTTTATACCGAAGAAATGGGACGAACGGCCATGGATGTCCTTAATAAACAAGTCTTGGCTCCAAGAGAAATCCCGACACTTACTATGTTGGGCACTAAACTGACTCTGAGAGAAAGTACGAAATAACAATCATTTAATAGACAAAAGGTGGTCGCCAACAGTTAGTTGGCAACCACTTTTCTTTTTATTTCATCTTCACACAAATAGCATCCCAAGCTTGGAGTTTGCCTTGGTCTGTAATTGGCTCTAATTCGGTATTTGAAATGACAACTTCTGCTCTTTCGAAATCATAACAGAAGTCTTGTTCTTGGTCTGATAGGTTGACTACAACCAGATAACTGCTATCTTTGGTTTTCCGAATGTAAGCAAAGACTTTGTCAGTTGTCTCCAAGAGTTCAAAGTCAGCATCTACCAACCAATCTTGAGTCTTACGAAGCTCTACGAGCTTCTGATATGTATAGAAAATCGATTCTGGATTGGCAAGGGCTGATTCAACATTTATGTCCTTATAGTTTGGATTAACAGGTAACCAAGTCTTATCCGATATGCTAAATCCAGCATTTTTAGACGTATCCCATTGCATTGGTGTTCGAGCATTGTCACGACCCACCTGACGGATTTGGTCCATGATAACTTCTATCGATGCCCCTTTTTCGAGAGCTTCTTTGGCATAGTTGAGAGATTCAATGTCATTCAATTCTTCCAAAGTTCTAAATGGATAATTGGTCATGCCGATTTCTTCGCCCTGATAAATGTAAGGTGTTCCCCTCATCAGATGAAGGAGGATAGCCAAGGCCTTGGCTGATTTCTCACGATAGACACCAGTATCTCCCCACATTGAGAGAATACGAGGCAGATCATGATTATTCCAAAAAAGTGAGTTCCACCCTTGTCCCAACTCTAACTCGGTTTGCCATTTATTAAAAATAGCCTTAAGTGCTGTAACATCCAACTCCTTCTCATACTCCCATTTAGGGCTATCTGGCTTATGCTGAAGTCCAATATGTTCAAACTGGAAAACCATGGAAAGTTCTTGATTATCTGGATTTGAATACTGTTTAGCAATTTCAGGTGTTGCTCCCCAGGTTTCACCAACGGTTAGAAGGTCGTGCTTTCCAAAGCTTGCCTGGTTCATCTCCTTGATGTAATCGTGAAGTTTTGGACCGTTTGTATCAATCAGTTGATCTGGGATCTTACCAATCATATCAATCACATCCATGCGGAAACCACCGATTCCCTTATCAATCCAGAAATTCATCATGTCATAAACTTTCTGGCGCAACTGTGGATTTTCCCAATTGAGGTCTGGCTGTTTCTTACTAAAGAAATGCAGATAATATTGACCTGAGGTCTCATCATATTCCCAAGCGGAGCCACTAAAGATAGATACTAACTCATTAGGTTTGTCTCGCCAGATATAGAAATCACGTTCAGGACTTTCTGGATTTTCACGCGCTTCGATGAACCATGCATGCTCATCAGACGTATGGTTAACCACCAAGTCCATAACAATTTGAATATCACGCTTCTTGGCTTCCGCCAAAAGCTCATCCATGTCACTCATGTCTCCAAAAATATCTGCAATAGCCTCATAGTTAGCGATGTCATAGCCATTGTCATCCATTGGACTGTCATAGACAGGCGAAAGCCATAGGGCTGTTATTCCAAGTTTTTGCAAGTAGTCTAACTTACTGGTAATCCCCTTCAAATCACCAATGCCATCACCGTTTTTGTCCATAAAAGATTTAGGGTAAATTTGATAAATCGTAGCTTTATGCCACCAATGTTTTTGCATGATTCTACTCCTCGTAGTTATTATTATCGTGAGTCTGATAGTTCTATTTTACGTTTTTCTAGAAGTTATGCAAGCGTTTTCTTTTGTTGTTTAAAACATTTCAATGACCTATACTCCAGACTCCTTAAACTTTTGGTAATATTGAAAAATAATAGAGTTGAAATGTAAGGTTAGCCTTTGCTTATTTTAACAATACAAAAAAAGCGATGGTTAATACCTTAACCATCGCTTTTTACTTTTTGGGCAAGACCATAACAAAGCGCCTCCCCGTAGAACTTTCTTCAAATCTATAGCTAAGTTCCTCATGCTCTAAAAGGTATTTGACCACAAAAAGGCCTAATCCTCCTTCTTTCTTAGATTGAGCTTTAGTTGAAATATTTTCTTTAGATACACTCGTATTTTCAATGACAAAATCAGTTCCTTCATTTTCTAAAACTATTCGAATCACTCCACCCTTATCAGAATGCTTGACTGCATTACTGATGATATTTGAGAGAACCAATTTCAAAATAGGTAAATTCATGAAAATACTAGTTGCCGAAAGATAATTGTCAATTGATAGGGAGCGATTCTCAATCAACACTTGATTTTGAGTGAGTATGCGATTTACCACATCATCTAACTGAATCCACTCCTTGTCACCAGCCAATTCCTGGACAGAGGACAGGGACAGGATTTCTAGGACGATCTGATTCATCTCATCGACGATATCGAGAGAGACCGACAGGTAGCGGTCCCGATCCTTGTAGCGGCCAATCTTATCCCGCATATTTTCTAGAATAATCTTCAAGCTGGCTAGAGGTGTCTTGAGCTCATGCGAGGCCCCCCGTAGGAATTCCACCTTCATCTGCTCCAACTTCAGATTTTCCTGTTTCTGCTGCTCTAGATTGTCGATTACTTCTAGGAGATGGTGATAGAGGTCGTTGATCTGTTGCTTGAGAACGCCGATCTCATCCTGAGAGTGAATAGGAAGACTGGCTGTCCGATCCAAGCGCTTCATCCGCTTGGTCATCTGCTTGATCTCAAGGATCGGAGCAGAAATCAGGCGGGCATAGAGATAGGAGGCAATCACTGACAGGACAAAGGAAGCAAGGAGACTATAGGGGAGAAAGCCCAGACTGATGTCCCGCGCTTCCTTTTGGGAATCGACGGTTGCTAAGAATTGCAAGGTCAGGTATTTCCCTTCCTTAGTCTGAATCTTTCGCTCTTCAATGACCAGGGAATTATTCTGGCTGTCAGGGTTCACGAGCAGGTCATCCTTGACCTCTATGGCATTTTGTTTTTCCTTGCCCTTGATAGATATCTTGATATCATTAGTCTTGGAATAAAGTTCGATGACGGACTCAATGGTCCCTTCTTCCTGCCCTTGGAAACTCTTAGCCAAGGCCTGTGATTTCTTCAAAATCGTCTGGCGCTGGGACTCGATATAGGTCGACGGGAAAATAAAGTAAACCGAAGCATGTAGAAGGATGACTAAGCCACTAAAAAGGGCAAAGGTGATCAGAAAGATCTTTGCAAAGATACTCCGTTTGGTCATGGTCTCTCCAATTTATAGCCGACATTGCGTACCGTAACGATACAGTCCAGCTCCAGTTTTTTTCGTAGTTCCTTGATATAGACATCGATTACCCGGTCAAAAGGAATCTCCTCCGTCTCCTTCCAGACGGCATCGAGGATCTGAGAGCGGGTCCTGGCCTTACCCTCATGCTGGAGCAAGTATTCCAAGATTTCCAACTCCTTGGCGTTCATGGAAATAGCTTGGCCTGCTAGGCTGGCGGTATAACTCTCAAAATCCACCTGTGCCTCTCCATAGGTGAAAACCCGGGAAGGTTGAAGCTTTTTAAAAATAGCTTCGATACGGACCTTCAAGAGGGACAAGGAGAAGGGTTTTTCCAGATAGCCATCTGCCAACTCTCCAAAGGCTGTCAACTTATAGTCCTCGTCATGGAAGGCCGTTAGCATGAGGACAGGGACTGAGCTGGTCTTGCGAATGTTCTTGAGAACTTCCAAGCCATTGAGGATAGGGAGCTGGATGTCCAGCAAGACCAGATCCGGCGCCTCTCTGTGAAAGAGGTCCAGAGCCTCCTGCCCATCGCCTGCTTCAAAGACCTCATAGCCACATTCCATGAGATAGTCGCTCATCCCTTCGCGAATCAGGACTTCATCTTCTACGATTAGTATCTTCATACATTATCCTTTTAATCTATATATGGTCTCTTTCTTCCATTATACCGTTTTTTATAGGTGCAGCAAACTTATCATTCAACATCAACTAAGAGGTCCTTGGGTTTCTTGTGAAGAAGCCAGCGAGAAGAAATCAAGGATACCAAGCTTAAAATAAATCCACCGACTAGAATGACTACCAAAAGTTGCTTAGGTTGGACTGTCATGTGAATCTGAGTTAGAGTCTTACTGAAGCTTTCTGCCTCAGCCCCTTCACCAAGATTTGCAGCTAGAGATTCTTTTATCATTTGCTTATTGATACCTTCCGTAACATTGGAAAGGACTGTTTTACCAACTTTTTCGGCAAAGAAACTCGCTAAACCATATGATAAAAGAAAGGCTGGTAAGGCAATCATCAGTAATTCCATTAAAAATTGACCCGCAACCTGTGTCTTTTTAAGTCCCAAGGCCAAAAAGATACCAACTTCTCTACGACGAGCATTTAACCATAAAATCAACAGAAGGGTTAGCAATAAACTTGTAAAAATGAGACTTCCAATAAACATACGATTTGCCACACGATACATCCCAAGAATAGATTCCTGTAAAGCAGGGTAGTTTGATGAACTCTTAACAAGATCGTAGAGGGTCCAGTTAATGTCCAATTTTTGAATCTTTGCTATCAAGGAATCAATATTTTGATCACCTTTAGCAAAGAAAGTGGCATCCTCATAAGTGGCAGTTTCTACGGTATTACCATAGAGTTTTGCAGCTGTGTCTAGATCAGTGATGAGAGTGTTTTCATACAACTCCTGAGCATAGGTAACGGCAGCTTGATTTTGACCAGAAAATAAACCTTTGATAGTCACTTCTACTGTTTCATCAGCCCTTTTTTCGTTATCAGCATCATAGAGATTAGATTTAAGCTTTACTTTATCTCCTACATTAAGACCATTCTTTTTAGCTAAATCTTCGTGCATCAAGATTTGATTATGATCCTTATCGGTTAGATGTTCTCCTTCAACTAGTTTATAAGCACCTGAAACAAATTTATCTTCTTTTGATGAGTCATTGACTCCTGTCAACATCAAGGTAGACTTAAAATTTTTAGCACGTTCTGGCGATTGATTTTGTAGCGTTTGCTCTGTTTCAATAATCTCATAATCTAGTAAATCACCAATACCATTTATCCGTTTAATAGTCGAAACAATTCCTTTAGTCTCACTAATCTTTTTAATATCTTCTCCCTTAAGATTTCCAGCCCCTCGAGGAGTTCCAGGATTCGTGTTACGATTAATCTGCATTGAAAAACTATTGGTAATTGCCCCTAGACTCTTGGATGCAGCTTCTTGGGTTGCACTTCGCATAGCAAGTCCTAACAAACTAAGAGTACTCATCAAAAGAATAATAGTTAACAGTAATAGTGACTTTGACCATTTTCGTGTAATATATGCAAAAGCGTTTCGAAACATAAGAGTCCTTTCTTTATTTTTTCTTTTCTATGAGTTGTTTCTTCTTCAACTCTAAAACCACATCAGATGCCTGAGCAACTTCCTTACTGTGCGTGACAACTATAACACATTTTTGGCGATCTAAGGCCATTCTTTTAAGGATAGCAATAATATCCTTGGCAGTTTCGTCGTCTAGATTTCCTGTCGGTTCATCTGCTAAGATAATCGGAGCCTCTGAAACCAAAGCCCGTGCAATAGCTACGCGTTGTTGTTGCCCACCTGAAAGTTGCAGGACATTTCGATTAATTTGTTTTTCATCTAATCCCAATTCAGAAAGTATCTTCTTATCAGCATTTTTATTAACAAGTCGTACATTTTCTAAAGGTGTAAGATAATCAATGAGATTGTAATTTTGAAAAACAAGCGCAACATGGTGTCTACGATGATAACTAGAGCTTTTTTTCTTGATATTTTCTCCGTTAAACAAGACCTGCCCCTTCTTGGGATAATCAAGACCTGCCAAAAGGGAAAGTAAGGTCGTTTTTCCCGCTCCAGATTGCCCAATAATACTATAAAATTTACCTTTTTCGAAACGATAATTCACTTTCGAGAAGATAGCTTCACTTTTATTTTGATAACTATACGTAACATCTTTAAGTTCTAACATAGTGTTCCTTTCTCCTTAACTCATATTAGATAAGATTTCTTTTGGAGTTTTGCGCCAAATGAGACCTGTTGTCACACCGAGTGATAATATTACCAAGACTAGAAGACATAGATAAGATAGCCCTAAAGGTAGTCCCTGAGGAATTTGATCTAATAACTGAAGAGCCTGCTGCTGTCCTTGCTGTCCTATAAATTCTTGCAAAAACAGTCGACTTAGTAGTCGTCCAATAGCAAGGGCTGGTAGCAAAGACATAAGAGACACCAACAATATCTCCATAAGAAATTGAGCAAAAATGCGTCCCTTACTCTTCCCAATTGCTAAAAGAATACCTATCTCATGATTTCGCTCACGCGTCCATAGTGCCATTAAAAATGAGAGGATCCCTGCTCCTGTAACAATTAAACTAATCATCATCGTTCTCACGATTCCTTGTACCGCTTTAGACGATTCCTTCAAG
>ERZ1023393.242-NODE-242-length-9920-cov-4.653725_pt1 | contig 9920 bp, 9 predicted proteins | sample MGYA00380503_ERZ1023393 | MGnify/ENA primary metagenome ERZ1023393 (study PRJEB33173, sample SAMEA4830379) | metagenome | study: EMG produced TPA metagenomics assembly of the PRJEB25223 data set... | reverse complement strand
TCGAAGTGAAATGGATTGATTCAAGTGAAGTTACCGATGAAAACGTTGCTGAAATATTAGCAGAAGTTGATGGTATATTAGTACCTGGTGGATTTGGATTCCGTGCAAGTGAAGGTAAGATATCAGCTATTAAATATGCACGTGAAAATAATGTGCCATATTTCGGTATTTGTTTAGGTATGCAATTAGCAACTGTTGAGTTTGCTCGAAATGTCATTGGACTAGATGACGCGCATTCAGCAGAATTAGATCCTAATACACCACATCCTATAATCGACTTATTACCAGAACAGAAAGATATCGAAGATTTAGGCGGTACACTACGCTTAGGTTTATACCCATGTCATATCAAAGAAGGTACATTAGCAAATTCAATTTATAATGAAACTGAAATTGAAGAAAGACACCGTCATCGTTATGAATTTAATAATGAATATAGAGAACAACTCGAAGCAAACGGAATGGTGTTTTCTGGAACAAGTCCAGATGGTCGTTTAGTAGAAATGGTAGAAATTCCAAGCAATGACTTTTTCGTTGCATGTCAATTCCATCCAGAATTTTTATCAAGACCTAATCGCCCTCAACCGATTTTCAAAGCATTTATAGAAGCATCATTGAACCATCAGCAATCTAAATAATATGTTAAGACACACATACTCGAACTATTACGTCGAGATGTGTGTCTTTTTTTATTTAGTGCTTCGTTCAAATGTATGTATATAAAAATGGGGTATAAATGATTATTAAAATTTGAAATTTAGGCGATTTTTATACATCTAGAATAAAAATATAAAATAAAAACGCTTACAAATATATTGAAGAATGCAAAAGGTATACGACTTTGATATAATTAGATTGTAAAAATATGTGCTTAAAGCACCAAGGAGGAACTTTCATGCCTTTAGTTTCAATGAAAGAAATGTTAATAGATGCAAAAGAAAATGGTTACGCAGTAGGTCAATATAACCTTAATAACTTAGAATTCACTCAAGCAATTTTAGAAGCTTCTCAAGAAGAGAACGCTCCTGTAATTTTAGGTGTATCTGAAGGTGCTGCTCGTTACATGAGTGGTTTCTATACAGTTGTTAAAATGGTTGAAGGTTTAATGCATGACAAAGAAAATACTGTACCAGTTGCAATTCACTTAGACCACGGTTCAAGCTTTGAAAAATGTAAAGAAGCAATTGACGCTGGATTTACATCAGTAATGATTGATGCTTCACATGGTTCATTCGAAGACAATGTTGAAATCACTTCAAAAGTTGTAGAATATGCTCATGAACATGGTGTTTCAGTTGAAGCAGAATTAGGTACTGTTGGTGGACAAGAAGATGATGTAGTTGCTGACGGCGTAATCTATGCAGATCCTAAAGAATGTCAAGAACTTGTTGAAAAAACAGGTATCGATACATTAGCGCCAGCATTAGGTTCAGTACACGGACCTTATAAAGGTGAACCAAAATTAGGATTTAAAGAAATGGAAGAAATTGGTGCTTCTACAGGATTACCATTAGTATTACACGGTGGTACAGGAATCCCAACGAAAGATATCCAAAAAGCAATTACTTTTGGTACTGCTAAAATCAATGTAAATACAGAAAACCAAATTGCTTCAGCTAAAGCTGTTCGTGAAGCTTTAGACAATGATAAAGAAGTGTATGATCCTCGTAAATATTTAGGACCTGCACGTGAAGCAATTAAAGCTACTGTTATTGGTAAAATTAAAGAGTTTGGTACATCTAACCAAGCAAAATAAGTTAACGAATAACTTTTGATACTTTATATATGTTGTATCGATTTATGAGGGCGAGACGTCGAAATCAAATTCATTTTTTTGATTTCTGCTTCGCTCTCTTTTTTATGTTATAATTTGTTAGGTTTGTGTAAAAAAGCAATCAGGAAAGCACGGATAACATAAAATTTTAATAATAAATCCTTATAATTATGATTTGAATTGGTAAATAATGGGAATTGAAAACAATAGTAAAAAAATTATATACAAGATAAGACACTTTATTTTATATGAAATAAATTTTAATAAACTGATGTGCTTTGCAAACTGTAATAATTTAATTTATAATGCAAATGATGTTATGGAAGAGAAATATTGATTGAAAGGCAAAGGAGAACATACGAATGGCTCAAGAAGTGATTAAAATTAGAGGTGGTCAAACACTAAAAGGTGAAGTGAACAACCACGGTGCTAAAAATAGTGCAGTAGCAATTATTCCAGCCGCAATTTTGGCTGAAGACAAAGTAACTATTGAAGGCCTTCCAGAAATCTCTGATGTAGAAACTTTAGTAAGTTTACTTGGAGATTTAAATATTAAGACTGAATTAGATGGTATGACATTAAATGTTGATCCAAATGAAATTGAAAATGCACCATTACCTAATAATAAAGTAGAATCGTTACGTGCTTCATATTATATGATGGGCGCTATGTTAGGTAGGTTTAAAAAATGTGTGATTGGATTACCAGGTGGTTGTCCTTTAGGACCGAGACCCATTGATCAACACATTAAAGGTTTCAAAGCTTTAGGTGCTAAAATTGATGAATCAAGTTCTACATCAATGAAGATAGAGGCTGACAAATTAACAGGTGCGAATATCTTTTTAGATATTGTAAGTGTTGGTGCAACAATCAATATTATGCTTGCAGCAGTTCGTGCTGAAGGTCAAACTGTCATTGAGAATGCTGCAAAAGAGCCAGAAGTAGTTGACGTAGCTAATTTCTTAACAAGCTTAGGTGCAGATATCAAAGGCGCTGGCACAAGTACGATTAAGATTAATGGCGTAGAACATTTACACGGTTCACATCATCAGGTCATTCCAGATAGAATTGAAGCTGGTACATATATGTGTATTGCCGCAGCATGTGGTGAAGATATAACAATTAATAATATTATTCCAACGCATGTAGAACCATTAACAGTGAAATTAAAAGAGCTTGGTGTTGATATTCAAGTTGGTGATGATAGCGCCGTAATCAAACGTAGTACACCATATGCTAGTGTTGATATTAAAACACTTGTATATCCTGGATTTGCTACCGATCTTCAACAACCTATTACTCCATTATTGTTTATGGCTGATGGTGTATCATGTAGATGAATTGAAAAACATGGGTGCAGATATTTCGGCAGATAATGGTACAGCAACAATTAAGCCATCTAAACTTACTGGCGCAGAAGTTTATGCTAGTGATTTACGTGCAGGTGCTTGCCTTATTGTAGCTGGTTTATTCGCTGAAGGTGTTACAACAATTTATAATGTAAAGCATATTTATCGTGGTTATACTAATATCGTTAGTACTTTAAAATCTTTAGGTGCAGACATTTGGACTGAAGAAGTATAGAAAATGTGGTATAATAAATATACTTAGTAACCAAAGTGTACTTAGTTTAAATGATAATAGAATAAATCGATATTGAGGTGATGACCATGAAAGTTTGCCCTTATCTAGAAGAAACCTTTAAAATAGTAGGTAGAAGTTGGAATGGTCTTATTATTAATTATTTATCTAGATGTACGGAAAAGTCTGCACACTTTTCAGATATGAAACGTGATTTAAAGACAATTACACCACGTGCACTTAGCATAAAGTTAACGGATCTTAGTGAATGGGGACTAGTTGAAAAGAAAGTGGTTTCTACCAGTCCAATGAATATTCTTTACCAACTGACAGATAAAGGTGATGCTTTAGCAGCAGCATTAGTGCCAATGGAAAAATGGGCTCAAGATTATATTGAACTCGAAAATAAATAGTAATTAAATTCTAAAGTAAAAGCGAAATTCAAAATATTACTAAAAGAGAATGGAGCACACAGTCTTAATTAGGTATTTCTAAAGACAATCAATTCTATTAGTTGTGATTGGAAAGTAGCGTATTAAAGTGGAAGTATAATTTAATCATTTTCGATTGCTCTGAATTTTTAAAGAGACCAAGACATAAATCGATGTCTTGGTCTCTTTTTGTATATGAATTGGAGTGTACATGTAGTTATTCACTGAATAACAAAATGGCGCTGAAATTTAATGGGTTAAAAAAATTGTATAAAATGAATGGAAAACGCTTTATAACAACGTTTGCTACGATTTGGCGTGAGCACTTATGTTTAAAAAAATGAAATCTCGGTTAAAATGGTATTATCAACACAAGTTAAGGAGTGAATTATTGATGAGAAATTTCATTAAACAATATATCAACGGAGAATGGGTTGAAAGTACAAGTGGAGAAACACTTGAAGTAATTAATCCTGCAACAGAAGAAGTTGCTGGTACGATTGCTAAAGGTAATAAAGAAGACGTGGAAAAAGCTGTAGAAGCAGCAGATAACGTATATTTAGAATTCAGACACACTTCAGTTAAAGAAAGACAAGATTTATTAGATCAAATAGTACAAGAATATAAAAATAGAAAAGAAGACTTAATTCAAGCAATTACAGACGAATTAGGTGCACCTCTATCTGTAGCGGAAAATGTACACTATCAAATGGGCTTAGATCATTTTGAAGCAGCACGTGATGCATTAAATGATTTCCAATTTGAAGAACGTCGAGGCGATGATTTAGTTGTCAAAGAAGCAATCGGTGTTTCAGGACTTATTACACCATGGAACTTCCCAACAAATCAAACGTCATTGAAATTAGCTGCTGCTTTTGCTGCTGGTAGTCCGGTAGTATTAAAACCTTCAGAAGAAACACCATTTGCAGCTATTATATTAGCAGAAATTTTTGATAAAGTGGGTGTACCTAAAGGTGTATTTAACTTAGTCAATGGTGATGGACAAGGTGTAGGTAATCCATTAAGTGAACATCCAAAAGTAAGAATGATGTCATTTACTGGTTCTGGCCCAACAGGTTCAAGTATTATGAAAAAAGCTGCAGAAGATTTCAAAAAAGTATCACTTGAACTAGGTGGTAAATCACCTTATATTATTTTAGATGACGCTGATATCGATGGTGCAGCAAGTGTAGCTGCTAATAAAGTAGTGTTCAACACAGGGCAAGTTTGTACTGCAGGTACAAGAACAATCGTTCCAGCAAGTATAAAAGAAGACTTTTTAACAGCTGTAAAAGAAAAATTCAGTCAAGTAAAAGTAGGTAACCCTAGAGAAGAAGGTACACAAGTTGGACCAATTATAAGCAAAAAACAATTTGACCAAGTACAAGCCTATATTGACAAAGGTATTGAAGAAGGTGCCGAATTATTATATGGTGGCCCTGGTAAACCTGAAGGATTAGACAAAGGTTACTTTGCAAGACCAACTATTTTTAATAATGTAGATAACAGCATGACAATTGCCCAAGAAGAAATATTTGGACCAGTAATGTCTGTGATCACATATAATGATTTAGATGAAGCAATCAAAATTGCAAATGATACAAAATATGGTTTAGCTGGTTACGTTTATGGTAGTGATAAAGATACACTTCATAAAGTAGCACGTTCAATTGAAGCAGGTACAGTTGAAATTAACGAAGCTGGACGTAAACCTGATTTACCATTCGGTGGTTATAAACAATCTGGTATAGGCCGTGAATGGGGCGACTACGGAATCGAAGAATTCTTAGAAGTTAAATCAATTGCAGGTTACTACAATTAATAAGTTAATTTAATAGGTAATGTGAATCTATATGAGAGTAGAACAATGAAATCTTTTTAAGAGAAATTAGATTTCTGTTCTACTCTCTTTTTATAATTTATATATCGAAATACATTTTGTAATTAAATAGGAAATTTGCTATAGTTATAAAAGTAGTAGCGTAGTTACTATGTTATTTAAAAAACTTATTTATGAAATGGGTGCAAGATAATGCCTGAAAAAGTACGAACATCACCTCAGTATGAATCGTTCCACGAGTTATACAAAAATTACACTACAAAAGATCTCACTCAAAAAGCAAAATCTCTTAAGCTAACAAACTATAGTAAATTGAATAAAAAAGAACTTGTTCTCGCGATTATGGAAGCGCAAATGGAAAAAGATGGTAACTATTATATGGAAGGCATTCTAGATGATATCCAACAAGATGGTTATGGCTTTTTAAGAACAGTTAATTATTCTAAGGGAGAAAAAGATATCTATATCTCAGCTAGTCAAATTCGTCGTTTTGAAATTAAACGAGGAGATAAAGTGACTGGTAAGGTTAGAAAGCCAAAGGATAATGAAAAGTATTATGGTTTATTACAGGTTGATTTTGTTAATGATGAGAATGCAGAAGAAGTAAAAAAACGTCCTCATTTCCAGGCGTTAACGCCGTTATATCCAGAAGAAAGAATTGTGTTAGAAACTACAAAGCAGAATTTTTCAACTCGAATCATGGATTTAATCACGCCAATTGGATTAGGACAACGTGGACTTATCGTTGCACCGCCTAAAGCAGGGAAAACCTCTTTATTAAAAGAAATTGCAAATGCAATTGCAACGAATAAACCTGATGCAGAATTATTTGTATTATTAGTAGGAGAACGACCAGAAGAGGTTACTGATATAGAAAGATCTGTAGAAACTGCAGAAGTAGTTCATTCTACATTTGATGAGCCACCTCAACACCATGTCAAAGTTGCAGAATTATTATTAGAACGTGCGAAACGCTTAGTTGAAATTGGTAAGGATGTCATTATACTAATGGATTCTATAACAAGATTGGCACGTGCTTATAACCTTGTTATTCCGCCAAGTGGTCGTACGTTATCTGGTGGGTTAGATCCAGCATCTTTACACAAACCAAAAGCATTCTTTGGTGCAGCAAGAAATATTGAAGCGGGTGGCAGTATGACTATATTAGCTACAGCTTTAGTTGAAACTGGTTCGCGTATGGATGACATGATTTACGAAGAATTTAAAGGTACTGGAAACATGGAGTTACATTTAGATCGTAAATTAGCAGAACGTCGAGTATTTCCAGCAATTGATATTGGACGCAGTTCAACACGTAAAGAAGAATTGCTCATTGATCCCAAAGAACTGGATTCATTATGGCAATTACGCAATATGTTTACAGATTCAACGGACTTTACAGAAAGATTTGTTCGTAAACTCAAACGAACAGACAATAACCAAGAATTCTTTGAACAGTTACAAAAAGCTGCTAAAGAAAGCACAAAAACGGGTAAACCAATCATTTAATTACTAAATGATTCATAGATATAATACCAATATGAGATTTAGGGTTGCGTTTTATATTTATAGACATTATAATTATCAAGTATTGGGTAAAAAACTCACAAAAAACTCTGTTCCAGATGGTTCAGGGCAAAGGAGCTGAAAATAATGAGACAAAATATTCATCCTGAATATCACAATGTTATCTTTTTAGATACTACTACAGATTTTAAATTCTTAAGTGGTTCAACTAAAACATCATCAGAGACAATGGAATGGGAAGATGGTAATGAATACCCAGTTATTCGTTTAGACATTTCATCTGATTCACATCCATTCTACACAGGACGTCAAAAATTCGCTGCGGCGGATGGTCGTGTGGAACGTTTCAACAAAAAATTCGGATTCAAATCAAGCAACGAATAATTGTTGGTATAAGGCATTCTCATTTTATGAGAATGCCTTTTTATGTTAAAAAGCACTTCCTAATCACAAATAGATATCATAAACAATGTTGAAATTCCTTTATTTTATGAGTAACGATACTGGCTGCAAGTATAGCATTAAATTTAAGTTTGTATACAATGTTGAAACAAAGTGGATCAGTTTTGTTAGTAGGCAGTTCAATGAGAATTTAACGATAGTTCTATTTGTATATCCCAAATTGTTACATAAAATTAACGCAGTAACTTGAAAATATATCCTATTTTGTAGTGGAAAATATGATATAATGAATCGATTATGTTTTGAAAAAAGGTGGAACGCATAATGTATGAAACTTATCATTCCGGGTGGATTGAATGTATTACTGGAAGTATGTTTAGTGGCAAATCTGAAGAGCTTATTCGTCGATTAAGACGAGGGCTTTATGCTAAACAAAAAGTAGTTGTATTTAAACCAGCTATAGATGACCGCTATCATAAAGATAAGATTGTTTCTCACAATGGCAATGCTATAGAAGCAATTAATATTTCGACAGCAGCTGAGATATTAAAGCACGATTTATCAGAAGTAGATGTAATTGGAATAGACGAAGTGCAATTTTTTGAAAATGGTATTGTACATATAGCTGAACAGTTAGCTGAAAAAGGACATAGAGTCATTACTGCTGGTCTAGATATGGACTTTAGAGCACAACCTTTCGAGCCAATGCCACAATTGATGGCTGTGAGTGAGGATGTAACTAAACTTCAAGCAGTTTGTGCGGTTTGCGGTGCATCGTCAAGTCGTACGCAAAGATTAATTGATGGTAACCCAGCAAAAATCGACGACCCAGTCATTTTAGTTGGTGCTAATGAAAGCTATGAACCCAGATGCAGAGCGCATCATATAGTAGCGCCTAGCAATACTGAGAAGGAGGAAATGTAGTGTTTGATCAATTAGACATAGTAGAAGAAAGATATGAACAATTAAATGAAATGTTAAGTGATCCTGATGTCGTAAATAATCCAGATAATTTACGTAAATATTCTAAAGAGCAGGCAGAATTACAAAAAACAGTGGACGTTTATCGCGATTATAAACAAACAAAAGAAGATATTTCTGAAGTAGAAGAAATGTTACGTGATACAAAAGATAATGATGAAATTGAAATGTTGAAAGAGGAACATCAAACACTTCAAAATAAAGTACCTAAGTTAGAAGAAGAACTTAAGTTCTTATTGATCCCTAAAGATCCTAATGATGACAAAGACGTTATTGTAGAAATTCGTGCAGCAGCAGGTGGAGATGAGGCAGCAATTTTTGCTGGTGACCTATTTAGAATGTATTCCAAATATGCTGAAACGTTAAATTATAAGACAGATATTGTAGAAGTTACCGAAAGTGATCATGGTGGTTATAAAGAAATAAGTTTTTCTGTTTCTGGTAATGGTGCTTTTAGTAAATTAAAATATGAGAATGGTGCACACCGTGTACAGCGTGTACCTGAAACTGAATCAGGCGGACGTATCCATACATCAACAGCTACAGTTGCAGTACTTCCTGAGGTAGAAGATGTTGAAATAGAAGTTCGCAACGAAGATTTGAAAATTGACACATACCGTTCAAGTGGTGCAGGTGGTCAGCACGTTAATACAACAGATTCAGCTGTGCGTATTACACATATTCCAACCGGTGTTATTGCGACTTCTTCAGAAAAATCGCAAATCCAAAACCGTGAAAAAGCACTAAAAGTATTAAAAGCACGCTTATTTGATATGAAATTACAAGAAGAGCAACAAAAATATGCTGCCCAACGTAAATCAGCAGTGGGTACAGGAGATCGTTCAGAACGTATCAGAACCTATAACTATCCGCAAAGCCGTGTAACAGATCATCGTATTGGTTTAACTTTACAAAAATTAGACCAAATTATGGAAGGTAAGTTGGATGAAATTATTGATGCTTTAACTTTAGCGGGACAAACTGATAAATTGAAAGAATTAAATAATGGTGAATTATAAAACATTATTAAATCAAGCTAAAGTGAAATGCAATGAACAAGGTATTGAATCAACGCGTGCCGAATGGTTAATGTTGGATTTGTTTAATTGGTCTAAAGCCAATTACTTAATGCATATGGATGATGAAGTAACACTTCAACATAAAAACTTATTTGATGACGCAACACAAAGAATGCTAAATGATGAACCAATACAATATATCCTAGGTAAACAAACATTCTATGGTGAAGTTTTTAAAGTGAATAAGCATTGTCTTATTCCAAGACCTGAAACAGAAGAAGTAATGCTTCATTTTTATAATCAACTTCATTCAGGAGATTGTGTTGTAGATATAGGCACGTGGAGTGGGAATATACCGATTTCAA
>ERZ1023393.241-NODE-241-length-10047-cov-5.481785_pt1 | contig 10047 bp, 6 predicted proteins | sample MGYA00380503_ERZ1023393 | MGnify/ENA primary metagenome ERZ1023393 (study PRJEB33173, sample SAMEA4830379) | metagenome | study: EMG produced TPA metagenomics assembly of the PRJEB25223 data set... | reverse complement strand
TTGTTGCTAGTTCTTGATAAGACATAACCATACCTCCCTTACAATATATAGAGTAGCATCTATATAGATTATTGTCTATGTTATGTGTTCTTGTGAATCTATAGGATTGGGGAATGAGAAAAAAACAGCATCATCAACTGATAAGCAGAGCCCTATAATAAATAAAGCTAAAAGTTGAGTTGTACAATATTTATTACTTTAAATGAGATAGTATTTCAATATTGCTATTTGAATAAATTTATATAACCTATATAATGAGGATGAATAATTAGAAGAAAGGTGAATTTAATGAAAAAGTTAAGGTATAATAATTTAAATAATAAAACTAGATTAAATCATCAATTTAAATTTTCTAGTGTGGCCCTCATTATTAGCACCTCTTTAATGGGATATAGTGTGACTTCAACACCATCAGTAGAAGCAAAAGATAAGGCTGATTTAAATATTGAGACACATTCGAATAGTGAAAATACGCTAGAAAAACGCATTCAAGAAGGTAAAGAGAAAATTGATAAACTAAAAAACATTAAAGATAGTCAGAAAGATGCTTCTATTAATGAAATTATAAAAGCTAAAAGTACAGAAGAAGTTGAAGCAATATTGAAGAAAGCAAAAAAGGTTGATAATAAAATCATTGAACAGAATAAAGTGCAGAGTCATTTAATTGAAAATGACAAAAAGGAAGTATCTGAAGATAAGGAAAGTGTAAAAAGTGAGTTAGATGGTCAAAAAAATATAGCCTCTTCTGTCAAAGAAAAGTCTAACCATATTGAAGAAAAAGATAGTATTGACTTGTTCGATCAAGAAGACCTGCAAGATAATACGTTTGATGCTAATTTAAATCAAAGAGATACAAAGCAAGATATATCTCATTTAGTTGATAGGAGTAAACTAAATGAAGAAAGTAAAGATATAGCAGATATGAATGATAGTGAAGAAAATAAAAATACGGCTTCAGAAAAAGACGAAGGCGCTGTTAAAGAAAACAACCAAGACGGTTTAGCATTTAAAGATACATCTAATACTAAGAGTAATCAAATGCAACAATCAGACGAAATTAAAAAAGACATCGATAAAGTTACGACAAACCATTCAAAAGTAAAAGATAATTTAGATTATTATGTCGAAAATAAAGAAAATAATTTAAAGATATTGGATTCAAAGCTTTCTGAACGAGACTCAATATCTGCTGAAAACAAAGAAAAATTGAAAAAGGAAATAGAAAAAACGCAACAAACTCTAAAAAAACAAAATGACGTTGTATTAAATCATTTACAATCTGTAAATAATAAAGAACAAGCTGTAAAAGATATTGTTAGTGGTACTTTTGATGAAAAGAGTGCACAATCTATTTTAGAACGTATAGATACAAAAGGTAAAACAGATCAACAAATCGCGAGTCAAGTTGTTAGTGAGTTAGATAACTTATCTACTACTACGAGTGATGATATTTTAAAATCTATGTTTGATAAAACATCTGATAAGCAAGAACTTATTAAAACAATTCTATTAACTAAATTTGATCATATAGATACATCAAAAATCGTTGATGAAATAATGCATAAAAATCCTAGTAACGAACAAATTGTAGCTTTAATCAAACATCATTTTGGGGACAATGTTACAAGTGATGATATTTTAGAAAATATATTGGACCAATCTCATGATAAACGTAAAGCTTTAGAAACAATGCTAGCTACGAAATTAAATGATGCTAAAGCTAAAGCGCTTGCTGACGTTATTGCCAAAAAAGAAGATTCTAAGCATTACTTATTAAATCTAATGAAATCGGGAATTAATAATGAGTTGAATGATCTATTAAAGGCTGATAAAGACATAAGTAAATTTAAAGATGATATGCATGGTTTGTTTGAACCATTAAAATATACGCCAAGTTTATCTAATAAATTTGATGGGAGTTTGTTAGAGAGAGCTGAACAGATGCGAAAATTAAGTGGAAATTCAAAATTACTTGGTACACCAAGTCTATTTGACGATTTATTCAATAGAAACAGTATATTAGATGGAATTAAGGATATATCTAATCCTTCGCCTGGTCGTGCTTTATCTCTAGGTGATTCCTCGGGTAGCTTTTTAAGTGGTTTATTTGACAATAATGGTGATTTTTCTTTACCTGATACAGGAACAGTAGTAAAAAAATCAACGATTCCATTAGGGATTCTACTTTTCATTATAGGTGGTGGATTAATATGGTTCACCAAACGAAATAAATAGAAAAATTGTAAATATTAACTCATACTGTATTTTAGTATGAGTTAATTCATATAGTATATTGAAAATGCTCCATTCAAAGTCCCACTTACTAGTGTTCACTTTGAATGGAGCATTTGTATTTTGAATGAATAAAAGCTAAATTAAACACTTTAATAAATAAAATAAAGGGAATATTTAAACATACTAGTTATTACCTGTAATGTAACTCAATTCAGTTGCAGCATCTGCATCAATTGTTCTGTAAGAAACGATACCAAGTCCTTTAATGTTTGATTCTGATATAACGATAGAACCATCATCGTTAACTTTTTCTACAAAAGCTACATGACCGTAAATCTGGTCTGCCCCTTGTTGACCTGCCTCAAATACAACGGCAGTGTGTGCTTTTGGTGTTGAAGAAACAGCATAATCTTTTCTTTCTGCTCGATTATTCCAGTTTCGTGCGTCGCCTAAATCACCACTCACATATTTGTCGAACTGTGCCATGCGATTATAAACATACCATGTACATTGCCCATGAGGATAAGGAGAGTCATTTGTTGTTTCTGAAAATGGTTTGAAAGCTGAATCATAATCATCGTTGTTCGCTTTGTAGTTATCTAAATCAGGCATTTTTTTATTATCAAACTGTGTTAAGTCATAGTGGTTGATAATACTATTTAATTTGTCCGCGTATTGTGAATCAGTCGCGTATGTGGTAGCCAAATGCATTGTTGCTGAACGGTAACTATAAGCTTCACTTTTCCATGTTGGTTTATAAATGTCCTGATTACCATCGATGCCCTGTTTGATTAAATTGGCATAATCTTCCAATGATTCTTTTTTGCTTGGATAGCTACGGAAGTTTGCTGAAATTTGGAACGTATGGTTGCCATTATCTTCGAGTGTATTAAATGTAGCCGACTGACCTTCATAAGCTCCTTTTATTCCAAATAAATTGAAATGTGGTGAACTAGCAAGATCGCTAGTGCCTGAGTCAGATTCTAATATGGCTTGGGCAATCATAACAGATGCATAAATATCTTCATCTTGACCTATGTCGTGAGCGTCTTGTGCAACTGTTTTAATAAAATCTCGTGTATTTTTACTTTCAGTAATTGTTATATCGTTAGAATTGTTATTATCATCCGATAAATTTGGCAATTGTTGGAAAATTGCAGTAGATCTGATGTTTGATTGGTTTATGTCGTTTTCAAATGATTGAGCTGGCTTTTCTTTTTTAGCTAATTGTGATTCAGAAGGTAATTGAGGGTTAGCATTTGTATTAGATGCCTGTTTCTCAGAATTATTTTCCTTACTTTTACTATTTCCATTTGATAAATCATCTTTTTTAGCATCATATTGTTTTTTATTATTTTTAGCATTTTCACTATACTCGTCTAAAATTGCATCTAATACTTTATCGTCAGATTTTGTATCTGATTTATCAGCATTTTCGTTATCACTGTTGGCATTATCGTTTTCAGTAGCAGGTGTGTCATTATCTTTGTTGTCTAGATCATCAGCATCATTATTTGCTTCTTCATAAGATTGATCTTGTTGGGAGGATTGTTTTGACTCACCATCATCTTTTTTTTGATTTTTATCAACTGGAAGTTTGTTTGATTCAGACTTATTATCTATATCATCGTTCTCTGACTTCTCAGATGACTGTACATCATCAATGTCATCTTGTAGTGAACCCTTATCACTATTTTTTTCTAAATTGTTAGTATTTGATTCGTCACTATCATCCGAATTTGTCGTATTTGGATTTATTTGATCTCTAGATGTATCATCATTTTTACTCTCATTCTTCTCGTTTTGTACATCGTTATTCTCTATAGTAGAAGTTTGTTTCATTTTATTATTAGAGAATAGTTGATTTAATAATTCAGATAGCCCATCATTGTCACTCTTAAAAGGTTCTGGCTTGAAAACATTCAAACTATCATAAGACGATGAATCATTAAATGAATTTTCAAATGAACTCGGTATTTTTTCGTTGGATGATTCATTATCAGAAGTTTTATGTCTTTTATTATTAATATCTTCTGTAGTCCTTTCATCTTTTGTACTATTTAACTTACTCTTGCGTTCACTATTTTCCTTTTCATCACTAGCTTTATTCTTTTCATCATTTCCATTTTTTGATGAATGTGATTGCTTAGCTTGCTCCTCATCTTTTTCCTTATACACGTCATTTGATTCAGAAGTTGTGGCACTTTTTTCTAAAGATTCGGCACTAACATCGTTGATAGAAAATGATGGAATAAGTAAAGAAGTTGAAAGCAAACAGACTAATAATTTTTGTTGCTTCATGAAAATACCTCTTTTCTAAAATATATTATTTTGCTATGTACAAACTATGGTTTGTCTTGGTACACTGTAAACAGACTTAGATTTAGTTGATTCGTATCAACTATAAAATGGATAGACTTTATTAATGCATTCAGTATATCAACTTATATGAAATTAACAAATAGTAATTTTAAATTTATGTAAGAAAAATCAATAGATACAGTTTTAGAGGTGTATAAATGAAGAACGCAATAAAATTATTTGTAATGGATTTGAAAAAGATTGCTAAGACGCCTGCTGTTTTAGTGATTTTAGGAGGTTTAGCACTTCTTCCTTCTTTTTATGCTTGGTTTAACTTAGAAGCGACATGGGATCCATACGGTAATACTAAAAATATTAAAGTGGCTGTTGTAAATGAGGATAAGGGAGATACAGTTAAAGATAAAAATGTGAACGTGGGCAATAAAATTACCAATAAACTAAAGAAAGATGATAACTTTGATTGGCAATTTGTAAGTCGAAAAAAAGCCGATCATGATTTGAAGATGGGCGATTATTACGCGGCCATTTACATACCAGAGAAGTTTACACACCAAATTACCGGCACACTTCGAAAAAACCCACAGCAAGCAGACGTAGAATACAAAGTGAATCAAAAACTTAATGCGATTGCGCCTAAAATGACAAATGCAGGAACGAGTGCCATTGTTCAAAAAGCAAATGAACAATTTAATGAGACAGTAACAAAAGCATTATTAGATGAAGCAAATCGACTTGGCGTGAAACTTGAGGAAGAAATTCCAACCATAAATAAAATTGAAGATGCAGTATCTAAAGCTAATGATTCTATACCCAAAATTAATGATTTTGCTGATAAAATAATATATTTAGATGAAAATCAGGATGAAATTGACAATTATGCTGATGAATTTAGAGCGTTAGGAAATCATAAAGGTGAGGTTATAGATGCTGCAGATAAATTAAACCAAGTTAATGCGGCCATTCCGACATTAAATGAGCGAGCTAAATTGATATTGGCATTAAATGACTACATGCCAAATATTGAAAATGCCTTGAATGTTGCATCTAATGATGTACCAGAAGCTTTTCCAAAAATTAATCGTGGTGTAGACCTTGCAAGCGCAGGGGTTGACGCAGGGTTACAAGGCCTGAATGAAGCGCAAGGATATTTACCTGCAGTGCAACAGCGTGTCGAAGGCTATCAAGAAGTCATTGATAATGCACAAGAAGCAAATCAAAATGCTAATAATCGATTACAAGAAAATGTTGAAACTGAGCAGCAAAGTTCTAAAGGGTCAGATAGTTATTCAAATATTAAAACTTCGCAAATAAGTAATGGTAATAGCGACAATGCTGGGAATAATCAAAATGGAACAGCAATAAGTAGTGAAGATGTAAGCGCAATGGAAGCTTCACTATCAAAATCATTATTATCTTTATCCAATTATACCGACAAACAAGCGGAAAGTAGTCAAGAAGATATTAATGCGCTAAAAAATGTCACTTACGGTATTATATCTACAGATAAGCCAAAAGATTTCAAAGAAACTTTAGATAATATTAAATCTAGACTTGAAGTAACAAGTAAGTCCAATCAAAAGTTTATAGATATATTATCAGAGCTTGAAGATAGAGAAAAGGTAGATCTTTCTGATGAGATTAAGGAATTAGAATCAGCAAATAATAGAATTAATAATTTAATTAAGACACAAAATCAACTTAGTGAAGCACTTTCGAATGGAAGTTCTGGTAAAGAAGAAGCAGTAGAATTACTTAAAGAAATTCCACGCGTGAATAGTAGCTTAGATGATTTAAGAAACTATATTAAGTCAGAACTAAACCAAAAATTATTAGATGTATCTAATAATGTGATGTCATTATTAGATGACGGCGATATAAAACTATCAACTGTTCAATCGAAATTAAACACAATTGATCAAGTTATAAATTCAGGAGAAAGTATTTTAACTACTGGTAAGGATAGAATTGAGACGATTCAAAGTGCACTACCAGTCATTGAGCAAAGATATATGGATGCAATGTCTATTGCTCAAAATTATTATCCACAATTTAAACAAAGTGTTTCTAACGCAGCATCATTTATTGAAAATGACTTGCCAGGTTTAGAACAACAGTTATCTGATACAACAGCAACTGTGAACAATACAATACCAACACTGTTTAATCGCTATGATAATTTGGTAGATATTTTAGATACAAATCAACCACGTGCAAAAGAAAGCTTGCACAATTTGGCAGATTTTGCACGTAATCAATTACCAGATGTTGAAAAAGATCTGGCTAAAGCGAACAAACTATTTGATGAGATTGAAGACGACGATGCAGTGGATAAAATGGTAGACCTATTGAAAAATGATTTGAAAAAACAAGCTAATGTAATCGCAAATCCAATTAATATAGATCAAAAAGATATATTTCCTGTGAAAGACTACGGTTCAGCAAGCACACCATTTTACACAGCATTAGCAATATGGGTAGGAGCTTTATTACTAGTAAGTTTATTAACGACAGATAATAAACATAAATCATTAGAGCCACATCTAACGACAAGAGAAATTTATCTAGGAAAGAGTGGGTTGTTCTATACGTTGGGTATTATCCAAGCACTCATCGTATCAATTGGAGATATGGTGATACTGAAAGCGCAAGTTGAATCTGTTGTATGGTTTATTGCTATATCAGTATTCTCATCACTTGTATTTATTTCAATTGTATATACTTTAGTGTCATTGTTAGGAAATCCAGGGAAAGCAATTGCAATCATCTTCCTTGTACTACAAATAGCAGGTGGTGGAGGAACCTTCCCTATCCAAGTTACACCAGAGTTCTTCCAAGTCATTCACCCTTATTTACCTTTCTCCTATTCAATAGATGCTTTAAGAGAAGCAGTTGGAGGACCTGTACCTGAAATTTTAACTAAAAAATTAGTGGTACTTTCATTATTTGGTATAGGATTTTTATTAATTGGTGTTATCTTTAAACCAATTACTGATCCACTGATGAGAAAAGCAACTAAAAAAGCTGAAGAAAGTGATGTAATGGAATAAAGTTATTATGCTTATAATAAGTAATATTTAATTTTTAAAAAATAAATGATGGTTGAAAAACGATAGTTTAGTAAGGAAGGTTAATATGGAGGATAAAGAGGGAAACTTAGAAATATTAATTAACCAATTCTATGATGCTACAGCGAATATTAATAAAGCAATTACTAACATGGTTAAAGAATTGGAACCAGGTCGTTACTTATCTTATGAACAAATAGAAACAATGTATTTTATTCAGCATAATGAAAAAGTATCGATTAACGACTTAGCAAATAAGCAACGTACTTATAAGACAGCTGCATCAAAACGTGTTAAGAAGTTAGAATACAAAGGTTATGTGCAACGAGTTTATTCTAATGATAAACGTACTAAATTAGTGAGTTTGACGCATAATGGAGAACGCTTATTAAAAGAAATAAAAAACAACTTAACAAAAGAAATAAAATTGCTTTTATTAAGCTGTTTTGTTAGAGAAGATTTTGAAAAATTTATGTATCAGCTCATGAATTTTGAAAAGACATTTTTAAAAAAGTACTACTAGAGTAAGTTAATTTCACTAAATTAAAGTATCCGCTGTAACTTAGATATTTAAAAAAATAAAAATTTAACGTTTATTAATCGTAATCATATTAGTAAGAACATTGAGTCATTTATTATAAGAAACCAACCGCTACATATTTGTATTATACATGTAGATTGCTATCAGTTAATTTATTCATCCTAAAATTACTGTTCATATTGCTAAAAGATTATTGTAGTTACTATCCCAATATATAAAAATCATAAAATTTGTTTAGCCGGTTTCATATTGAAACCGGCTATTTATTAACTAAAAACCGCATCATAAATCGATAAGCAGAAGCGTATCCTAAATGATGCGGTTTTTATAAGGTTCTTCTTATTAGTGAAATTGTTAAAAAAACAAAATGCAATGAACTGACAAATTAAAATCGCTTTAAGTCGTATTCTCAAAGAATCTATAAATCACTCGTATGTACACAGCCCCTTACTATCAGTTAAAGTGTCACTTTTCGGTTCTAATATTTATTATTCATAAGATATACAATATATGATACAATTCATTCAAATGTATATTTGAATGAGGTGCTCTATGGTTCAGACTATTATAACTGCGGCAATACTTTATATTGCAACTGCGGTAGATTTATTAGTGATTTTATTAATATTTTTTGCTAGAGCAAAGACTAGAAAAGAATATAGGGATATTTATATAGGTCAATATTTAGGATCGATTATCCTCATATTAGTCAGTTTATTTTTAGCTTTTGTGTTACATTATGTTCCAGAGAAATGGATATTAGGTTTATTAGGTTTGATCCCCATCTACTTAGGTATAAAAGTTGCTATTTATGATGATTGTGAAGGTGAAAAAAGAGCAAAAAAAGAATTAAACGAAAAAGGTTTGTCCAAATTAGTAGGAACTGTTTCTTTAGTGACAATTGCAAGTTGTGGTGCAGATAATATTGGTTTATTTGTCCCTTATTTTGTAGCATTGGATATTATTGAATTACTGACTACCTTAATTGTATTTTTAGTTTTAATTTTCTTTTTAGTATTCACAGCACAAAAACTAGCTAGAATTCCTGGTGTGGGTGAAATTGTTGAGAAATTCAGTCGTTGGATTATGGCTGTTATTTACATAGCATTGGGCTTATTTATTATTATTGAAAATGAAACCATACAAACAATATTAGGATTTATATTATAAATTAAGGTGTGACTTAATATGAGTAACAATAAAATTTGTGACGTCATTTGTGTTCATGAGGAAAAAGTGAATTATGCTTTAAGATTTTTAAAAGAAGAAAAAACTCAACGGCTTATCAATACATTATTAAAGATAAGTGATGAGAATAAGCTGAAAATTATATTAGCTCTAATTAAAGAGAAAGAATTATGTGTTTGTGACTTATCTATAACATTAGGTTTGAGTATAGCTTCAACATCACATCATTTGAGAGTCCTGTATAAAAGAGACGTGCTGAATTTTTACAAGGATGGGAAAATGGCATACTATTATATCAAAGATATAGAAATGAAATCATTATTAATAAAATGTATGACTTAAATATAAAGAAACGCTCACATTAAACGAGCGTTTCTTTGAATTCTTGTATTCTTTTTCCAATTTCATCTCTAACACGTTGAAATTCTGGCCATTCTTTTCCTGCTGGATCATCAAAGCCCCAGTGTTCTTTTTTAACATTAGGTGATAATATAGGGCAATTATCGTCTGCATCACTACATAATGTTACGACCAAATCTGACTGTTCTAAGATATCACCATCAATCAAATCTGATGTATGGTTTGAGATATCAATATCTACTTCTTTCATAGCTTCTATTGCTTTAGGATTAACACCATGTGTTTCAATACCAGCAGAATAGACATTCCAATCTTCACCCAATATTTCTTTTCCCC
>ERZ1023393.240-NODE-240-length-10135-cov-5.620139_pt1 | contig 10135 bp, 8 predicted proteins | sample MGYA00380503_ERZ1023393 | MGnify/ENA primary metagenome ERZ1023393 (study PRJEB33173, sample SAMEA4830379) | metagenome | study: EMG produced TPA metagenomics assembly of the PRJEB25223 data set... | reverse complement strand
GATGAAGCGGGTCTTGACGCCGCGGGCGGGCAGCTCGATGGTCGCGAAGCGGTAGGTGCCGCCGTAGGAGGGCATGCCCAGCAGCAGGGTTTCGCCTTCCTTGAGGATGCCGAGGGCGGCAGCGGTGGCGCCCATTCCGGAGGGGTAGGCGAAGGCGTGCTTGGCACCTTCGAGGGTTGCGAGCGTGGTTTCGAGGGCCGCGCGGGTGGGGTTGCCGCCGCGCTGGTAGTCGTAGGGGCCTTCGGTGCCATCACAGGGCTGGGCGTAAGTGGTGGTCGTGTAAATCGGAGGCAGGATGGAGCCGTACGGGTTGTCGCGGTCCGTGGTGTGAATTGCCTTCGTCGTGAATCCGGTCATGCTGTCCTCGGCTAAGGGTTATGCATAAAATGCGGGGGATAAATATATTGCTAGCTTAGGACTCTTTTGGGGTACTGACTAGTTTTTTCTTTTCTGTGACCGAGTGACTTTTTATGACCGAAAAACGGCGTTATATTTCGACATTTTAGACATATATTTCGTCATATTTCGCGCATGAAAAGACCCGGCGGTCGGTACACGTGTGTGCTGAGTACCGGTCCCCGGGCTTCCATCTAGGATACCGGCTCAGCACCCCAGAACATAAGGGTAGGTTTACCTTAAAGCTGAACCGCTCCCCCACAAGGGGCGATACCGCTTGCAGAGAAGCCCCCTCCGCCGACACATCGGGCACAAAAGAGGGGCGTACCCGGGAATCACCCCGGGTACGCCCCTTCCATTCAAACACTAACGAGCGCTTGATTTTTTGTAATTACAAGCCGCAACGGCTTATACAGCACAGGCTGCTTACTTCGACAGCACCTGACGCTTCGCAGAAATCACGCCCGTGTTGAAACCGGCCAGGTGCAGGCCTCCGTGGAAACGTGCGTGCTCAATCTTCACGCACTTATCCATCACCACATTCAGGCCGGCGGCCTCACCGATTGCGGCGGCCTCCTCGTTCCAGGAGCCCAGCTGCATCCAGACGGTCTTCGCGCCCAGATCCACAGCCTCCTGAACCACGCCCGGCAGGTCCTCGTTACGGCGGAAAATCTCCACCAGATCCGGAACCTCCGGCAGGTCCTGCAGCGACGGGTACACCGGCTGACCCAGCACAAGCTTGCCCTTTGCCGCCAGAATCGGGTTCACAAAATACAGCTTGTACGGCGACGCCGACTGCAGGTACGTCGCCACGAAGTACGAAGCACGCGAAATCTTATCGCTCATACCCACGATCGCGATGGTGCGGGTATTACGCAGAATGTTCAGACGCTCGGGGGCGGAAGGACCCACCCAGGTACGCTTCTCGGTCATTACTTTTCCTCCTGAGCGGTAGCGGCGGGCAGGGAGCAGGATGCGCCAGCAGCAGCTTCAGCGGCGGCAGCGTCCTCGGCGGCCTTAGCGGCGGCAACCGCCTCCTCAGCCTCCACAACCTTGTCTGCGCTGGACTCGCCCACACGCTCACCGGCGTGGTTCAGGCCGGTCGCGTAGGTCAGTGCCTGGTCCAGGTCCCAGATGATGTCTTCCACGTCTTCCAGACCCACCGAAATGCGAATCAGGTCCTCGCCCACGCCGGCGGCCTCAAGTTGCTCGCTGGAGAGCTGCTGGTGAGTGGTCGAACCCGGGTGCAGCACAAGAGTGCGAGAGTCACCAATATTAGCCAGGTGGCTTGCCAGCTGCAGGGCACCGATGAACTCGCCACCGACCAGGCGGCCGGACGCCTTCTCGGTCGCCTTGACACCGAAGGAGAACACGGAACCAACACCCAGCGGCAGCAGCTTCTTCGCGCGCTCGTGGTGCGGGTGGTCGGGCAGGCCGGCGTAGTTCACGTAGGCGATGCGCTCATCCTCAACCAGCCAGGCAACAACCTGCTGAGCGTTCGCCAGGTGTGCGTCCATGCGCTGCGGCAGGGTCTCGACGCCCTGCAGCAGGTTGAACGCGGACTGCGGGCTCAGCGACGGGCCGAAGTCACGCAGCTGTTCAGAACGCAGCTTAGTCAGGAAGCCGTACTCGCCGAAGTTACCCCACCAGGACACGCCATTGTAGGAGGGAACCGGCTCGGTCATGGACGGGAAGTTGCCGTTACCCCAGTTGAAACGACCGGACTCGACGACGATACCGCCGAGGGTGGTGCCGTGGCCACCCAGGAACTTGGTGACCGAGTGGATAACGATGTCCGCGCCGTGCTCGAGGGGGCGAATCAGGTAGGGGGTGGAGATGGTGGCGTCCACGACCAGCGGGATACCGGCCTCGTGGGCGACCTCTGCCAGGCCTTCCAGGTCGGCAACCTCGCCGGAGGGGTTGGCGACAACCTCGGTGTAGATTGCCTTGGTGTTCTCGGTCAGGGCCGCCTTGTAGTCGGCGGGGTCGGTGCCGGCCACGAAGGTGGTGTTGATGCCGAAGCGTCGCAGGGACACGTCCAGCTGGGTGACGGTGCCGCCGTACAGCTGCGAGGAGGCAACAATGTGGTCACCCTGCTGGCAGAGCGCCGCGAAGGTGATGAACTCGGCGGCCATACCGGAGGCGGTGGCCACCGCACCGATACCGCCTTCGAGGGAGGCGATGCGCTCCTCCAGCGCGGCGACGGTGGGGTTGGACAGGCGCGAGTAGATGTTGCCGTACTTCTGCAGGGAGAAGAGGTTTGCCGCGTCGTCAGCGTCTTTGAAGACGAAGGAGGTGGTCTGGTAGATGGGGACCGCGCGGGAACCGTGTTCAGCGTCGGGGGTGCCGCCCGCGTGTAGTGCGCGGGTTCGGAAGCCGAAAGTGTGTTCAGCCATTGGTTTGCTCCTGGTGTATCTGCCCGCCGGGGATGTGCGGGGAGTCGATAGTGGCTCGACTTTATACTGTGCCATCGGCGTCGGGGTGCACCAAGTGCGGGTACCTATGTGTCGTTTATTGCGGATTGTGACGGGGCATCATATCAGCCGTCATAACAACTGTCATAACAGAAATTGTTATGACGGCTGTTATGATGCGCGGTCAATGAGATTGACAGAAATACCCGGTTTTAGCCTGCAATTCCGGGGTTTTTAAGGTTCAAGGCGTGAGGAAAACACCGCATCATAACAACATCATGACAAGTCTTGCCATGATGTTGTTATGACGTTGCGAAGAATAAATTCACAACATTCCTGCATAAAGTTGTACCGCTAATTCTTAGCCGCAAGCCCATTCAAAAACGACCTGCGAGAAGTCGCGGGCGGCAAGCGCCTCCGGAGTAATCAGCCAGTTCGCCGAACCAGCATCACCCCACATGATCTCGATTTCTTCGTCTTCGTTCTCCTCATTCTCCGATTCGGAGACGATAGTCAGCAGGTTCACCGTGTGGCCGCGCAGCTCCTTGAACTCGTCACGCGGGTCATTCTGCACGAAGAACGGGTATCCGCCCACGTGGGAGTACTCTTCATCCGACTCGAAGGGGTCCGTCAGCTCGTAGATGGCTTCGCGGCGAGGCTGATTCTTGTACGGGTTTTCGTGTGCCTCGGGTAGCAACTCATCCGGGTAGGTTTCATCCCACTTCTTGCCAAAGAGGTCATAGTAGTCGTAGCCGGAGGCGGTCACACCCTGCTCGCGTACTTCAAAGGTCATGCCGTACTCAATTTCGAGCGGGCCGCTCTCACAGTCGAAACCGCCAATAGGCCAGCCGCCCTCGTCCCAATCAACGTTGGGGAAGGGAGCATCCGGGTTCGGCTCGCCCAGCGTCTCGTAGTACACCACGCGGTGGTTCTTCTGCGAGAGCGGCTTCTCGTAGTCGTAACCCCACATGCACTCTTCGTCGTTCGGGTTAATCCAGAACTGCAGCAAACCGGTCGCCGGGTAAATGTCGTTTTCGGGCAGGTCAGCGCAGTTAATCTGCGCAATCATACCCAGCGGCTCACCCTTCGCGTTGGTCGGCGCAGACTCGCCGGCAGGCAGGTACGGGCGGCCACCAAACTTGGAGGCGGTCTGCGGCAGCGGCGCATCGGGGAGGGTCACCTTCAGGCGGATTGCCTGCTTGCGGGCGCCACGCTCGTTGAGTGCGTCGATGACGCGGCGTGCCTGCGCCAGGGTCTCTTCGGAGGGCTTATTCTTCGGCATTACGTGCTCATTTCGTCGGTGAATTATTCGGTACGGAAGATTCGGTGTGTCAGGCGCGGGCAACGGTACCGCTGCGCCTTCTACCCCCATTAGACCCTATTTCGGGCGGGCGCGCACCGAATCCGGTCACGCGTGCATCCGGCGGGTAGAAGCAGGTGCACAGCGTGCAGAAAACAAGTGCGTGCGTGCAGAAAGCCCCGCCTCCTCACCCTCATGCGCGGGCATGAGAGGCAAGAATGCGGGGCTTCCCAGTCATTCTCAGTGGAACTCAGTGGTTCTCAGTGAATCTCTACGCGAGACGCTGAAAGGCTTAAAGCGCCTTCTCGATGGTCTCCAGAACGCCAAACGCGGCAGCCGGGCCAGCGTTCAGGAAGAACATGTCAGAATCCACGCTGTACGCGTGCTTCTCGGTGACAGCCTTGAGGGTGCTCCACAGCGCCTCACCGGTCAGCTTGGACGCGTCCCCGCCCTGCACACCGTAGAACAGGTAGTCGCCGTCAGCCTGGTCGAGCTGCTCGGCGCTCAGATCGACGGAGGTCTTCTCAACCTGCGCAGCTGCGGGGCGTGCCAGGGACGCATCCGTGCAGATGGAACCCACGAACGAGGACTTCGCGAAGATGCGGGTGCGGTCAGCGGAAGCGTACAGGAAGGAGAAGGTCTTCTCGCTGCCAGCCTTCTGGCCGACCGACTTCGCCTTGGAGTTGTACTCCTCCATAAGCTTCTCAGCCTTCTCGGTGGTGCCCAGCGCGGCGGCAATCAGCAGGAAGTCCTGCTTCCAGTTGATGCCGGTGCCCTCGGTGACCACGGTCGGTGCGATCTTGGCGAGGGACTCGTACAGCTCGCCCTTCTTGTTGGTGTTGTTGATGAGGATCAGGTCGGGCTTGAGGTTTGCGATGGCCTCAACGTCCGGGTCGGTGCGCTTGCCGACCTTGGCAATCTTGTCGAGCTCTGCAGACTTATCGGAGAACTTGGTCTTCAGGTAGGCGGGGACCAGGTCGGCGTCACCGGCGGTTGCTGCGCCGACGGGCACGATACCCAGGGAGAGTACGCCGTCGAGCTGACCGGTGGAGAGGATCACGACCTTGGAGGGGGCGGATTTGATGGTGGTTTCACCGCGGAAGTGCTTGACGGTGCGGGGGAATTCGCCGTCAACAACGGTGGTGCCCATGCCGGAAGGCAGGGCGGAGGGTGCCACCTTCTTACCGGTCGCCGCAGCGGACGCGGAAGCAGAGGAAGAAGAGCCGGAAGTGTTGGAGGAGCCGCAAGCCGCCAGGGCGAGGGCGCCGAAGGAACCGAGTGCGAGTGCGCCGAAGGAGCGGCGGGTGATCTTGTTTGTCATATTTGCCATGCATATTAGGATAGCCTCATCTAAACCTGTAGGATACTAAAGGGCTCAGATTTTATTGCATATCTCACGTTTAGGACTGCCTGAACGTCGTAATAATTCACCCTCACCTCCTGTACGGTAACCGCACGACCACCCGTAAGCAGCCACGATGACACCACAGAACACCGCAGCCACCCCGGCAGGCGCACCCGCGCGCGCCACGGCCTACCGCGCCGCCCCCAGCAAGGAATCCATCGCGGCGGTTCGGGCGCTCTCCGGCTCCTCCGACCAGCTCGGCGGCAAGAACGGTAAGGGGCCGTCTATCTCGCGCTTCACCATCGCGCTCATCCTCGGATGCCTGCTACTCACGTTCCTCTGCGCTCTGTCGTTTGCGGTGGGTTCGCGCATGTTCACCCTGGACCGCTCGATTGACGGTTTCCTCCACCCGGAGGCGAACACCATCGAGTCGAAGCTGATTTGGGCGAAGCGTGCCCCGCGTACCGCCGCGGCGCTGCTGGTCGGTGCGGCCCTGGCGGTATCGGGTGTGCTCATGCAGGCCCTGAGCCGCAACCCGCTGGCCGAGCCGGGCCTGCTGGGCGTGAACTCGGGTGCGGCCGCCTCCGTGGTGGTGGGTGTGGGCGTTTTTGGGGTGTCATCCCCGTTCGTTCAGCTGTGGCTGGCACTACTGGGTTCGGGTCTGGCGGCGGCGCTAGTGTTCGTCATGGGCCTGGTGGATTCTAAGCCGAACCTGGATTCGACGGCGCGTCTGGTGCTCACAGGTGTGGCGGTGAACGCCTGCCTGGGCACGATTACCGGCATCATCACGATGTTCAACTCCAAGGCCTTCGACTCGCACCGCTTCTGGGTGGTCGGCTCCCTGGAAAACCGCACCTTCGAGCAGGTGCTCTCGGCCCTGCCGTTCGTGGCGGTGGGCCTGGTGCTGTCCTTCATGCTGATCGGCCCGCTGCGCGCGCTGGCTCTCGGTGAGGATGCGGCCGCCGGCCTGGGCGTGCCCGTCACCCTGGTGCGCGCCGCGACCATCGTGGCCATCATGGCGCTCTGCGGCGCCTCGACCGCAATCGCCGGCCCCATCGGCTTCGTGGGTCTGGTCGTTCCCCACGTCATTCGCCTGCTGGCTGGCGCCGATATCGGGCGGGTGCTGCCGCTCTCGCTCGTGTACGGCCCGGTGCTCGTGCTCGCCTCCGATATTTTGGGCCGCGTGCTGGTTGTGCCCAGCGAGCTTGAGGTGGGCATCGTGATCGCGTTCATCGGCGCACCCGTGCTCATGCTTCTGGTGATGCACCTGAGCACCGGTTCGAGGGGCGCGAAGAAGAGCCGCATGGGCGCGAAGGCGCAGGCCCACGACGAGGCGGGCCCCGCCCACTCCCCCGAGCACGGCCGCAGCCCCGTATTTTAGACTCCCGTTCGGCGCAACGATTTAGCGTGGTGAAAGACGTATGAGCACTGTTTCGATGCCCTCCCGCACTGCGGGCGGGCGCATCCGCATCCCGGGACGCTACCGCACCCCGATTCCCCGCACCCTGCTGGTGGTGGCACTCATTCTGGTGGTAGCCGCCGCATCCCTGATCTACGGGAGCTACGAGATGACCCCCGAGCAGGTTTTCCGCCTGATATTCCAGGGCGAGGGAACCGAGATTGAGCGTCAGCTGGTGCTCAATCAGCGACTGCCCCGCATGCTCGCGGCCATTGTCGTGGGTGCGGCCCTGGGCCTGTCGGGCGCAATCTTCCAGTCGGTGTCGCGCAACGCCCTGGGTTCGCCGGATATTATCGGCTTCACGGTGGGTTCGGCGACCGGCGCCCTGTCGGTGGTGCTCATCGGCCCGCTGGCCGCAACCGACGTGGGCATGGGCATGGGCGCTATTATTGGCGGTTTTGCGACGGCGGCTGTGGTGATGCTTCTGGCGGGTGCGCGCGGCGGCGCCACGATGGGTCAGAAGATGGTGCTCATCGGTATCGCGGTGAGCGCGATGCTCAGCTCCGTGAACGACTACCTGATTACGCGCGGCGACCTGGAGAAGGCTGAAGCCGCGAAGACCTGGCAGCACGGTTCACTCAATGCCATCTCGTGGGGGCAGATGGAGGTGCAGTCCGTCATCCTGGTGATTGCGATTCCCCTGATTTTGACGCTGACGCGCCGCCTGCGCACCCTGGAGCTCGGCGACGACCTGGCGGCGGGTCTGGGTCTGCCGGTCAAGAGGAGCGTGAATCTGCTGGTGGCCGCCGCGGTGTGGCTGGTGGCCGTGGCGATTTCCGTCGCGGGCCCGATTGGCTTCCTGGCGCTGATTGCCCCGCAGCTGGCGCGCCGCTTCTGGCACACGCCGGGCACGGCCATGTGGCATTCGGCCCTGATGGGTGCGGCAATCCTGGTGCTGGCCGATTTTGTGGCGGCCCGCGCGCTGGCGCCCTTCCAGATTCCGGTGGGCCTGGTGACGGGTGCGATTGGTGGCCTGTATATGCTGTGGCTGCTGAACCGTCAGCGCCACTAGCCTTCGCCGCAAACCACAAGCCTGTAACGCGCCGCCGGGTGCCTCTCAGCGAGGTGCCCGGCGGCGCGTTAAATATTTTCTAGATTTACCCGGGGGTAAAACAAAGAACGCTTATCGTGTCAGGGGTCGCCCATAGAGTGTAGGTGTTGGAAGGGACGATCCTTCCGACCGGGCACGCCGTCTCCTGCGGTGTTGCTAACGGGCCAATTCAGCATCTACGGAAGGAACGGTCATGGAAAACACCACTCGCGAGGGCCAGTACGCACAGGCGCAGATTTCTTGCACTGCCGATGAACAGCTTCGCTGTGATGAGGAGTTCAACTGGCTGATGCAGTGCGGTACCGTGGTGCGCATGGAGCGTTTCAAGGTGGAGGAGTTCCGCACCGTTCTGGAACAGCTGGTTGCCGAAGGCTCGTGCTTCCGCGTTGCGCCGGTATCTTCCACTATGGGTCGCGTGATGCGCCACCTCACCCGGGGTGCTTCCGGTTACGAGGAGAACCTGCGCGAGCTACGAGCTGCGGCCCAGAACGCTCTGCTGTTCGTGTTCCCGCTGGAGAAGGACCTGGAGATGTGCCTGCGTTTTGAGCGCGTGCGGGGTACCGGTCTGGCGTTGACCAGCATGGGCGTGAGCCCGGCCAATGGTGACCTGTGGGTCAAGCACTGGGCCATGCGTTCTCTGGAGTGCACCGGTGCGGTATTCGCGGTGGAATCCGCTCCGGGTGCCTGCAATTTTGAGCTGCGCCGCAAGACGTTCTACGCGATGCTTTCGATGGTTGAGCTGTCGACCTTGGGGCTGGCGGCTGAGCCGAAGGACTTCTCCATGTTCGACGATCCGAAGGCTATGTGCACGAAGTTCAAGCGCGAGCGCCGCGATTGCCGCCGCGCGATGCGTGCACTGTACGACCGCGCCGCGTAAGGCATGTGTGTATGCCCTACGCGGCATACGCGTTTAAAAGCCTAGTCGATAGCGTTTTGGGCCCCTTAGAGCCACTTATTCTTCTTGAAGAACCAGTAGAGGAGCAGACAGGAACCCACCATGAGTAGCAGCGCGGCGGGGTAGCCGAACTCCCATTTGAGTTCGGGCATGACCTCAAAGTTCATGCCGTACACGGAGCCAACGATGGTGGGCACCATGAGCAGCGCCGCGTAGGCGGAGATTTTCTTGGTGTCGTCGTTCTGCTGCTGACCGAGCAGGGTGTCGTGCACGCGCAGGGCGTTTTCGAGGGAGCTGCGAAGGTCTTCGAGACGTTCTTTTGTTTGCGTTACGTGGTCGAGCACGTTGCGGAATTGCCGGGCGAGCTCGACCGCTTCTTCGTTCTTTTCTTCCTCGGATGCGCCCGGGTAGGGTGAGGGGTCGAGCGCGCCGGTGCGTATGCCTTCGATGATTCGGCCGATCATGGATTCGAGGGGTCGGCAGGCACGCTGGAAGTCGATGACCTGGTTGAGCAGTTCGTAGATACGCTGGGCGAGGGAGTTGGCGTCTCGCCGCTCGCTGGTGGAGAAGAGGATATCTTCGATTTCGTCGTTGTCGTTTTCGAGGCCGTCAAGCACGGGTGCGTACCCGTCGACGGTGCTGTCGAGGATGCGGTGCAGCAGTCGGGCGGGGGATGCGTCGGGGGTGGCGTAGAGCAGGTTGAACTGGTCGTTGATGTTGCGGTCGCTGCGCTGTTCGTCGCGGACGAGTGCGAGGGTGTAGCGGGGGCCGGTGAAGAGGTGCAGTTCGCTCAGGCGCACTTCTTCTTCTTTGTCGAGGTAGATGGCGGGGCGGATGACGGTGAAGAGGGAGTCGCCGTATCGTTCTAGTTTGGCGCGCTGGTGGCCTCGTCCGGCGTCTTCGATGGCGAGTTCGTGCAGGTTGAAGGTTTCTTGTAGCCTGTGCAGTTCGTGGATGCCGGTGTTGGCGTATCCGAGGGCTACGGCGGTGTTGGTCTGCTGGTAGGAGTTGAGGGTTTCTTCTTCGGGTGCGCCTACGCGGATACGGTCGCCGCTGGGGTAGATGGCTCCGGTAATGTAGGTCATCGTTGTACTCCTCTGAACGCTTTGGCGCCACGTGTGCGAGGCGCTCTTTCCAGCATACGGGATGCGCCCCGCCCGGTCACATGCACGCGCCACCGCGCGTGCACTCGGCATACGAAAAGCCCCCGGAAGACACCTTGAACTGCGCCCCGAAACTTGGACGCTATAAATACTAGCCGCTATACGGCTTCCC
>ERZ1023393.239-NODE-239-length-10198-cov-5.067041_pt1 | contig 10198 bp, 8 predicted proteins | sample MGYA00380503_ERZ1023393 | MGnify/ENA primary metagenome ERZ1023393 (study PRJEB33173, sample SAMEA4830379) | metagenome | study: EMG produced TPA metagenomics assembly of the PRJEB25223 data set... | reverse complement strand
ACGGCGTTGGCGGTTGCTTCACCGTAGTTTCCTTCCTCATCCCAGATACTGTAGCCGAGTGATTCTAGAGCTTCTTGGAGCTGTTTAACGTCATCGCCGCGTGCGCCTACGGCAAGGTCGCGGTAGGCGGGAATACTACCCTTGAACGCAATGATGGGACGCTCGTTGATAGTGGTGATAATTGAGCCGTTACTCAGCTGGGTACCCGCTTTAGCGCCGTCCCTGGTCACCACTCCTTGAGGGGTTCCCACGGTGTAGCTTCGGGCGGGTGACACGCTAACTTCTCCCGAGTAGGTGCGGGTAACAGTCTGCGTGCTGATTCGGGTTGTTAGTTGCGCGGCGCGGGACGGCTGCGCATTGGATTCAACATTGGTGCGTAGCCCCGTATTGAGCGCGTAGATAGAGAACCCGCCGGTGATGACGAGCAGAATGACGAGCACCGGAACCAGGTAGGCGCGTACGGTTGCCGTCGTGGCGGCGCGGCGGGGGTTTTCTGAACTCGGCTGCGTGTTCATGGGTTCACCTTTCTACGGTGAAATATGGGGCGGGACTAGGGGGAATTACTGCAGATAACAACGTGGCGGGGACTGAATAAAGGGGTGTATCCTCTGCTCTCATCCGCGGGTGAAAGCGGTTGAGAGCAGAGGACCGGTAGAAAAATCTCGCTAGAAAATGTCCAACGAGGAATCAGCGTTTACTATTTGCCGTTGACTAGAGTTGCGGCACGCTCCTGTGCCTGACGTTCGATATCGCGTACTTCAAGGATGAGCGGCTCATGCTCATTGAGCCAGGTCGCGGCCTTTTCGTAGTAGATATTCTGTGCCTTAGTCAGGATTCCAGTGGACTTTTGGCAGTTGTAGTCGGCGTGAGCTAGGGCCTGCTCTTCCGCGTTGGCGGCGGCATTGGCTGCCTTGTACTTACCCCAGGTTTTCTCTGCGTAGCTGGGAGCATCTCCGAAGTGCTGGATGTCGGCGTATCCGCTTTCTTTCATGCATGCACCGTAGGTGGTGTCATTACGGTAGTATTTCCCCATTTCTTCTACCGCGTTGTTTTTGGATCCGCCCGTGTTGAGTTCGTTAACGAAGTTGGTGTATTTGAGGTAGTTTTCTGCTGAGCCGAAGACAGCCTCTGCCGCACGTCCGAGGCATGAATCTGTTGTCATGCCGACCTGGGCGCCGTTACTCATCGTGATGGTAACGGTTTTGCTGTCTGGGGCTTGGGGGTCGCCTTGGAACGCCTTCCGATATGCCGGGTTTTCCATCGCGGGTGCATTGCTGGAGCTAGCGTTGCCCTGCCGGGTGGACGAGTATCCTTGGGCGACCGCTTCTTCGTTGGCGAAGTGGGCGCCACTCATCGCAAGTTCATGAACGGAGGAGCCGTCAATAATGTTCTGGCTACCGGAGTAGGTGAAGGACTTCTCGCTCATGCACTTTTTGACCTCGTTGACGAGGGCCACGTTAATATCCGGGGAGGGATTCTCGTAGCTTGCCAGGACATTGCGAATGTCCTGCTTAACTTCAACGGTGGTGGAGCAACTCGATACGCCCAGGCAGCAGGCAATACCGATAAGGGCGAGGGATGCGAAGGGCTTCTTTGCCATGGACTTCACCTTTCTCAAGCATCATTGATGGGCGAGAACCGGCAGTGATACGGGCGTATCGTGAGGGCTATCTACAGACATGCTACATGGCGTGAACCTGCGTTTTGCGGAGTAGAAGCATCATGAGCCGATTACTAAGTATGATAGAGGACAACCCCCCCCCGTACAATAGATATGCAACGTATATTTATGACCTATAGCACCTATAAGAATGCATGTAAAAGGACTTATGAGTTAAAGGGCGGTGCCCCGGAAGAATGACCTTCCGGGGCACCGCCCTTTAGCTATCTCTAAGACTTATTCAGCCCGAAATATAGAGTTTAGAACTTCGTGCCGGTCAGACGCTCATACGCCTCAACGTAACGGGCACGAGTCTTCTCCACAACATCCTCAGGCAGGTGCGGCACGTTATCCGAACCGTCCCAACCCGACTCCGGGGAACGCAGCCAGTCACGCACATACTGCTTATCAAAGCTCGGCTGAGCGTGACCCGGCTCGCACTGCCGAGCCGCCCAGAACCGCTAAGCAGCTGGAGTCAAAACCTCATCACCCAGGGTAATCTCACCGCGGTACGAATCAGTACCGAACTCCATCTTGGTATCCGCCAGAATAATGCCCTGCTCACGAGCAATCTTCTCCGCAGTCGAGTACAGGCTCAGGCTCAGCTCCTCCAGGCGCTCGCCCACCGGCTGACCAACCTCAGCGTACAGCTCCTCGCGGGTCACCAGCTCATCATGCTCACCCACCTCAGCCTTACCGGTCGGAGTGAAAATCGGGGTGTCCAGGCGGGAACCATCCACCAGACCCGCAGGCAGCTTCACACCAGCAATCTCACCGGTCTCGTTATACGCCGCCAGACCCGAACCGGTCAGATAACCGCGCACAATGCACTCCACCGGGAACATGTTCAGGGAACGGCAAATCATCGCTCGACCAGCCACAACATCCGGAACGTCAGTGGACAGCACGTGGTTCGGAACCTGCTTAAGCTGCTCAAACCACCACAGGGACATCTGAGTCAGAATCTTGCCCTTATCCGGGATCTCGGTGGGCAGAATACGGTCAAAAGCGCTAATACGGTCCGAGGCAACAACCATGACCGAACCAGCACGCAGCTCAGCGTCATCACTCACGGTGAGGCCGGTGGCGTCGAAGCGCTCCTCATTCGGAACGTACAGGTCGCGGACCTTACCGGAATAAATGTGAGTCCAGCCAGGGATTTCCACGGGGTTAGAACGAGAAGTCATGAGAATCTCTCCTGATGAGGTGGTGTGATGTGGATGCAAAAAGTCTGTGTAATTACAATACCGCGACAGGCACGGCTCCCGATAGTGCCATAAGTTATCAATACGGCACAATCTTGAGAACCCAACCTGCCCCGGTCACCGCCGCCAGCGCCCCGAGCCGAGGAAATGAACCCGGGAAAAGCTGAGGCGGCGAGGAATAAAGAAGCGAGTGGCAAAGAAGCGACCGGCTCCCCCACCCTCAAGCGGGGAAGCCGGTCACCTTAGGTTTTAGTCGCGCGGAGCGGGAATGTGGATGCGGTTCTCCACAGCCTTCAGCGCGATGTCGGTGCGGTACTGTGCACCCTGCCAAGAGATAGCGCGAACACCCTCGTAGGCGGCGTCGCGGGCGGCAGCCAGGTCATCGCCGAGAGCAACAACAGCCAGCACACGACCGCCAGCGGTCAGCACGCCCTCCTCGGATGCGACGGTGCCCGCGTGAATCACGTGCACACCCTCCAGGGCATTCGCCTCATCCAGGCCGGAGATGACGTCATCCTTACGGGGAGTGCCCGGGTAGTTCTCGGCGGCCATAACCACGTCCACCGCGGTACGAGGATCCCAGTCCAGCTCGGTACCCTCAGAAATTTCACCGCGAGCAGCCGCACGCAGCAGCTGACCCAGCGGGGTGCGCAGACGCGCCAGAACCGCCTGGGTTTCCGGGTCGCCAAAGCGGGCGTTGAACTCGATGACGCGCACACCGCGGCTGGTCACAGCCAGGCCGCAGAAGAGCACACCCACGAACGGGGTGCCGCGCTCAGCCATGCGGGCCACGGTCGGGCGGGCCACCTTCTCCACGACCTCCTGCACGAAGCCCTCGGGCAGCCAGGGAAGCGGGGTGTAGGCACCCATACCTCCGGTGTTCGGGCCCTCGTCGTTGTCGAAGATGCGCTTGAAGTCCTGGGCGGGAGAGAGCGGCAGAACGTTCTTGCCGTCGGAGATGACGAAGAGGGACACCTCGGGGCCGTTCAGGTACTCCTCGATGACCACGGATCCGCCAGCCTCAAAGCAGGCACGCGCGTGCTCAACCGCTACGGCGCGGTCCTCGGTCACCACGACGCCCTTACCGGCGGCCAGGCCGTCGTCCTTGACCACGTAGGGGGAGCCGAACTCGTCCAAAGCGGCCTCAGCCTCGGGGAGGGTGTGCGCCTCGTGGGCGCGCGCGGTCGGCACGGAGGCCTCTTCCATGACCTTCTTAGCAAAAGCCTTGGAGCCCTCCAGCTGCGCGGCAGCTGCGGAGGGGCCGAAAACATCAAAACCCGCCTCACGCAGTGCATCGGAGACACCGGCGACCAGGGGCGCCTCCGGGCCGATAACGACCAGGTCGGCGTTCAGTTCACGTGCCAGGGCGGTTGCCTGGGCGGGGTCATTTGCGTCAATTGCGTGGACGGGAACATCCTGGGCAATGCCGGCGTTGCCGGGGGCGCTGTGCACCTCGGTTACCTCAGGGTCGCGCAGAAGCGCTCGAATAATTGCGTGTTCGCGGCCGCCGGGGCCCAGTACCAAAACCTTCATGCTATTCAGGGTACCCGGTATCACACTAAAAATGTGAGCTGAGCGCACTAAAAATGCGGCTCTTCTCATGTAGCGGCATATTCGCAAGAATGAGCGCTAGAGAAGAGCCGCACAGCTTAGTAACCGAAGCTATCGAATCAAGCTAAAGCATTAGATGAGGGCGGTAATAGCAGCCAGGCCACCGAAGACAATACCGGGAGCGTTCGCGATGATAATCGGGACGTCCTTCTTGGGGCGCCACAGACCGTACAGAACCCACAGGGTGCAGTTCACAGCAGCAACCAGAGGCTGAATCCAGTCGCCCTTGTGACCGTTCAGGTTACCGATAATCTGCGGGAAGTAGAACACGTACATGAGCACTGCAGCCACAGAAGCAACGCGAGCCAGGATGGGGAAGAACTTTGCGTGGAATTCAGATTCTGCGCTCAAACCGCCCTTGGGGGAGCTGTTCTGTGCGGAGGTGTTTGCGGAGGTGTTGTTCTGCTCTGCCATGGGTGTACTCCTTTACATGGGTCGCCGCTCACCCATCAAGAGTGAGTTGAGGGGGTGAGGGTCACTAAGGATGCATACTCGTACCGGATTGCGCCTAACTAGTTGCGCCTAGATGTGGTCGGCCCCAAGGAACGCATCAATTTCCTACTGGATATATTACGCCCGTTCTCAGACTGCATATTGGGGCATGTGAGAGATGATGAACCGTAGATACACTCATAGCTCATCGATTGACGGGGTGGGGGGTTGCTCATCTGCCGCTGCCTTGGTCATCGCCGTATTTATGAGGCGGTACGTCGAGGCGCCGGAATGGTTCGTCGGGCGTCGATCGTGGTCGGTCCTATGCGGTGCTGGGTTCTTTGGTTCGTGCGGGCGGTGCCTTGCTCACGTACCTTGGTCTTACCCATTGCGCTTGAGCACCCTTCAATTATAAAAATGAGTTACTCATAAAATCAACCTTTTGAGGGATATACGTTTCCTCACGTTCCTTATCAGTCGCATATAAAACTTTCGTTTTCAGTTGCCCTCCACCGCACAAATAGGGCGAGGCAATGCACCCCGTTTAAACTAGAAGAATGACCAACAGCACCACCCCACAGGCAACCACTCACACCACCTGCCAGAGCAGCGCCTTCGACGTAGAACTCGCGCAGCTCACCCGCAACAACTTTGTTGAGGCACGCCACCGCGGCCGCCTCATCCTGCTGGGCCCCGACGGCGATGTGCGGCTTGCCCTCGGCGACATTCACGAGCCCTTCTACCTGCGCTCCGCCGCCAAACCGCTGCAGGCCATCGGCTCCATGAAGGCAGGCGCTCCCCTGCGCGGCTCCCAGGTCGCCATCGCCTGCGGCTCGCATCGAGGCACCTTCGAGCAGATGCGCGCCGTGCAGGACGTACTCACCCAGGGCAGCACCGAAACCAACCCGCTCACCCCGGCAAACCTGGCTCTCAAGCCCACGCTCCCCTCCGACAAGCAGGCACGCCAGGCAATGGTTCAGGCGAACCTTGCCGCTACTGCCCTGGCGCACCCCTGCTCCGGCAAGCACGCCGCATTCCTGTGGGCCTGCACCGCCAAGCTGGAACGCGGCGAGCTCGAGGCAGGCTCGCAGAACTGGACCCTGCACAACTACCTCGACCCCGCACACCCGCTGCAGCAGGTCATCACCGAAGAAATTGAAGCGTTCACCGGCGAGCCGGTAGCCGCTATCGGCGTTGACGGTTGCGGTGCGCCCGTGCACGCCGTTTCCCTGCTGGGTGCCGCACGCGCCTACTCAACCCTCGGCTCGGCAATCCGCAACCTCGGGGCGGATGCCCGCGCCTCCACGGTCGCAACCGCCATGGTGGACTACCCCGAGCTGATTCAGGCACCCGGCTCCCCCGACACCGTGCTCAGCGAAGAACTCGACGCAATCGTCAAGGGCGGTGCGGAGGGCGTGCTGTGCATCGGTCTGCGTTCGGGTGCGTCCGTGGTGGTAAAGATGAGCGACGGTTCGCACCGCGCCATGTACGCCGTGGCCTTGCGCGCCCTGGTCGCTGGCGGATACCTGAGCGCTGAAGAATGCGAGCACCTACTCGCGCTGGTGGTTCACCCGGTGACCGGCGGCTACGCGGACGGCAGGCCGGTTGAGGTCGGCGAGCTACACGTGCACGAGGAGCTTTTTACTGAAGCTCCGGAGGGAAAGTAGCCGTGGCCATTCGACGCAAGACGAGCGAGGAGGCGGGCATGGCGGCGGTCCGCGAGGTGCGCGCGCTCTTCGCTTCCTCTAATTCCGAGCCTTCCGAGACCACACTCGTACCCGTCGAAATAGAACAGGCGTTCGCGGCACTCCCCCGCTCCGTGCGCGCAACCTTCGTGCGTTTTACCCTCGAAGAGCTGGCCACCCTAGCCCCCGGCAATAGCGTGGAGGTGCGCGTGCCCCCGCTGGGAGTCACCCAGTGCGTGGCCGGCCCCCGCCACACGCGAGGTACCCCGCCCTCGGTCGTAGAGACCTCACCGACTGTCTGGGCGGCGCTCGTGCTGGGCGCCTGCCCGTGGGATCGCGCCGTGGCAGCCGGTGCGCTCGATGCTTCCGGCGAACGCAGCAACCTCTCCGGTCTGCTACCGCTCTTCTAGGCTCGCGTTCGTTCCCGCTAATCCGCACGTTTTTACCCGACTTCCGCGGCCTGCGTTGGGATGTCCATACCGGGGTATTTAGCGTATCCTTCACCACATCCACACCGAAACCCGGTACACTTTTAAGGGTCTGATGTATGCCATCGCACATACAGGCAGGTACGAGCGCAGAAACACACATCCGTCTCGCACCCGCGCAGACGCATCCGCAGTCCCAACGTCGAAAAGAAGTGACTTGATTCGCCCCGACGGAAAACTCACTCACGACCTCGATCCGATTGACCACGGCCCCAAGGACGCCTGCGGCGTCTTCGGCGTCTGGGCCCCCGGCGAGGACGTGGCAAAGCTAACCTACTACGGCCTGTACGCGCTTCAGCACCGCGGCCAGGAATCCGCAGGTATCGCAACCAGTAACGGCAAGCGCATCCACGTGTACAAGGACATGGGCCTCGTCTCCCAGGTCTTTGACGAAGCAACGCTCAGCTCCATGCCCGGTGACCACGCTATCGGCCACGCCCGATACTCCACTACCGGCGCGTCCCACTGGGCTAACGCACAGCCGACCCTCGGCACCACCCCGCACGGAACGCTCTGCCTGGCCCACAACGGTAACCTCACCAACTCTGCAGACCTCTACGAGCGTGTGCTCGAAAAGAACGGCGGCAAGCCGCCCAAGCACGGCGAGCTGGCGCAGGGTAACACCACCGACACCGCACTGATCACCGCGCTGCTGGCGGAGCACGACTTCGACTCCCTCGAAGAGGCAGCACTCGACCTGCTGCCGACCCTGCGCGGTGCTTTCTGCCTCACCTTCATGGATGAGCACACCCTGTACGCTGCACGCGACCCGCAGGGTGTTCGCCCGCTCGTGCTCGGTCGCTTGGAGCGCGGTTGGGTTGTTGCCTCCGAGACCGCAGCCCTCGACATCGTTGGTGCATCCTTCGTGCGTGAGGTCGAGCCCGGCGAGCTCATCACCATCGATGAGAACGGCCTGCGTTCCCAGCGTTTCGCTGAAGCAAAGCCTGCCGGTTGCGTCTTTGAGTACGTTTATCTAGCCCGCCCGGACACCACCATCGCCGGTCGTAGCGTCTACGAATCTCGTGTTGAAATGGGCCGCCAGCTCGCCCGCGAGCACGCGGTGGAGGCCGACCTGGTCATGCCCACCCCCGAATCCGGTGTCCCCGCCGCTATTGGTTACGCCGAAGAGTCCGGCATCCCCTACGGTAACGGCCTGGTCAAGAACGCGTACGTGGGCCGAACCTTCATTCAGCCCTCGCAGACCATCCGTCAGCTCGGTATCCGTCTGAAGCTCAACCCGCTCAAGTCCGTGGTTGCCGGCAAGCGCCTTATCGTCATCGACGATTCCATCGTTCGCGGTAACACCCAGCGTGCCCTCGTGCGGATGCTCCGCGAGGCCGGCGCGAAGGAAGTGCACGTGCGCATCTCCTCACCGCCCGTGAAGTGGCCTTGCTTCTACGGCATCGACTTCGCCTCCCGCGCCGAGCTGATTGCGAACGGCCTGTCGGTGGACGAGATTGCCTCCTCCCTCGGCGCCGATTCACTCGGCTTCATTTCTGAGGAAGGCATGATGGCCGCCACCGAGCAGCCCGCCGAGAACATGTGTACCGCATGCTTCACCGGCAAGTACCCCATCGAATTGCCTAGCGAAGAGCGCCGCGGCAAGTCCCTCTTCGATTCCGAGAAGAAGGGTAAGGGCGGCCCGCTATCCGGCAAGGCCGCCGAAGTGACCGTCGAGCGCGCCGTCCCGGCTAAGCCCGAACATGCCGAGGCCGTTTCGATTGACACCCGAGAAGGCACCGAGACCCTCGAGACGAAGTTCGCTCCCTCCACCGTCAAGGTCTCCGATGACGACGCCGGCATGGGCATGTGCAACCCCGGCCCCGGCGCCGACCTCGAGGGCCTGCTGACCGAGGCGGATCGCACTCCCGCCAACTCCTCCGCCACCACTACCCCGAAGGAATCCTAATGAGCGAGAACCCCACCACCGTAACCTACGCAAGCGCAGGCGTTGATGTTGAGGCCGGCGATCGCGCCGTCGAGCTGATGAAGGACGCTATCAAGGCGACCCACAACTCCTCCGTTGTTGGCGGCGTGGGCGGCTTCGCGGGCCTGTACGACGTCTCCGAGCTCGTCAAGTACCGCAAGCCCTACCTGGCTACCTCCACCGACGGTGTGGGCACCAAGGTCGCTATCGCACAGGCACTGGATATTCACGACACCATCGGTTACGACCTGGTCGGCATGGTCGTGGACGACATCGTCGTGTGCGGTGCTAAGCCCCTGTTCATGACCGACTACATTGCCACCGGCAAGGTCGTTCCCGAACGTATCGCTGACATCGTGCGCGGTATCGCTGGCGCATGTGCGCAGGCTGGTACCGCCCTGGTTGGCGGCGAAACCGCTGAGCACCCCGGCCTGCTGGCCGAGAACGAGTATGACGTCGCTGGCGCAGCAACCGGCCTGGTCGAGGCAGACGAGCTGCTCGGCCCCGACCGCGTGCGCGAGGGCGACGTGCTGATTGCAATGGCATCCTCCGGTATTCACTCCAACGGTTACTCTCTGGTCCGTAAGGTCCTGAACGTTGCCGGTTGGGGTCTGGAACGTCAGGTGGACGAGCTGGGCCGTACCATCGGTGAGGAGCTGCTCGAGCCCACCCGCGTGTACACGGCGGACTGCCTGGATTTGGCGGCAGCGTTCCCCGTCAACGGTGAGGACGGCACCACCGGTAGCGGCGTGCGCGGCTTCTCGCATGTGACCGGCGGCGGTCTGGCTGCTAACCTGGCACGCGTTCTTCCGCAGGGCCTTGAGGGTCGCGTGGACCGCTCCACCTGGCAGATTCCCGCCATCTTCTCCCTGATTGGTTCGCTGGGTAACGTACCGCTGGCTGACCTGGAGCGCACCCTGAACCTGGGTGTGGGCATGATTGCTATCGTTGACCCCTCCGTGGCTGAGGCTGCTACCAAGCGCTTGAACGACCGCGGTATCCCCTCCTGGATTATGGGTGACGTTGTGGCTGCCGGTGATCCCGAGCCCAATAGCGCCGACTACATTCAGGGCGCTAAGGGCGTGGACGGCGGCGCGGTTCGCCTGCTGGGCTCCTACGCCTCCTAACGTACTTGAGCGGTCATGAGACCGTACCAAAGGGCCGGGGCGGCTCCACTCGTGTGGGACCGC
>ERZ1023393.225-NODE-225-length-10853-cov-3.414243_pt1 | contig 10853 bp, 8 predicted proteins | sample MGYA00380503_ERZ1023393 | MGnify/ENA primary metagenome ERZ1023393 (study PRJEB33173, sample SAMEA4830379) | metagenome | study: EMG produced TPA metagenomics assembly of the PRJEB25223 data set... | reverse complement strand
CATATAATATATCAATTTTAAACCATTTTGTAAATAACTACCTCTTTAAAATATGTATAAAATAATATAGTTTGTAAACTTGTGTATATAATCATTTGTATATATTGAGCGTATAATTACTATATGTTATAATATATGTATATTTAAAAGAATACTCAAATAATGATTGAAGGTGCTTATATGAGCGAATTAGATAATGATATAAAGAATTTAGAAGACACTGTCGATAATATTATTGAAATAGCTAAAAAGTACTCTATATATGATTTTATAAGCGGCGGAATAAAAATAACTACTATAAGAAGATTTACGCAAAGGGAGAAAGATATATTATCAATATCGACAGATACATTAAGGAAGATATGTAAACGTATTGATGAATTAAGTGATAATACGTTTTCTTACTTATATAAATTAAATTATTTATTAGAGGACTTTGTTAATAAGAATATTGATGTGTTAAAAACTAAAAAACTAGTAGATTTAGGAATTTCAAGAGAGACATTAAAAAGAATGAAAAACAACGAAGAAGGGCAACCATATTATTTAAATACACTAGTTAAATATGCAAGGTTAGTCGAAAATTGGAGGTGTACTAGTGTTGAGAAACCCGTTTAAACGTAAGAAAAAAGTGAATGATAAGCCTCAGAAGAAAAACAAAGCCAAAAAAAATAATTATAAAATCATTGGAGGACTATTAGGCGATAAGGATAAACGTACAAGATCCGCAATTTGGTGGGTTGTATTTAGACTTTTATGTGGAGCAGGCTTAGTTATTGGTATATTTTGGTTCTTTCAAGGTAAATCAGCGATGAATTATGAAATCAAAAACAATACAACGCCTATAGGTACGCAATTAGAATTTTCAAAAAGTGAAGCTAAAGTTAATATCAAAGACGTTTGGACAGACAAAAAACGGGACGTATTAGTTGTTAAAATCGGCTACACTAATGGAGCTAGAAAGTCTTTGCCGACAGATGGTGAAAACTATAACTTAACACTTTTAACTAATAATGGAAAAACACCGAAATTGAGTGGTAGCTACGGGATGCTTGGAACTGAAGGCGATGGCTATTTGTTTTTAAAAGGAGATATTGATAAAGAAGCATATCAACTAGTAATCGCTAACCAATTAAAACTATCAAGTGGTTCTCCAGAATCAAGTAGTAGTTCACAAAATACAGAAATCAGTGATGACTCAATGGAAAAAGAACTATCCAAAGCTTCATTTGAAGAAGCTGATGATAAAGGTGTATTGTTCAACAAATTCACAGGCAAAAAATCTGAACCAAAATTCGACAATATAAACTTTAGAGTGAACGGTTACTCGAAATCTACGAATGTTTACAACGGTACTTTCCTTAAAAATGATGGAAGTATAGACTACGGTAAAGTAGTTAGTAAAACATCTGTAGATGCTGCAATTAATAAAATAGATAAGCAAATTAAACAGGCAGAAGATAAACTGAAAACATATGAAGTCAGTAAAGAAGAATATGAAAAACGTGTTAAGAAAAATAAAAAAGATAAAGACGCTAAAAAATCAGTTGAAGATGTAAAAAAATCTATTGAAGATGAAGAAAAAACTATTAAGGATTTAAAAGAGTCTAAAAGAGTATATGAAGAATCAGATTTCAATAAGTCTGATTTTGGTGCAATGCAAGAGAAAATGAAATTTATGGATCTTGACTAAAACTAGGAGGGGTAAAATGAGTGAATCAAACCAGCAAGAATTGATTGAAAATAAATTCAAAGAACTAAATGAGTATTTTGGTTACGCATTAGAATATTTAGATATAAGTTCTCCTCCTATTACAGGAAAAGATGAACAAATAGATCAATTAAATAAATATTTAACTAGGGAAGATACACCAGTCGCTATGATAATTGGTCTTCCCGGAGCTGGTAAAACAGCAACAGTGGAAAGTTGGGGACATATCAAAGCACAAAAGGGCATTGATGTGCATTTGATTACAGTAAATATCGGCGGATTAGGTGAAGGAGCAGATTTAAAAAAACGTATTAGTACGCTTTTACCAAAATTAAAAGAATATGAGAACTTTTTAAAACAATTTAATGAATCTGCACGAGTTGTTTTGTTTATAGATGAAGCACATCATATAGTCAGTACTTTCGGTAAAGGTTCAAAGGAAGGTTCAGACTTATTAAAACCCTATTTAGCTAGAGCTGGTAAATACGTTGGTGTCATCGCAGCTACGACATTAAATGAGTACAACAAATATATAGCGCCAGATGGAGCGTTAGTAAGAAGATTTAAGAATATGATTATTAATGAAGTAGATCAAGATATAACCGTACAGATACTGAGAAGTTGGCTTGATAATCATACGCAAACTGTATTCACAGAGAATGTGGATGATACGATATTGTACAAAATTGTAGAAGAAAACAGAAGACATAATACTGAATTAGCAGAACCAGCTAAATCTATAGACACCTTAGAATCGTTACATGCTTACTCTATAGATGAAAATATACCTATAGATGAAGAACTTTTAAATAGGGTTTTTAAAGCAGCAACAAATGTTGATTTAAACATAAATATAGATGTTATTAAGGCAAATGAAGTTTTGAAAAAACGTGTTAGAGGACAACCACTTGTATTGAAAGCTATGGATAGAACGTTAAAAGTCATGGAATTTGACGAACGTCGAGGTGACAGACCTATGGCAACTATTTTAAGTGTAGGGACAAGTGGTGTTGGTAAAACTGAAACAGCAAAGGCAACAGCAGAAGGAACAGAAAAAGATTTATTAATAATCAGTATGACAAATTTTAATACAGCAGAATCTGCTGAAAGGTTTAGAAGACATTTAGGGTCTCATATAAGACATAATAGTTCCTCTGTAATTTTATTTGATGAAGTTGAAAAAGCACATTCAACTGTGCAACTATCACTTTTACCAATATTAGATGAAGGATTAGTAACTTTCTTTGATAGCGGACAAGATGGTTATGAACAACCTTACACTGTATCTTTAAAAAACACTATTATCTTCGGAACATCAAATAAAGGTGCGGCTATATTTGGAAAAATTAATAACTATGCAAAACAAGTTGCTGAAAATCAAGAACAAGATATAGACAAATTAACTAAAGATATTCAATTAATGAATAGACAATTGAAACCGGAAATTAGAAGAGCATTAGAAAGAGACGATTTTAGACCGGAATTGTTACAAAGATTTAGCAGTATAATTCCATTTGCCACATTAGGAGAACGAGTATTAATTGATATAGCTGAAAAGCAAATAGACGACATGGTTAAATATTTCTTGTCTAAAGGTTACGACATTCGTAGAAACCCTCCAGAATATTGGGGTGATGATAAATATCCTTATAATGCAACTGAAATAGCAATGTATGTTGCTATTGAACGTATGATAAACAAAAAAGATGCTGGTGGATTAGGGGCAAGAAATATACGTTCTATTATTTTAGAAGAAATAGAAGGCGAAATATTAGACGCTATATACGAATATCCGGGGGTTAAAAAATTCATCTTAATGACTGATGGTAATTGTGTTTTTGAAGACGGAGATTCTGCTCAATCAGAAGGACAAATTTTAGTAACACCATTTATGTATTAAGAAATGAGGTGATGTAATGAATAATATTTTAAGGCTTTTAGGAATATCTGCAATGACAATAGTGGTTGCATTACTATTATTAATACCACAAGCAAGTAGTAATGTATTAGCAGCAGATGATGACAAAAAAGATGAAGAATCAAATAATGATACAGAAATTGTAGAACCTAAAGAATCTATAGTTGATACAGAAAGTGTAACTGGTGAAAGCAAAAAAGATGAAAATGAGTCTGATAAAAATGTTCTTTTAGAAGATAATTCTGTTTGGACAATGTATGCACAATTTATTATGACTACAAAAGCAGATGAAAAAAAGAAAAAGAAAGATAAAGAAGAACAAAAAGGTTATTTAGAAAAGAAAGTTCATAAAGCATACGATGGTGCTATTTCTGGGATTATAGGTAAAGGCGCAGTAACCTTAGACCTTCCCTACAATAAAATGTATAAGCTAGCGAATGATATACGTGGACAAAAAGAATCGGATGAAAAAGATAGTGCAGGGACGCAAATGGCTTCATTCCTATCAACATACAGTCATTATGGTTATATAGACACCATGAGCGGTCAGACAGCAGTAGCAAATACAAAAGATGCTGGCGGTGGTGTTGGAAGAGCAATATTCGGTGGTTTTATATCTTTTGCATTAGTTATATATTCTGCGATAAATACAGCATTACAATGGTTGATAGAAGCTTTAATATCTGCCAATCCGTTAGCGTTAATGGGATTTGGAGATTCAACAATAGTTGATGATAACCCTATTTCAAAAGCGTTGCATAATTTCTTCAAGAATATTGGATTAGATTCTAAATTTTGGGATACTTTAGCAGATTTTGGTTTGACAGCAGTTACATTGGTATTTTTAATTTCAGTAATGTGGTTTTTAATGAAAGGACAAAGAAGCGAAGCTTTACGATCTGTCAAAGAATGGGCAGTAAGAGTATTCGGTATTGTTGCAGCTGCAACAATAGTACTATTCTTCTCTTCTGCAATGGCAAAGCAAGTAAAAAGTATTTATGAAGATACGAATATTGATGATAATCTTGTAATGAAGCATTTGTTTAATACAAGGGGATGGGCGGCATCTTCTAACCTATCGCCAAATGGTTTGCAAGGAAATGAATTTCCAAATGCTAAAGCAGACTCTGGACATATTGATAAAGACTTTGACCCGCTTCGTTCAAGAGATTTAATAAGTAATATAAATGAAACAACTTACAACACTTTATATGGTATGGATGGTGAATCATCCGGATTTGACTTATTAAATCGTTGGATGTCGAATGAAAACTTTAACGTTAATACTTATATAGGAGATATAAGAAGAGGAAATTTAAAAAATGGTGACTCTCAATTACCAGCATTTGATAACTATAAAGAAGATTTTGGTGGTAAAAATGTGGAAAATTGGGACAATGGAAACATAGAATATAGCATGTGGTCAGCAACACAAAACTATGATGATGAATTAAGAAAAGTAGATAGTAAATACTTCAAACCTGAGTCAACAACTGGTGTAAGACAACAAGACAGCTTTAGTACACAATCAGTAGTATTAATGCTTCAATCAAGTTTTGATAGTAAAGGAGCTTCATTCTACGCTTATAATCTTGGGCCGACTGGATTACAAGCAGATTTAAAAAATGTATCAACAGTAAAAACAGAATGGAAAGAAGTAACGCTACCGGGTGATGGTGGCATAGGTGTAGCTGGTTCATATATCAGTTTAGGCGCTCACGCACTAGTAGTTATCATTATAGGATTAGGCGTATTTTTAGCACTATTAACATTAAATTTCTTTGAAGCATTTAAACGTATAGGTATGAATTTAGTTAAAATGGAAGCTTATGGTGATCCATTCGCATTTTTATCATTACTAATAATTTCATTAATGTTTGTAGTAAGTCTGTTAATTGCTGGTATGGCTACTGGTGTGTTTATAGCATTAGCGAATGAATTAGCAGCAATAGTTGATAAAATGACATTAGGACATATACCTTCTGGATTTATAGATATAACGAAATCTCTTGCGATGATATTCTTTGCTTACATTTTCGCTTTAAGAAAACCAACTAAGGGTGCTTACCCTCCTTTAAAATCATTTGTAGGGTTCCCTTTAACAGGTATAGCCTTTAAATATGATGATAAAGTTAAACAAATGAGCGGAAACATGAAAAATCGTGGTAAAGCAGGATTTAGAGTAGTGGGCGATACAGCTAGAGAATCTGGAGAAGGTACAAAAGATTTAGGACAAGAAACAGGACGTGCGACATCAAGTTTTGCAGCAGGAACAGCAGGCGGTTATTTAGGTGCTAGATACGGTAAATCAAGACGTAGAGGTAAAGGCGGACATCTTGGGAAACATGGTATTGCAAGTGCTAAAGAAACTGCAATTAATGCTCATAAAGGAAATAGATCAGCGTCAGAAAATGCATATAATAATGGTGGTAGAAAAGCATTTAAAGACTTAAACGCTGAGAGACAAGCAGGCAAACAAGATAAATTGAGAAGAGACGAATTAAAAGAGCTTGGCTATACAGATGAAGAAATAGAACAAGTAATGGCAGCAGAAAATGGCAATAATACAACAAACCCAGAAGAAAACAGCGTTGCTCCTTCTAAAGAACGTAATCAATCTATAGCACATAAACCAAATATGAATGACAATAAGGACTTCAAATCTAATGATCTAAATTCACCGAATAGTACAGATAGTTCAGAAGATTACAGAAGTAGACTAGGTGAAAGTGCAAAAGATGACTCTAAAGCATTTTTAACTGATAGTGCAGTAGAAGCATTAGGAGGAACTGAGTTTGTAAATGAAAGTGGTGTAGCTGATATTGCAGCAATCAAACAAGCTCAAGAAGAAATAGCTAGAACTAGCCCAGAAAATCGTTCAGAAGAACTTCAAAATAAAGCTGACGTCCTTCAAAAAGCACATAACAGAGGAACAGAAGAGTTGGCTGGCAATAGTAATAAAGGTAGTGGAGCAAGTTCAAGTTCTGTAGTCGGAGAAGAAGGTAGAAGTACTGGATTTAATCCAAATGGTAAAGACGATACTGTAAGTAAATCTTCTCAACGCAAGACAAGTGCTAATACAGAAGTAGAAACAAGCGAAACTAAAACAGAAGGTTCTGGAAAACAAATAGACAGTTCCAATAACGCAGTAGGTAGTGTACCTAGAAGAAATAGCAGAAATGGAAGCACAAGCAATGCCAATAACGCAGCAGGTAGTGTACCTAGAAGAAATAGCAGAAATGGAAGCACAAGCAATGCCAATAATAAGACAAATGCTGTAGAAAAACGCAAACCAGCAGCATCTAAAAAGGCTGTAAAACAAAGACAACAAGCAAAACAGATAAATCAAGCTACAAACAAACAACCAACGAAAAATAATAGTACAACTCAAAGCAAGTCAACATATAATGATAAGTTGAAGAAGAGTAAGGGTAAAACCAATTCACAACCTAAACAACAAAGTAGTAAACAGACAGTGGAGAAAAAACAACCAACTCGAAAAAAATCATCGAGCAAACAAACAGTTCAGAAAAAACAACCAACTCGAAAAAAAGCAACAAACACACAAGGTCGAAAAAATAGTACCAAAAAGCAAAACACAAAAAAAGTAGAAAGACGAACAAGAACTAGTCAAAATGAAACAAATGAATATAGTTACAATGAAGTTCTAAGAAAAAATAGAAAACGTTAAAGTAATAGTGGAATATCACTGTTACTTTAACAAAGGAGGGTTTTCATGAAGGATGAACCAATAATCAGTGAAGATGATTATAAGTACTTGTCGGAAGCAAAGTCGATAGAAGATTTCAATAATAGAATTACAGATATTAATAACGGTTTAGAGTATGCATTAAATACAGAATCAGCAAAAAAAATATTAAGAGACACACATTTTTTTAATAAAGATGGGTCGATTAACATGGCTTTGTACAAAGAAGTAATAGCTGAAATTTACGAAAATAAAGATGAAGATGAAAAAAATTATATTTCTGATGATGATTATCTGGTTCATGAATCCTTCTATCAAGGGGCAGAAGAAATCTATTATCACATCAAAGGTGGTGTTATGGGAAAATCAGTACATCTTGCAAAAAGAGTTAATAGAAAAAATGCTGAAAACTTAAGATCAGCGGCAAAAGTTGAAGAAGGCAGTATAGCATCAGGTATACAAAAACTTATAAAAATTTTCAGAGGACGATAAAAACATTTACAAAAAATATTATTTATAATATGATTAGTTTATGTTAATATTAAGGTATCACAGATAAAGTGAGAAAGGGTTGAATTGTATGGATCAAATTAATTCGTTTATAGAGTGGTTGACAGATGCAGGTAATGACACAGGATTAAAAGTAGTTACATTTATAGGACTTATTGGATTATTCGTTACATTAGTTATGGCAATCGTTAAAGGATTTACTGGTAAATTTAAGCAAGCAACTGTTTGGATGGCTAGTTTCTTATTCATTGCTATTCTAATGGGTTCTGGTTACGCAATTTTAAAAGCTATAGGTTCTGGTACAGGTGAAGATATTGAAAACAGTGTAAATATGATTGGTATATTTACAACAGTAGCCGCCTATGGTGCGTATAAAAGTTACAATAAATTTAAACAGAAATAGTGAAATAGAAACACAATGTATAACAGCATAGAAGTGATTTAAGGGCGTCACATCGCCCTTTTTATTTAATTGAAATATGAAACTTCAAGTTTTATTGTAGGCTATTTTATGGTATAATTTAAGTATGAATAATAACGAAAATAACGGGTGCATTATCAACAGAAACAAACTCATTAAACATTCAAAAATTGTGCTGAAAAGTAAAAAATTTACTGGTGTTGAACTATCGAAAGAGGTGGGTATTCATGTTCAGCAAATTTATGGTTATAAAAGTGGTAAGCGAAGCTTAAAAGATGCGCAATTAGAGACCTTGTTGAAATTTGAAAAATTGTACCAAGAACATGAAGCATTTAAAAAAGTGAGAAAAGGGGAGCAAGATAAATGAGTAATTTTGAAGATTTGAATTTAGATAAAATAGAACTTCCAGATAAAACGTTTATCTCACTACCAATTTTAATAACCTTAAATGATGAATATTTAGAAGGTAAATCAGATCGTAAGACCAAGCGATTGTGGGACGTGTTTTATAAAAGTTTTGGTGGAACAAAAGAGAAAAAAACAGATGAATATCAAGCAGTAGAAGATTTAGAACTTCCAGATGATGACCCTTTCAAAAATAAAGAACATGTTTTTGCAATTGATGTAGCATCATTTGGGAAAATTGAACCAAAGCAAGAAAAAAATTTAGATTTTGGGATTCGCATATTACAAAACAATAATAGACTTCTTCCAGTTGATTCTACAATGCAAGAGAAGGGCAAAGAGAAAAATATTAGTAATGGATTAGAGTTTTCAGAGGTTGAAGAAAATGTAGAAGAAACTTTCAAGTATATATCTAGCTTAGCAGAGTCAATCAGTGACGAGAAGCGAGAAGATTACGAGAGTAAAAAGGAAGAAGAAGAAATAAAGGAAAATCAAGGTAAAGAGAATAACTTCGTGTCAGCTACAGAAAATATTGGTGTAGAAGATGAAGAAAATAGCGAAGTAGAAAATACAAACGTAAATGAAGATAACACAGAATCTGTTACTGATGACGATTCGGCAGAATCTACACCAATTGAGGTAGATGGTGAATCTGAAACAGGACAGAAAAATGAATCAGAAGGTGAAGAAAGCGAAGTTTATGATTTGCCAGATGATGATTTGGAAGAGATTGAAAGTGGTGAAAGTGAATATACGTTAAATTCGCTTAAACAAAATTTATATTCAAATTTACAAAGCTATTTCCCACATTACAATTTAAAAGATTTAGATTTTGATGGAGAAGTCCCAGAATTAGAGGACAAAGAATATCAGAAGCTCTATGCAATGACAGCCAAAGGTATAAACGACCAAGTAGATAGAGCTAATAAAAAAATTGCTTTAGAAAGGGAAAAGTCTATTAATAATTTATATAGACCCTTAATCAGCGAAGTAGTGAAAAGATATTTTGATATTGAAGCTTTATATAAATACACAGATAGTGGAAGTGAATTTAACACTATTTATGAAACATTGGAAAATAATCTAAATGAAGCTTTAAAAAATGTGGAAATACAAGCTGATGAACAAGAGCAAATTAAAAAGCAAAAACATGAAAAAAATAAAGAGACATATTTGAATAATTTACTAAAAAAAGAGTCTATTAAATATGACGAGGAAAATTTACCAAAAATAACCGAAGAAGTTGAATCGTATAAAGAAGAATCTAAGAGTGATATTTACAATAAGTATAATTCACAAATAGATCAACTTGAAGATGACGTTGAAAGTACAGTTACAGAACGTATTGAGAGATTAGTTGATAATGTCATTAACGAGTATAAACCACAACTTGATTCGGCAATAGAAACATTAAATAGTGATTTGAATAATCAACTAGAAAAAATAGCAGAGCAAAACCAAAGAGATTGGCAAAAATACAAAGAACAATTAAAAGAAATTGAAGAAGTTAGAACTAAAGCCGCAAATAGTCAAAGAAGCACAATTGACGCCGAAGTTTCAAAACGCACACAAGCCTATGAGGGTATGCAACAGAAGTTAGAAGAAAAAGATAACCAAATCCATATGTTACAAGCAAATTTGAGAAATGCTAAAGAGAGCAGTACTCAAAAGGATTATACACTTGATAGTGCCGCTACTGAAAGACAAGAGTTATTAAAACGAATGGATAAAAAGGAAGCGTATATAGCAGAACTTGAGCAAGAAAGGGAAGAGAAGAACGCCAAAATTAGACAGTTAAGTTCTTCTAACAGTTATATAGGCTATCCATTTAACCATACGCCTACCACAAAAGTAGGAAAGACAAAAGAAGTAGCAAAAAGTTGGTATGATAAATTTGAAAAATTAATTATAGCTACAGTAGCAAGTATTATAATAGCAATTGGTGTGTTAATAGCAGCTACTATTGTTTCAAGTAATGATGCAGATTCAAGCAGTCAACAAAATCAACTACAAAAACAACAAGAAGAAGTTAAGAGTCAGCAAGAAGAACAAGATAAAAAAGCGTCGGAATTAGAAGAAAAAGAGAAGCAGCAACAAGAACAGCAGAAAAAACTAGATCAACAGAAGAAAGATAATGAAAGCAAAAAAGATTCAAAAGACAAGGATAAAGACAAATGAT
>ERZ1023393.219-NODE-219-length-11042-cov-3.578502_pt1 | contig 11042 bp, 7 predicted proteins | sample MGYA00380503_ERZ1023393 | MGnify/ENA primary metagenome ERZ1023393 (study PRJEB33173, sample SAMEA4830379) | metagenome | study: EMG produced TPA metagenomics assembly of the PRJEB25223 data set... | reverse complement strand
TATTTGTACCCACAAATCATTAGCAGCAGCCAAATAACCTGGTAAACGTTCCCTTACAAATGTTGTTGCTATTAAACAGATGGCTGCAACTATCCAAAGCACATAATCAATGGGCGATCTGGTCTTAGCCACTTCAACTGCAGTATTGGATTTTACCCTTCGATTAAGCAGCTGTTTGGCATGAGCAAGCTTTTCATCAAGTGTGTCTTGTTGATTGCTCATAGATACGCCTTTTTAAGGAATAAAAATCAATCGAAGAGAATATAGTGGCAGGCGATGAGGGACTCGAACCCCCAACCCTCGGTTTTGGAGACCGATGCTCTACCAATTGAGCCAATCGCCTGTGGTTTGAATTGCATTATTATACGCAAATAATTGTTTTTTGCAAGCATTTCACAAAATTTTATTGTTCGCTGTTACTCCCCTAATAACCGCCACCCTTATAACCATTATAGCCACTGTCAATCACTGTCTTAATAACAAACCACAAAAAAGAGCCACCGAAGTGACTCTTTTTTTATTTTGTGGATTTTTGTTTTGTGAATTGTCTGTTCTTAAAAGAAGCCTATCCAAAATAAGTCTATCAGAATCAGTCTTTTACAGACGATACCACACCAGCACCTACTGTACGACCGCCTTCACGAATGGCGAAGCGTAATCCTTTGTCCATGGCGATTGGGTGGATTAGCTCAACACTCATTTCGACGTTGTCGCCTGGCATGACCATTTCAGTGCCTTCTTGTAGGGTGATTGCTCCAGTAACGTCGGTGGTGCGGAAGTAGAATTGTGGACGGTAGCCGTTTAAAAATGGGGTGTGACGTCCACCTTCTTCTTTGCTTAGTACGTAGACTTCAGCGTCAAATTTGGTGTGGGGGGTGATTGAGCCTGGTTTGGCCAGTACTTGCCCACGTTGTACTTCTTCACGTTTGGTGCCACGTAAAAGTACGCCACAGTTTTCGCCTGCTCGTCCTTCGTCCAGTAGTTTGCGGAACATTTCAACGCCTGTGCAGGTGGTTTTGGTGGTGGGTTTGATGCCGACGATTTCGATTTCTTCGCCGACTTTGATGACGCCTGATTCAACTCGTCCTGTGACGACTGTGCCACGCCCTGAGATTGAGAATACGTCTTCGATGGGCATTAGAAAGTCTTTGTCAACGGCTCTTTCTGGTTCTGGTATGTAGGTGTCTAGGGTTTCTAGTAGTTCTAAGATGGCTGGTTCGCCGTATTTGCTGTCTTTGCCATTTAGGGCTTCTAGGGCTGATCCTTTGATGATTGGGGTGTCGTCACCAGGAAATTCGTAGTCGCTGAGTAGTTCACGTACTTCCATTTCAACCAGTTCTAGGAGTTCTTCGTCATCTACCATGTCGCATTTGTTCATGAATACCATGATGTAGGGTACGCCTACTTGGCGTGATAGTAGGATGTGCTCACGTGTTTGGGGCATTGGTCCATCGGTGGCTGATACGACTAAGATGGCTCCGTCCATTTGGGCGGCACCGGTAATCATGTTTTTGACGTAGTCGGCATGCCCTGGGCAGTCGACGTGGGCGTAGTGGCGGTTGGCGGTGTCGTATTCGATGTGTGAGGTGTTGATGGTGATGCCTCGGGCTTTTTCTTCAGGGGCGTTGTCGATGGCGGCGTAGTCTTTGGCTTCGCCTCCATGGTGCTTAGCAGCAACGGTGGCGATGGCGGCTGTTAGGGTGGTTTTGCCGTGGTCAACGTGCCCAATTGTGCCTACGTTTAGGTGGGGTTTGTTTCGTTCAAATTTCTCTTTGGCCATGGGGCTATTCCTCTTGATGTTAGGTGAGAGATAAAATTAAAATTTTTACTTAAGCTTATCGCTTCAATATTAAAACGATAAGCCAAATGACTGCTTTTAGATTTTAGATGACTGATTAATGATATGAACTGGCTTGTTCTTATCCTTACTCGTCATCATCATCTTTTTTGCCATTGTATTTAGAAATGATTTCATCAGCAACAGATTTTGGAATTTCTGCGTATTTTTGGAATTCCATTGAGTATGTGGCACGACCTTGCGACATAGAGCGAAGTTGGGTTGCATAGCCAAACATCTCTGCCAATGGCACTTCTGCACGAATTTGCTTAGTCCCACCAGGCAAGTCATCCATGCCTTGAACCATACCACGGCGACGGTTTAAGTCACCCATAATATCACCCATGTAGTCTTCAGGTGTTTCAACTTCAACTTTCATGATGGGTTCAAGCAGGGCAGGACTGGCATTCATGAAGCCTTTTTTGAAAGCGATAGAGCCCGCCATCTTAAATGACAATTCATCAGAGTCAACATCATGGTATGAACCATCATATAAGGTGGCTTTAACACCCACCACTGGGTATCCAGCCAAAACGCCGTTCTTCATGCGTTCTTGGATACCTTTATCAACCGCACTGAAGTATTCTTTTGGCACAACACCGCCAACAACTTCTTCTGCAAATTCATACTCAACTTCACCAGCAGGATCAAGTGGTTCAAGCCGTATCCACACATGACCGAATTTACCACGACCACCAGTCTGACGCACAAATTTACCTTCTTGCTCGACGGTTTGACGGATGGTTTCACGGTAAGCAACTTGGGGTGCACCCACATTGGCTTCTACGTTGAACTCACGCTTCATACGGTCAACAAGAATTTCCAAATGAAGTTCGCCCATGCCACTGATGATGGTTTGACCTGACTCTTCGTCTGTGTGTACACGGAACGATGGGTCTTCTTTTGCCAAACGGTTTAATGCAATTGACATTTTTTCTTGGTCAGCCTTAGTTTTTGGTTCAACTGCCAATGAAATCACTGGGTCAGGGAATTCCATACGCTCCAAAGTAATGACATTTTCTTCATCACATAGGGTGTCACCTGTGGTCACATCTTTTAGACCAACAAAGGCAACGATGTCACCTGCACGCACTTCGCTGACTTCATTTTGTGAATTGGCGTGCATCTCAACGATACGACCAATGCGTTCACGCTTCATTTTCACAGGGTTATATACGCTATCCCCTTGCTTGGCAACACCTGAATAAACACGAATAAAAGTCAAATTACCGACATACTTATCGTTCATGATTTTAAAGGCTAATGCTGAAAACGGTTCATCATCTGATGATTCACGAGTAGCAACCGTTTCATCTTTATCATCTAAGATGCCTTTGATGGCGTCAACATCATTGGGTGCTGGTAAAAACTCGATTACCGCATCTAGCATGCGTTGTACACCTTTATTTTTAAAGGCTGTGCCACATAGCATGGGTTGAATCTCAGTGGCTAGCGTACGCGCACGAAGACCTGCGATGATGTCTTCTTTTGATAAATCACCTTCTTCTAAGTATTTATCCATGAGCTCTTCAGAAGATTCAGCGGCTGCTTCTACCATGTTGTTACGCCATTCATTGGCAGTTTCTTCTAAATCAGCAGGAATGTCTTGATAATCAAATTTCATGCCTTGGGTTTCGGTGTCCCAAATGATGGCTTTCATTTCAAGGAGGTCAACAACTCCTTCAAAGTTCTCTTCTGCACCGATTGGCACAACGATGGGAACAGGGTTGCCACCAAGGCGAGTTTTTACCTGCTCAACCACACGGAAGAAATTAGCACCCGTTCTGTCCATTTTATTCACAAACGCAAGACGAGGTACTTTATATTTATTGGCTTGTCTCCATACAGTTTCTGATTGAGGTTGTACACCACCAACCGCACAATACACCATACAAGCACCATCTAGCACACGCATAGAACGTTCAACTTCAATGGTGAAGTCAACGTGGCCTGGGGTATCGATGATGTTAATGCGATGTTCAGGGAATTGATTTGCCATACCAGACCAAAAACAAGTGGTGGCAGCAGAGGTGATGGTGATACCACGCTCTTGCTCTTGTTCCATCCAGTCCATGGTGGCAGCACCTTCATGCACTTCACCAATTTTATGGCTTTTACCTGTATAAAACAAAATACGTTCTGTGGTGGTGGTTTTGCCAGCATCAATGTGGGCAGAAATACCGATGTTACGGTAGCGTTTTAAGGGCGTTTTACGAGCCATAGTGTTATCCTAAGAGTGGTATGTTAAAAGCGGAAATGTGAGAACGCTTTGTTAGCATCTGCCATACGGTGTACTTCATCACGTTTTTTGACAGCGTTGCCTTTACCTTCGGCAGCGTCAGCCAGCTCACTCGCCAAACGTTGTACCATCGATTTTTCTGAGCGTTTTTTGGCAGCTTCCACCAACCAACGCATTGCCAAAGCAGTACGACGGGAGGGACGTACTTCCATAGGCACTTGGTAGGTTGCACCACCCACACGGCGAGATTTAACTTCAACCATGGGGCGAACAGCTTCTAGCACTTCTTCAAAAAATGCAACAGGGTCTTCGATATTTTTCTTGGTTTTAACGGTGTCTAATGCACCATATACGATGCGTTCTGCAACAGATTTTTTGCCGTCAACCATCACTTGGTTGATGAATTTGGCAAGGGTTTGGCTGCCGTATTTTGGGTCAGGTAAAATTTCACGGGCAGCAACGACACGACGTCTTGGCATGGTTAGTTTCCTTATTCTTCAGGACAGTCAGGCATTCACAAAATCGTACTTATCACACATCTTGGTTATTAAGTTGTTAAGATGATGGCTTTATCAAGCTCAAGCAAGATGGTTATCAGCCAGCCTTACTGCATATATATACAAAAAATATGCAAAAAAAAATTTATCATCAAATGATGACGGTGATATGGTGATTGATGGACAAAAACATAAGCCATTGGCATTTTATGCTTTAGGTTTTTTCGCTCCATACTTAGAGCGACCTTGCTTACGGTCTTTCACGCCAGCTAAGTCAAGAGCACCACGGACAGTGTGATAACGCACACCTGGTAAATCTTTAACACGACCACCACGGATAAGCACCACGCTGTGCTCTTGTAGGTTGTGACCTTCACCACCAATGTAGCTAGATACTTCATAGCCAGAAGTCAAACGCACACGGCAGACTTTACGCATGGCTGAGTTGGGTTTTTTTGGTGTGGTTGTGTAGACACGAGTACACACACCACGGCGTTGTGGGCATGCTTGCAACGCAGGAACTTTTGACTTTTCCTTGATGGTTTTGCGACCCTTACGAATTAATTGGTTAGTTGTTGCCATAAGGCATCTTTCTCCCGTTGAGTGAAATAAAAACTGGGTGAATTGGCTTGAAATGTTCATTTAAACTAAAATCACCCATTTTTAGGACAATATATTATAAGGATGTCAATGATGTTTATCAACCTTTTATTTTATCAACCTTGGATTAAGACGTTGAGGCATCACCACCACGATTGTCATCATTCACATTGTCATCGTTCGCATTGTCATCGCTGTTGACATCATCATTATCGTCATCATTTAAGTCATCTGCCATCTGTTCGTTACGCTTATCGGTTAAACTTGCCAATTTAATTTCAGGAGCAAAGGTGGCTTGAGCCACGCCAATGACTTCTTCAATGAGTAGGCTATTGTAGTGACAGCCTGCAACAACCGCTGTCATGGGGAATATTTTTTTTGCCCAACCCATGCTTAGGTTTTCTAAATCTAAATTCATTTTTTCTATGAGCAGGTCGATTTGTTCGGCATAATAGCTGACACTACCGCCAGCAAATGCTTGGTTTTTTAATTCATGATGCAACCCATTTTGTTCAGCATTGTCGACCATTTTACCTGCCACACCAAGCCCTGCTAAGATGGCTTGTTTTTCTTGCATTTTGCTTAAATTACTGGCAGCAATGACAGCGTAGGCTTTATTGATGCCTTCTTTGCCTATCAGTGGTTGGTCATAGACGGCCGCCAGTTGATAGGTGGTGCGCAGTGATACAAGCAATAGCCACAAGGTATCTGCTAACATGCCTGGCAGTCCTGCCAATCCTGTCAGGCCGCCCAATGTTGCCAATGCTCGGTTTTGATTGGCGATGTCTCGTGCCAAGGTATGACGGTCAATGTCTGATAGATGCTGTGAGTTTAGACGCTGTTCTTGGTTTAAATCCAGCTGACTCCAGTTGGCGGCTAAGTGAGCAATTTGCGAAAATATGGCATCAACTGCTTTTTCAAAGGTGCTGTCTGGCACGACTTTTTTGATGTATTTGCCATAACTGGCAAAGCGGTTACCCACCAGTTGAGCTGATGTGCTGATGGTTTGGTCACGAAATAGATTGCCTTTATCAACAGATAAATCGGCGGCATGGAATTTATGGGGGGTTTCTCGTTTGATGTTAAAGGATTCAATGAGTGAGCCTAGGTTTTCTAGTTGGTCACGAGCAAACATCCCCAAATTTACCAATTTGCTTTTTTTATCAAGGTTGTTGGCTTGATTGTCGGTTTGAGCAGTGCGGTCATTATCGGTCATAAGATTCTCCAAGATTAAAGTAAAACATCAATTAGGGGGAGACATTTCGTCATGCAAATTAAGAAAATTAATCTGTGTCATTGTCATTTTGTGTCATTGTCATTATGATAATGAGTTCATGACAATAATTGCAAGCCAGAGTATGTTACCAAACACATATGATTGGTAACGAGATTTTGAGCAATGGGCAATTTTATTTTTTGTATGAACAGTAACCACATGACCATAACAACCACCAAAAACATGACAAATGATGTCTTATTGGGCGATGACATTGACGCCGTAACCACCGCTGTGGTGCTGGCAACGTTTGGTCATCAAGTGCAGATTTACAGTCACAAACAACGACTACAAGCAACCTTAGAAAAATACAGTTTTGAGCATCAGGTGATGGCGTTATGGCAGTTGTATGTGAATAAAGGGTGTATTGAATTATCCCAGCTACCCCAAAAAATTCATGCTGATGATGCCGATATATCCGTTTGGCAAACTATTTGTCAATCAAAGGTTGAAGCGATTTGGTGGTTTGTGAATGACACCATTCAAGCCAATCAACAGCTGGTCAATCAACGAAAACAAGCTCAACACGACGCCATTGATTGGACAACAAATGACTGGACAGATGCCATGGTTACGGCTTGTAACACCAGCGAACACCAGTCGGTTGCCATTGTGTTATCAGGCAAACAACCCATCGGCTATTTTCATCAATTATCACAACAATTACACCGCCCTTGGGTGTATTATGTGCCGTTTGTATTTTTACAAGATGGTCAAGCATATCACTCAATGCTGTCTCCATTTTTATGGCTATTGGGTGAAAAAACACCCAATAGTGGTCAACGGGTGTCTTCTTTGACTTTATTGCAAAATCATGCCAAACAAAGTGAAGTGGCGGATATCAATACCATGGAGTTTGCTCGCAGTGGCATCATGGCGATGCTTGCCACTCGAGTCAGTTATATGAATGAGCTGTCAAGACTGGCAGACGCACATAAAGTAGACATCACACGCATCAGTCACATCATGGGATTAGACAGTCGCATCGGAGCAAGCTATTTACAAGCTGGTTGGGGCTTTGGTGGGCGAACGCTTCCTGTCGAGATGCAGCTGATTAAGCAAAGTTTTGCACAGACACACACTGACAGTCGGCTCATCACTGCAGTAGATGCCATTAATGAAGACCAAAAAGAGCTGATATTTCGCAAGTTCTGGCAGTATTTTGATGGTTTGATAGATAATAAAACCGTACTGATTTGGGGTGGCAGTTATAAAGCAGGCTCAGGACGCACACAAAACTCTGCCATTCATCCGTTATTGCGTTTATTATGGTCGTATGACATTCAAACCTTAGTGTATGCAGATAAAGCCACAGAAGAATTGCGATTGACTTATCTACAATCAGAACAATCAGAACAATCACAACCAAATCAACCACAATCGGTTAAGCCAAAACTGACGTTGTTGCAGCACCCTTATGAACGCATCAATGATGCCCATGCGTTATTTGTGATAAGCTGGGATAACGCTCAGGCGGTGCAAGTGGCTCGCATCAATGACGTGGCGATTCCAGTATTTGACGCAAAAAATTGTTTCAGCACATCTCAAGTTGCTCAGCTGGTGGGGGACTATGTGGGCATGGGCAGATAGATTTAATGTGAGCATGGGTTAGTCATGCTTCGCTTTCTTTGGTCAGTGCTTCAATCAAGGTTTCCATGCACATATGCCGTGAGCCTTTAAATAATAAGGTGGCTTTGCTGGTTTGTTCTTGGTTGATGCGTGCTTGTAAAGCAGTGAGTAAATCCGTTTTATTATCAAAAGCAACCGCCTCGATACCGCCCACTTCATTTGCCCCTTTGATGGTATATGGGGCAAATTCCCCAACGGCAAATAAGGCATCAATACCAACAGTGGCAATGGTGCGTCCTAAAGCTTGGTGTTCGGCAACTGCTGCCTTGCCAAGCTCGCCCATGTCGCCCAATACCAAAATCTTATCCCCTGTTTGCGATGCCAATACTTTGGCAGCAACACGAACAGAATGGGGATTGGCGTTATAGGTGTCATCAATCAAGCGATGTTTGCCAAGTAACTGACTGCTTAAACGGCCTTTTGGTGGGCGGGTCTGCTCAAGGCCTATGATGATGTCTGCGATGTCAATACCCACAGCATAAGCACAAGCAGCAGCGGCTAAGGCATTATTGACGTTATGTTCACCAGATAAAGGCAGTTTTACGTGATGAGTAAAATGCCCAAAATGCAACATAAACTCACTGCGTTCTGGCTCAACTTCCAAGTGACTGGCACTGATGTCTGTGTTGCCAAAACCGATGACATGGCTGGTATGTTGTTCAGCGACTTTACGTAATTCATGACTAAAGTCATCTTTATCGGGGACAATGGCATGTTGTTTGTCGCTTAAAGTATGATAAATCTCAGCTTTGGTTTGACAAATACCTTGACGACTGCCAAACTCGCCCAAATGTGCCGTCCCAACATTCAGCACACAAGCCACATCAGGACGGACAATATTGCTGGTGTAAGCAATCTCACCAATGTGATTTGCCCCAAGCTCTAGTATTGCATATTGATGTTGGTCGGATAATTCTAGGAGCATCATGGGTACGCCCAAATCATTATTAAGATTACCACGAGTAATTAAAGTCGGAGCAAGACGGCTAAAAATACTACCAAGCATCTCTTTACACGTGGTTTTACCACTTGAGCCTGTGATGGTGATGATGGTAACACCACGATGAGCCATACGGCGATGAGCCGCCAACAAACCTAGGGTAATGCGAGTGTCTTCAACGACCAACTGGGGAATATTGATGGAACTCGGACGCTCAACAATGACAGCCACTGCCCCAAGACTGACTGCCCTATTGATATAATCATGCCCATCAAAGTTATTACCTGATAACGCCAAAAAAACATCACCCGTCTGTAGTGTGCGAGTGTCTGTTGAAATACGACCACTGGCAAAAGATGGCATTGTGTCATCGGCAGTCAGCCATTTGCCATTCATCGCTTTGGTGGCGGTGAGTAGATTATCTGCTTGCCAAATATACAACCCTTGACTGTTTATGGTGTTTTGTTTGGTGTGTTTCTGACCATTCAATTGCTGATTGGCGTATTGACCATCGGTTTTCGTCATAGGGCATTGTCCTTATTATGATTATATTGACCATCTGATGTTTTTAACATTCACGTTTTCAACATTCACGTCCATTCACGTCATTGTTATCATCAATCACGTCCGCTCACACAAATGTCCCCATCTCGCTTGCTTGTTTTTCTAATTTTTTGAGTTTCTTTTTACCCAAACCGCCAAGTACGTCAATGGCATGACGCAAGCGTACCAGTGTCATGTCTGCACCGATGACAAACATGGCGTTCATCACAGGGGTAGATGAAGCACTGCCTGCAATCGCCACAAAAAACGGGGCCATCATGTCTCGCAATTTGATGTCCAATGCCCCACTCAGTCCTTTTAAGGTGGCAAATATGTTGTCTTCTGTCCATATTGGCAAGGATTCAAGTTGCCATGTGGCAAGTTGTAAAATGTCCACAATCTGCTCTTGGCTTAAGGTCTTATGCTCAAAATCGCCCGCTGTGATGGTCGGCAGATTTTGAAAATAAAACCCTGCCCAATTAACCGCATCAGAGAGCAAATGAATGCGTGGTTGAATGGCGGCGGCGATGGCGGTCAGTTTATCGCTGTCATTTGCCCAATTTAGGATTTTATTTTTTAGCTGTTCTGGGGTCAGCTCACGCAGATATTCGCCATTAAGCCAGCTTAACTTGTCAGTATCAAAGATGGGTCCACCCAATGACACTCGTCTAATATCAAAACCATCAATCATCTCATCTAGACTAAATTTTTCTTGTTCAGATGGCAATGAATATCCCATACGACCCAAATAATTAAGCAAGGCTTGTGGTAAAAATCCTGCATCTCGATAATAGGTGATGGATGTGGGGTTTTTTCGCTTAGACAGCTTGGATTTATCAGGATTACGCAATAAAGGCATGTGGCACAAAACAGGCATTTCCCAACCGAAGTATTGATACAACAACTGATGTTTGGGTGCAGAGCTGATCCACTCTTCACCACGAATGACATGGCTAATCTGCATCAAATGATCATCGACCACATTGGCAAGATGATAAGTTGGCATGCCGTCCGTTTTTAGCAACACTTGCATGTCCACTTGTTCCCAAGGAATGGTTACTTGCCCACGGAGCATGTCATCAAAGGTGCAATTGCCTTCGCTTGGCACACGCATACGGATAACAAAAGGTTTGCCTGATTCGGCAAGTTTGTCCGATTCTTCTTTGGACAAATGGGCATAGCGTCCGTCATAGCGAGGGGCTTCACCTTTTGCCATTTGTTCAGCACGCATGGCATCGAGTTCTTCTGGGGTACAAAAACAACGAAACGCATGTCCATCATTCAACAATTTTGCGGCATACTGTTTATAAATATCACGACGCTCACTTTGGCGATAAGGAGCGTGTGGACCTCCCACGTCAGGACCTTCTGACCACTCAAGCCCAACCCATTTTAGGGCATCTAAAATCATCTGTTCTGATTGGCTGGTTGAGCGAGTTTGGTCGGTGTCTTCGATGCGTAAAATAAATGCACCACCATCA
>ERZ1023393.217-NODE-217-length-11157-cov-3.428481_pt1 | contig 11157 bp, 5 predicted proteins | sample MGYA00380503_ERZ1023393 | MGnify/ENA primary metagenome ERZ1023393 (study PRJEB33173, sample SAMEA4830379) | metagenome | study: EMG produced TPA metagenomics assembly of the PRJEB25223 data set... | reverse complement strand
ATATCGGCAAGCAATACGGGGTCCGGGTGCGTGACGCCGTAATTGTGTACAGAAGCAGACCCGCCGCATGCAGGTTCGTATGCGGGGGTGATCATAGTCTGAGTCACCAGTATTCATCTTTCGTTGGTGCGCACGGTTGTGAAGCGTGCGCGAAGTTGAGTGATAGATACCGTCAATATCCTCTCGGTTAGCACCGAAAAAGTATCCACGGTGATGAATATAATACCGTGAATACGGCGACTAAACCAATTGAAAATACAAAGATTCCACTACAACCCACCAGGTAAATAATATGCACAATGATGCATTAATTTCTGTGGGTGCGCACCCCCATCCGACACCGTCCTAACCCGCATCGGGCCGAGACGCGCTCAGCTCATCATCAACTCCCCCGATGGCATTCTCCCGCGCCAGAGCGCGATCAATCTTCGCCACCATAAACCGCTGGAACCAACGCTGCGTCACCGGAGACAACACCACCACAAGCAGCACCTCCACCACAAACAGAATCGCCAACACAACGAGACCACCCCCGGGCGAATCCACGCGCTCGCTCAGGTATCGAGCATCGGCCGCCGCCCGCTCAAACCCTGCAGACTCCAGACCCGACACATCCAAACCAACCTGCTCCGAAACATGCAGAAGCGACGCCGCATTCAACAGCACCACAAATAGCGCAGTCAGCCCCGCATACAGGCTATAGTGCACCGCACGCGCAATCTTCTTAGCACGAGCAAAAGCACAATTGAACGCCGCTCCGATATCCCTCACGCCCTCCAGCAGGTGCGTATCAGCCGGTAGAACATGCGGCAATAAACGGTGCGACAGAATGAGAGGAACCGGTGAGCTGGCATCAAAATACTGCATGTGACTACTCACCGATGGCCCCGGCAGGGTCACGAAGGTAACCTGCACGTCAGTCGGCTGTGTGATATTCGAACGCCCGATGCTATCACCGCGCGCCGCAATCTCACAGTGATCCGCCACGTTCATCTCCTGCAACGAAGGCGCATAGGCGCGCACGAACAGGTGACAGCAGCTACGCACTGACCCGGCAATCACCAGCATCACGACACACCAGAACGCCACACCCAAGGCGGTGGATGCAGGACCCCTCACCTGACCGCTCAGGTAGGCAAGCACCAGCATGAGGGAGGCAAACATCATGAACACCCCGTGCACAAAGAGCGTCGGAATCAGCCACTTCACCAGGGAACGGGTGCCGTAGGCATTCCACACAGCAGAGCCCGCCCCCGCACCCTGCGCAATGCGACCCCGCCCCTTCACCGCCGAGAGTACAGCGAAAACAACCGTGACCGCGCCCAGCGTCAACGGAATCAACATCATATGGCGCAACAGGGAAGCATAGGGGCCGGCTAGGAGCAGAGCCTCCTGAACCCAAGCGAACCCAGCTACCACGCTCAAGGCCAGCAGGGTCAGGCGGTTACGGAACCCTCCGGAGCTATCAAGCGGGACGGGAATGTCGTTGCGGTCACTAGCAATGATGCTAATCGGCACCACAGCGTTACCCAGCCCATAGAAGAAACGCAGGGGTTTCTTCCCAGCCTTCGCGCGGCGACGCAACAGCTCATACCCAAGGTACCCACCCTGCGAATGAGCGATAATACCCGGGTCATCGCTACGGGCCGCCAGCAGGTCCAACTGACGATCCAAACGCGCGTAGATGCGCTCCAAATCACGAGACTCGGGGCTGGTCGCCGTCTGAATCAGCTGCGTGGGAATCGCCTTCACCAGCGCCCACAGCTCGCGGGCACGACGAGCCAAAACCCAACCCAAAATACCCAGACTGAGCGCGGCCACCAGGGCCGTCAACAAACCATAGCTCGTGCCCAGGGAGGTGACGAAAGCGTCACGCATCGTCACAACCGTCACCACAGCCAACACCAGCCACCCGGCCACGTTCACAAAACGCACTATCGACCGAAGCAACTGCCCGACACGATCGGTCCAGCAGCGGCCGGGACGCTCATAGTAGAGGCAGAACATGAGGAAAAGCGGCAGCACGGACACCAGCCAGGGCAGGTGATCCCTCAGGGGACGATAGTGCTTCGGGCGCCAAAAACCCTCCTGAAGGAGGATGCTACGACGCACCACCGAACGCTCCGGACGTTCCGGGCGGCTCGAACGCGAAGCGTTGAAGCGCTCCTGCAGGCGTCGCTCCTGAGCGCGCAGCCCTTCCGAGATGCGCGCCTGCAACGACGGAGCGCTCGGTTCGTCGGCGGTCTCCGGGTCCTCCGGGGTTTCGGAAGCCTTGGGGGATTCGGGCACTTCGAGGGTCTCGGGAGCCTCCGGGGTCCGCACATACTCCAGCGTGAGCGCGTAGCTCAGCTCGCGGTGCTCACTACGCGAGGTCACCTCCGCCGAGGGCGGCTGGGTATCACCGTCGGGAATGAGCGTAACGCTCCCCCGGGCCGCCGCCTCAGAATCGCCCACAGTATCAGATCCGGCATCAGCCCTGGTATCGGGTGCAGTCGCGCTCGCCATCGTGGCCAGCGTTTTTAGGCTGTGCGCCATCGGCTTACCGAAGTAGTCCAGGGTCTCACCAAAATTCTGGTATCCGATGCCGTGAATCAGCAGGACCGCAACATCGTGCCGGCGGCCCGTACTGTGCAGGGTGCTCTCAGGGCGCCGGGAGGCATACTCCAACAGGGCCCGCTGCTCATCCGAGGGTAGGGAACTGCCCTTCACTAACTGGCGATCCACGGTGCCCCCCCCTTTCTGCACTGCGCCTCTGCGTTTTCTGCATTGCATCGAGTCGATAAAACCGCAAGATTGCGGGTTTTAAAGCACGTCCAGGCCGTCGCAACGCACCTGAACAGGCCGCTCCCCCACGGTTTTCTTGAGGGCAGCCATCGTGGCGCGCGTGGCGCGCAGCTCGTGCGTCACCTTCTGCGCAATACCGTAGGAGAAGAAGAGCAGAGCACGCCAATCCCCGTGCACCGGGGCTTCCACCGAATCATTCTCCAGGGTCTCTGACCAGGCGAGATAGCCGTGGTCCAGCGGAACCGGGCCCACCACCCGCAATTGCTCACGCACGGACTCGGGCAGGGCCGAAGAGCCCATGAAGATTTCCATAAAGGAGCGCACATCGGCCTCAGCACCAGTCACCGCAGCCGTGCGCACCGCCGGAGGCAGACCCGTCTGGGAACGCTCCTCCAGCTCCTCACGGGCAAACCAGGCTGGATCCCAGCGGATGAGGGCCTGCTCCACGGGCGAGGGCGAGGCGGTCGTCACCACGGCCCCCTCCAACGCGGCCGGACGCACCAGGGCCGCCGCGTTAAGCCAACGACGCAGGGCGGCCTCGGGAGCACGCAGGGAATCGAAGGAGAGCATCTTATCGGCATCCAGAAGCAGAGCCGCCGCGTAACCGCCGAAAGCCACGGGCTCCGCCCCGGGAGTCGCCACGACCAGAGCCGGTTCCGGGCCAACTGTCGCGCGCACATGGTCACCCGAAGAGGAAATCACTGGAACGTTCGGGAAGGCGCGGCCCAGCTCCTCAGCCGTGCGCATCGCGCCCACCGTCGAGGAACGCCAACGATTAAAACCACATTCGGGGCACCGCCACTGCTGGGCCAGGTGGCCGCACCACCCGCAAGAGGGCACCGAGGAACCGGAAGCCAGCGAAAGCGGGCCGCTGCACACGGTGCATCGGGCGGGAATGCGGCATCGAGCGCACGAGAACGAGGGCACGTAACCGCTGCGAGCCACCTGCACGAGCACCGGGCCGCGAGACAGGGCACGGCGAGCGTGCTCGAAGGCCAGGTGCGGGATGCGCGCCACGGCGGCCAGCGGATCGCGGGCCAGCTCGTACTCCGAGCCGGTCGAGAAGATGCGCGGCGAGTACTCGCGCACAAGTGCGCGAGGGGCCCGCAGGTAGGTGGCCCAGCGTGTGCGTACCAGTCGGGCCGCCTCGCTACTCATCGTGAACCCGGCGAAGAGCGCCGCGGCGTTCTCCGCGGAGGCGCGCAAGAGCAGCACGTCGCGGGCGTGGCAGTAGGGGGCGCGCTGTTCGAGCAACGACGAGTCGCCGTCATCCCAGCAGACGACCAGACCCAAGTTCGCGACCGGGGCGTAGGCGGCCGCGCGGGTTCCGATGACGACGGGCACGCGACCCAGGCGGGCCTTGAGGAACCCGTGGTAGCGCGCGTGCGGGCCCGAATCGGCGCTCAGGCGTGCGTAGGAATCGGTGGGAAGCACCCGCGCGAGGGCGCTCTCCAGCAGGTCGAGGCTCTTGGCGCCCCGCCCGGAGGTTGCCGCGGTGGCCAGGGCCGCGGCGAGCACATCGGCCCAGGTGTGTTCCAGGTGGCCGGGAAGCACGGTCATGACGGCGCGGCTCGCGACGCCGGCGGCCACGTCCTCGATGAATTCGGGGCCGTTTTCGTAATCGGAGAAGACCGCGGCGGCATCGGGTGCGTCCTCCAGCGGGGCGGGAGGCTCAAGGGTGAAGGGCGCGGGTGCGCCGGGGGTAGCGAGCCAGGCATAGGGGTCGGCCTCAGTACTATTTCCGCCGGTCAAAGAGTTTTTAGCCAATTCACTCTCAGCCTGAACCTGAGATTCGTAACCCTCACCTTCAATCGAAGGGTTATCGGCAGATTCGCCCTCAACCGGAGCTTGAGGGCCCACCCGAGCCGGCTCGTAACCCGGCAGGAACGGAGCGTACTTCTTATCCAGGGCGGCCACGCGCGGAGGAACCGCCAGGCGCAACACGTTCGCCACCGTGGAGGCGTAGCGATCGGCCAGCGCCTCCGCCACGCTGAAAATCTCGGGCGCCACCACCGGCACGCGCGAAAGCCCCCCCTTGAGCGGTGCAAGCGAAGACCGCGTCCAATCAGTCGTGGCCGCGCGCTCCTCAATGTAACCGCTCATCTCGTGCCCATTAAACATGACGTGCACGCGGGCACCGGGCACCGCATCCTCGCTCATCTCGGCGGGCACGCGATAGTCAAAGGTGCGATCCACCTGCGGCAGAGTGCTGTCCACGCGCACGCGCGCCACGGGGTTCACCACACCGCTAGCCTGCAGCTCGGCGGCCACGCTGACCGGTTCGGCCGTTGGCGGAATCAGGGCATCACGAAGAGCAGGAAATCCCTGCAACAGATCAAGCTGTTGCAGGGATTCCTGCTGGGTACCCGCGGGTACCCCCGGTTCATCAGAACGGTTCTGAGTCACGCGCTGTCGTAATCTCGTTCGCTGAATTCGTTCTAGGAGGAGGACACTGCCGAGCGCAGCGCATCCACGCGGTTGAGGCGCTCCCAGGTGAACTCCGGCTCGGTGCGGCCAAAGTGACCGTGAGCCGCGGTCTTGCGGTAGATGGGGCGGCGCAGGTCCAGCTCGTTAATGATGGCCAGCGGGCGCAGGTCAAAGACCTCGCGCACGGCGCGCTCAATCTTCAGCGGGTCAACCTTCTCGGTGCCGAAGGTCTCGATGTACAGGCCAACGGGTGCTGCCTGGCCGATGGCGTACGCCACCTGAACCTCGGCGCGATCGGCGAGGCCGGCGCCCACGATGTTCTTGGCGACCCAGCGCATAGCGTAGGCTGCGGAACGGTCCACCTTCGAGGGGTCCTTACCGGAGAACGCGCCGCCACCGTGGCGTGCGGAACCGCCGTAGGTGTCCACGATAATCTTGCGGCCGGTCAGGCCGGCGTCACCGACGGGGCCACCCTGCACGAAGCGACCGGCAGGGTTGACGATGAACTTGGTGTTGGAGGAATCCAGGTCCACGGAGCTGAGCACGGGGGCAATCACGTGCTTCTCAATGTCGGCGCGCAGGTCGGCCAGATCGTAGCTGGCGGTGTGCTGGCTCGAAACAACCACGGTATCAACGGATACGGGCACGTTGTTCGAGTCGTAGCCGAGGGTCACCTGGGTCTTGCCGTCGGGGCGCAGGTCGGTCAGCAGGCCGTCCTTGCGCACCTTGGTCAGGCGCTCGGAGAGGCGGTGTGCCAGCCAGATGGGGGCAGGCATCAGCACGTTGGTCTCGTTCGATGCGTAACCGAACATGATGCCCTGGTCACCCGCGCCCTGGCGGTCGTAATCGTCGGCGGCGATGCCCTGACGAACCTCGAGGGACTCGTACACGCCGGCGTTAATGTCCGGGGACTGCTCGCCGATGGAGACGGAGACGCCGCAGAACTCGCCATCGAAACCGCGGGTCGAGGAATCGTAGCCGATATCGAGAATAGTCTCACGCACGATGGAGGGAATCTCGACGTAGCTGGAGGTGGTCACCTCACCGGCGACGTGCACCTGGCCGGTGGTCACCATGGTCTCCACAGCAACGTTCGCTGCGGGATCCTGGGCGATAATGCCGTCCAGGATTGCGTCGGAAATCTGGTCACAAATTTTGTCGGGATGGCCTTCAGTCACCGATTCGCTGGTGAATAGGCGTAGATGGTTATTACTCACGGTTTCCACTCTACTGGTTGAGGGCGCGCAAAGGTAGCGCGCTCGTAATGATGACGGTTTCCTTCAATTATGACACGTTTATGACGGCCGATTACGGGCCGTGCGTTCGCGGGTTCACGCACCGGTCCTCGCACGCCGGTCACGCGCAGTCCGCACGCAAGAGGCCCACCGGCGAGACCCAATCGGTGCGTTACGCCAGCGCCGCCATAATCTTCTGTGCAAGCGCCGGGCCGATGCCGGGCACCTGTGTTAGCTCCTCCTCGGTGGCCTGCTTAATCTGCGCCACCGAACCAAAATGCTTCACGAGCGCGGCGCGCTTAACCTCGCCCAGTCCGGGTATCTCGTCCAGGGCGGAGGCGACCATGGCCTTGCCTCGCTTGGAGCGGTGGAAGGTGATGGCGAAGCGGTGCGCCTCATCGCGGATGCGTTGCACCAGGTACAGCGCCTCCGAGGTGCGCGGGAGCACGACCGGGTAGTCGTCGTCCGGCAGCCACAGTTCCTCCAGACGTTTGGCGATTCCGGCCACGTACACATCGGTAATACCCAAATCGCTCAGGGCGGCGGATGCGGCAGCCACCTGGGGCGGACCGCCGTCCACGAGCACGAGGTTCGGCGGGTAGGCAAAGGCCTGCGGCTCGGGGGTGGAGGCGTCAATTTCCCCGGAGCGCGCGGGCGCCTCGGCGCGCTCGGCCTGCTGGGCCAGGTGCCTCTTGAAGCGGCGGGTGATGACGTCGTACATGCTGGCGGTATCGTCGCGGGCGGCGTCCCCGGTGATGCTGTAGGTGCGGTAGGCCTTCTTGGCGGGCATGCCGTCTTCGAAGACCACCATGGAGGCGACCACGTTCGTACCCTGCACGTGCGAAATGTCGTAACATTCGATGCGCAGCAGCGGGTCGGGAAGCTCAAGGGCCGTCTGCAGCTCCACGAGGGAGGCGCTGCGGGTGGTGAGGTCACCGGCGCGCCGGCTCTTGTGCAGGGTGAGGGCCTGGCGGGCGTTTTCGGTGACGGTCTTCATGAGTTCGGCCTTGTCGCCGCGCTGCGGAACGGCGATTTCCACGGGTCCGCCGCGCACCTCCGCCAACCAGGAGGCCAGCTGTTCCTTGTTCTCGGGCTCCACCGGCACGAGCACGGAGCGCGGAATATCGTAGCTGTTCAGGCTTTCGGCACCGCTACCCTTCTGGGCGGCCAGGCTGACCGCGATATCGCTGTACACGCGGGTGAGCAGCTGCTCGATGAGCTGCGCGTCGGTGCTGTCGTCCACTTTTTCCACGATCCAGCCGCGCTGGCCTCGGATTCGGCCGCCGCGCACGAAGAACACCTGAACGGATGCCTCAAGGTCGTCCTCGACGTAGGCGAAGAGGTCGGCATCCACGGTCGAGCCGAGCACCACGGCGTTTCGCTCGAAGGCCTTGGTGAGTGCCGCAATGTCATCGCGGAGCACCGCGGCGCGTTCAAAGTCCATCTGGGCGGCGGCTTCCTTCATCTCCTTGGTCAGCAGCTCGATGTATCTCTCAGCGCCTCCACCCATGAAGCGAGTCAGGCCGCGGGCCAGTTCGCGGTGGTCCTCGGCGCTGATTTTGCCCACGCAGGGGGCCGAGCACTTATCGATGTAGCCGAGCAGGCAGGGGCGTCCGCTGTTCTTGGCGCGCCGGAACACGCCATTCGTGCAGGTGCGCACCGGGAAGACGGTCAGCAGGGCATCCAGCGTCTCGCGGATGGCCCACACCTGCGAGTACGGGCCGAAGTAGCGCACGCCCTTACGGCGCTCACCGCGGGTGACCATGGCGCGCGGGTACACGTCGTTGACGGTCACGGCCAGGTACGGGTAGGACTTATCGTCGCGGAAGGCGATGTTGAAGCGCGGCGCGTACTCCTTGATCCAGGTGTATTCGAGCTGCAGCGATTCCATCTCGCTGGCCACCACGGTCCATTCGACGCTGGCGGCGGTGTGCACCATCGCGTAGGTCTTGGGTCGCAGCGTCTCGGGCGAGGCGAAGTAGCTATTGAGGCGATTGCGCAGGTTCTTGGCCTTGCCCACGTAGATAACGCGCCCGTCGGCGTCACGGAACCGGTAGACGCCCGGGTCGGTGGGAATTTCTCCGGGGGCCGGACGGTAGCTGGAGGGCTCTGCCATGGGTGCTTTCTCCTCGGGCGCGGGCGGGCATACGACAAACCGCGCATCCTGCGCCGACCCCGCGTGCGGGGCCGTGCGTGGATGCGCGGTTAAAGTCTACGCGGTGCGCGCCGGAAGAAGGCTTAGCCGGCGTCGCGTGCGGCTGAGGGCGAAACGTTGTACTCGTTCTTTCGCGCCTGGCCGGACAGCTGAGCAATCTCATCCATAATCGTGTCGGTGGTGGCGCGGCGCTGCTTGCCGCTCATCTTCTCGCCGGTCTTCTCAAAGTAGAGCGGCTTGCCCACGCGAATCGTGAAGCGGCGCGGGTAAATCATGTTCGAGCCGGGCTTCTGCAGGCGGTCGGTGCCGATCAGGCCGACGGGCACGACGGGTGCACCGGTCATGTGTGCCAGCCAGGCCACGCCAATCTTGCCGCGGTAGAGGTAGCCGTCGCGGGAGCGGGTGCCCTCGGGGTAGATGCCGAAGACCTTGCCCTCCTTCAGCTTCTCCAGGGCGATATCGAGGGCCTTGAGCGACTCGGAGCGGTCAGCGCGGTTGACGGGGATGATGTCCACGGCCTCGAAGAAGGCCTTCATCATCTTGCCGCGGGGGCCGGGGGTGTTCACGTATTCGGCCTTGGCAAGGAATGCCACGCGGCGGGGCATCATAGCGGAAATAATGATGGAGTCCAGGAAGGAGAGATGGTTGGAGGCGACAATCACCGGGCCGGTGGCGGGGAAGTTCTCGAGACCGGTCACGCGAGCGCGGAAAACGGTGCGCAGAATTCCGGTGACTGCTTTCTGGGATGCCTGATAAATCTTCATGTGAACTCCTGGAGGCTGTACCGACGGTGGGCGACGGGCCGGCGGTGAGGTGCGCGGTGCAGAGGGAGGCTACTCCCCCGCTGCGCGTATGTACCGTGTTAGATAAGGGGCGCTGGCGTCCGCTACCGATTTCATTATTCCATACCCCGGGCCGCTCGTAGCTCCGTTCCTCCCGGGTTTATCGGGGACCGGTCGAACGGGGTTCAGGAGGGTTCCTTCGGCGGCGCTTTGCGGCGGGTGCATCGGGCTTTTGCGGGAATAATGCGTTTACCGCCGGTTGATATATAACGTTGCGGCATATAAGCCTTTCCTTTGTTTTTGCCGCGAAGTGAATTTTGGTAGGGTAGAGGTAGGGTAGACATGAGGAACAACAACGGAATGTACGGGCGCTGTCGCCCCGGGAGTATCCTCCCCGAGTGACCTCAGCGTCACATTGAGACACCTCGTCACCAAAGTTTTATAAATGCGCATTTAATATGCGAAAATAGGGTAAGGGTGGGCTGTCGCACCTCCCTCTCCGGACGATTCGCTACCCAGTGAGCCGCCCTCCAGCGGATGTGCGTCGGTCCCATTCGAACCGCAAATCCACGCACACTGGAGACATATCACTATGGCTACAAAACCCGTCTCGCGTGCTGAGGCAGCTAAGATTGCCCGCCGCACAGACACGGTCGGTGCCTATGCCGGTAAGGGCTGGGTACAGGCTGTTGCGTTTGTGATGCTCCTGGGCTTCACCATCATGGCAGTCCTCGCAATGCGCACTTACGCACTCTCCATGCCGTTGCCCGACAAGATTGTCGGCAACGACGGCAAAGTAATCGCAACCCAGGAACAGATCCTGCATGGGCAGGAACTCTTCCAGGCACGCGGCCTGCAGCAGTACGGAACCGTCCTCGGCCACGGCGCCTACCTCGGCCCCGACTACACTGCAGAGTACCTGCGCCTGACCACCGATGCCGCCATCAAGGAGTATCGTGAGCAGGGCAAGCAGGACCCCCGCGAACTCGTCAAGAACGAGTGGCGCAAGGAGAACAAGTACGATGAGCAGACCAAGACCCTGACCTGGTCCGCTGGTGAGACCAAGGGTTTCCAGCTCATGCTCAAGCACTACAGCGAAACCCTGATGAAGGGCGACACCTCGCAGGGCCTGTTCCCCGACGCCATTAAGAACGACGAAGAACTGCACGACCTCGTCGCATTCTTCGGCTGGACCGCATGGGCCTCGGCGGCAGACCGCCCCGATCAGCCCTACTCCTACACCAACAACTGGCCCTCCGAGCCGAACGTTGACAACAAGCCCACCGCAGACCTCATGGTCTGGTCGGCGCTATCCCTGATCACCCTTATCGGTGGTACGGGTCTGATGTTCGCCATCTACGGCCGCTGGTCCCGTTCCATCGGTTGGCACGCTGAAGAGGCACCCGTCCTCGACTTCCGCCAGCCCGACGAAGTTCGCCTGACCCCCTCGCAGAAGGCAGCCTGCCTGCTCTTCGCAACCATCCTGGTGCTCTTCCTCCTGCAGGCTCTGGTGGGTGCGCTCACCGAGCACTACCGTGAAGAACTCACCGGCTTCTTCGGTATCGACATGGGCCAGCTGCTGCCCTACACGGTATCCCGAACCTGGCACCTGCAGCTCTCCCTCTTCTGGACCGCAGGCGCGTTCCTGGCGGGCGGTATCTTCATCGCCCCGCTGATTACCCGCCGCGAACCCAAGAAGCAGGGTCTGCTGACCTACGTCCTCATCGGTGCCGTGGTCTTCGTGGTGCTCGGCTCGCTGCTGAACGAATGGTTC
>ERZ1023393.215-NODE-215-length-11284-cov-2.995636_pt1 | contig 11284 bp, 10 predicted proteins | sample MGYA00380503_ERZ1023393 | MGnify/ENA primary metagenome ERZ1023393 (study PRJEB33173, sample SAMEA4830379) | metagenome | study: EMG produced TPA metagenomics assembly of the PRJEB25223 data set... | reverse complement strand
TGGGGCAACAATCCCTCGGGGTATTTTGATGGTAGGACCACCAGGCACAGGTAAAACATTGCTTGCTAAAGCAATTGCTGGTGAAGCCAAAGTGCCATTTTTCTCCATTTCTGGCTCTGACTTTGTGGAGATGTTTGTTGGTGTGGGGGCATCACGGGTGCGTGACATGTTTGAAAAAGCCAAAAAAAATGCCCCTTGCATCATCTTTATTGATGAGATTGATGCTGTGGGTCGTCATCGTGGTTCAGGCATGGGCGGTGGTCATGATGAGCGTGAACAAACCCTAAACCAGTTGCTGGTTGAGATGGATGGCTTTGAAGGTAATGATGGCGTTATCGTGATTGCTGCCACCAACCGTGTGGACGTGTTGGATAAAGCCTTATTGCGTCCAGGTCGTTTTGACCGTCAAGTACAAGTAGGATTACCAGACATCAAAGGACGTGAGCAAATCTTAAACGTACATCTTAAAAAACTGCCACAAACGGTGGGCGTTGATGTTAATTCGTTGGCTCGTGGCACGCCGGGATTTAGTGGTGCTCAACTGGCCAATCTTGTCAATGAAGCGGCATTGTTTGCTGCTCGTCGGAACAAAACTCATGTGGACATGAATGACTTTGAAGAAGCCAAAGACAAGCTGTATATGGGCCCTGAACGCAAGTCAATGGTGTTAAGAGAAGAAGAACGCCGTGCCACCGCTTATCATGAAGCAGGTCATGCGTTGGTGGCTGAGTTACTTCCAGGAACTGACCCTGTTCATAAGGTAACAATCATGCCTCGTGGCTTTGCGTTGGGTGTCACATGGCAATTACCTGAACATGACCAAACCAGTCATAATAAGTCAAAAATGCTCAATGACATTGCCATCTTATTTGGTGGACGTATTGCTGAAGAAGTTTTGAACAATCAAAAATCCACTGGCGCATCGAATGACTTTGAGCGTGCCACCAAAATGGCACGAGCCATGGTTACCAAATATGGCATGTCTGATGCGATGGGCATCATGGTGTATGAAGATGATGAACAATCAGGCTACTTTGGTGGCAGCTCACGCACCATCTCAGAAGCCACTCAGCAAAAAGTCGATGATGAAGTGAGACGCATGCTGGAAGAACAATACGACATTGCCCGTGAGTTGATTGAGGGTAATAAAGAAAAAATGCACATGATGGTTGATGCCTTGATGAAGTGGGAGACGATTGACCGTGACCAATTGCAAGACATCATGGCAGGTAATGAGCCTCGTGAGCCTAAGACTTATCAGCCCATCAATGTGCCTGCTGTTCAAGAAAATACCAGCGACTCAGGGTCATCAGGCAGCATGCCACCGCCTTTACCAGCGATGTGAATAAAAGCGATGTGAATGAATCTGTCAATACAGATTTTGCATCACTCATCATTGACATTGGTCATCAATGGCCCTTTATCGTGTTGGTATCTTGATTGGTATCTTGGCATAAAGGGCTTTTTTTGCATTGATTAACCAGCATCAGTCATCTTCATCGTTAATCATTGAATGGCTGACCATTAGCCAAAGTTAAAAGTTAAAAGTTATCCAGAGTTTACCATGCCATTTTCTATGCACCCATTGCCTAACCACACCCTCTGTTATCGTGATAAATGTCTATCGCTGGCCAAACCACAAATCATGGGCATACTTAACGTAACCCCAGACTCGTTTTCTGATGGTGGTGAGCATGACAGTGTTGCGCTGGCTGTCAAGCATGCCAAGCAAATGATGGCACAAGGGGCCAGCATCATTGATATTGGTGGGGAATCCACTCGTCCTAATGCTGATGTGGTGAGTACTGACCAAGAGCTTGAACGTGTTGTGCCTGTGGTACAAGCCATTCGTAACCAGCTTGGCGATGACGTGTGGTTATCGATTGACACCAGTAATCCCAAAGTGATGATGGCATCAATTGAGGCAGGAGCAGACATCATCAATGATGTGAGAGCGTTAAAGCGAGAAGGTGCGGTGCAAGTGGTGGCAGATTTGGCTGTGCCTGTGGTGCTGATGCACATGCGTGGTGAGCCTACCACCATGAATCAGTTGGCAAATTATGATGATGTGTTAACTGATGTGCTGACAGAGCTGAGCCAACGTGTCGATGCCGTGACCGCACAAGGGGTAAACCGCCATAACATCATCATTGACCCTGGTTTTGGTTTTGCCAAACATCATCAACACCATTGTCAACTGTTAAGACAATTACAGGCATTTGGCTGTTTTGACTTACCGATACTGTTTGGGGTCTCTCGCAAACGTTTTTTGGGATAAGTGTTAGACAACAGTGGCACACCTGCTTTTATTGGGCATACAGTGAAAGACCGTGACCCTGTGGGTGTGGCAGCGGCGTTATTGGCGGTGCAACAAGGAGCGAGCATCATTCGTACCCATAATGTTGCCATGACCTGCCAAGCATTGGCAATTTATGAACAGGTTTTTTTACAACAGACCCTTTAATGACGGACAGCAACATGACCACACAGCTTTAACCCACGAGCTAGCAACCAAAAATCATTTACCAGGCCAGACGGGGCTTAAAAGAGCTGGATATTTTTATCGATCCGTATGTGAAACAGCATTACTTACACGCATCTGATGCTGAGCAACACGCCTTTGCAAAACTGTTAAGCCATGAAGATCCAGATTTACTTAATTTTTTTATGGACTTGGATAAGCCAGCTGAGACAGACGTTGCCAATCTGATTTCCAAGCTAAAACAGCTGGTGCAATCTTGATGTCTGATGATGGTTTGAACGGGTACTCGGACGCACACTGGCGGATTGACTGTGTCATCAGACCCAGTTGGTTAAAATATGGCATTGTGCTGATGGTCATGCTGTCGGTTGTGATGGTTTGTGTGACACAAAATTTGACTTTAATGGGTTGGCTGATACTCGGTGTGATGGTGGTTTTATTGAGTGTGTGGCAAATACGACAAGGCAGAATTAGCCACTTGACCGAACCGCCCACGTCAGTGATGACTGCCAATATTTATGAACAAGCAACCCATCAGAATCAATCCATCGAAGCAACTTGGTTGATAAGACACCATCGCCACAATACTGACCCTCAGCTATGGCAAGGTTATCTGTCAGAGTCTGTGGTTTATCCGATGGTGGTGCAGTTGCGGTTTAAGATTGTTGAACCATTTTCTAGGAATCTGACAGTCAATGTCTGGCAAGACCAAGTAGACGCAAGGCATTGGCAACTTATCAATGTGTTGGCTCGTTTGTAACGGTTGGTTTTTTAATAAATCTTGACACAAATTATGATAAACTTTGTACCAAATGGACGCTGAGATTTTGCGGTAAACCAACCACAACCAATCACAAGCAATCACAAGGAGAGACCACATGCCTGCCTTACGTACGGACATTGATGCCAATGGCTTACTTGAATATTCGGTGGTGTATACCGACCGAGCGTTAAATCACATGTCAACGTCCTTTCAACAGGTCATGCGTGACTTATCCACTGAGATGAAGCATGTCTATCATGCTGATGCGGTGGCGATTGTGCCGGGGTCTGGCACATTTGCCATGGAAGCGGTGGCTCGTCAACTGGCAAGCAATCAGCGGGTGATGATTTTGCGTAACGGCTATTTTAGCTATCGCTGGACACAAATCCTTGAAAAAGGGCACATCACCGATGACACAAACGTGTTGCCTGCTCAGCAAGTGGTTAATGAGGGTGAACCGACCACGGACAATCTGCCTTTTGCTCCTGTCAAAATTGAGCAAGCCATTGCCAAAATTGAACAATACCGTCCGTCGGTGGTGTTCGCTCCACATGTTGAGACTTCTTCTGGCATCATCTTAAGTGATGACTACATCAAACAGCTTGCCGATGCTGTGCATGCTGTGGGTGGGTTATTGGTGATTGATTGCATCGCCAGCGGTTGTGTTTGGCTGAACATGACAGCGTTAGGCATTGATGTCATCATCTCTGCCCCACAAAAGGGCTGGAGCAGTACCCCTTGTGCAGGCATTGTGATGATGAATACGCAAGCGGTGCAAGCGGTACATGCCAGTGAGTCGACCAGCTTTAGCTGTGATTTAAAGCAGTGGCTTGCCATCATGCAAGCTTATGAAAATGGCGGACATGCCTATCACACCACCATGCCCACTGATGGCTTACGTCAGTTCCGTGATGTGGTGATGGAAGCCAAAGCCATTGGCTATGATGAGCTAAAGTCTCGCCAATGGGAGCTTGGTAACCGTATCCGTGATTTGCTAGAAGATAATGACATCGACAGCGTGGCAGCAGATGGCTGGCAAGCCCCTGCGGTGGTGGTATGCTATACCGATGATGATGCCATGCACAAGGGTCAGGCCTTTGCCCAAGAGGGGGTGCAGATAGCCGCTGGCGTGCCGTTGCAAGTGGGTGAACCAGATGGCTTTAAGACCTTTCGCTTGGGGCTGTTTGGCTTGGACAAACTTAAAGACATTGATGGTACGGTACAGCGGTTTGCTGATGTGTTGGATAAAGTATTGGCAAAAGGCATTGGCAAAAAGCAAAAATAGGTTGGCGATTATCTTTTACAAGAGTTTATTCCCAATAATCTGTATAGGGGGCAAAAACGGATAGAACCTGTTACCAAAGGTATCAACCCAACCAGCCCCCACCAGTTTTGAAAATATAGCCCTAATCCCAATATCACCACCCCAATGATGATGCGTAACACACGTTCGGTTTGTCCGACATTGATTTTCATGATTATCTCCCTTGCTCTGATAAAAAACGTGTTGTGGTAAAAAACGCTTATGTGATTTGTTGATGTTATTTGCCCAACACATTTAACGGAATCTTAAGGTAGCGTGTGCCATTGTCTTCAGGTTCGGGCATCTTGCCTGCTTGGATATTGACTTGTATCGATGGCAATATCAGATGGGGCATCGCAAGGGTGGCATCACGCCGTTCACGCATGACCACAAATTCTTCTTTATTTATCCCATCTTTAACATGAATGTTGCTCTGTTTTTGAGCGCTCACCGTGGTAGAAGGGGTATAGGTGCGACCGCCACTGGGATAGTCATGGCACAAATACATTAAGGTGTCATCAGGCAAAGTCAGCAAACGCTGGATAGAGTCGTATAGCGTGCCTGCGTCTCCCCCCGGAAAATCACAACGAGCTGTTCCCACGTCAGGGGCAAACAGTGTATCCCCCACAAACACCACTGTTTTTTCTTCATCAGTTGCCACATACGCCATGTCAGCAGGGGTATGCCCTGGTACGTGCATGGCGGTGATGGTGATTTTGCCTAGCTTAAGTTGACTGTCTTCGTCTGTCAAGACATCAAACTGACTGGCATCGGTCTTAAAGTGGGCATCTAGGTTAAACACTTCTTTAAAGATGGTTTGCACTCCAGTAATGTGTTTACCAATCACCAATTTACCGCCAAGTTTGGCTTTTATGTGTGGTGCGGCGGATAAATGGTCAGCATGAGCGTGGGTCTCAATGATGTAATTGACCTGCCAGTGGTGCTGTTTGATAAAGTCAATCACGTCATTGGCACTGGTGGTTGACGTGTGTCCTGATTTGGGGTCAAAGTCCAACACAGGGTCGATGACGGCACACACGCCAGCATCAGCATCTGCCAAAATGTGCGTATAAGTTTCGGTATCTTGATGTAAAAAAGAATGCACCTGCATGACTGTTCCTGCGATTAATTTCTATCTTAAATATCTTAAGAAAATTAGCTTAGCATGGACATATCAATATGTAAATATATATAATGTAAAAAATGCAATAATATTGACACGCATCATGCGATTACTGATAATAAGATGATAAAACCATCATGTAATTAAGATGATAAAACCGTCATGAATCAGTCAGAGACCCCCATGAATGATACCCCAAAGACATCTGCCATTGATGGCATTAATGGCATTCACTCATGCCAAGATGATGATTTGATGCGTCAGATGCAAGCCGTCATATTTGATGCCAGCCAACTGCTGAAGTCTTTATCCCACCCTGATCGCTTGCTGTTGATGTGTCAGCTGACCCAAGGGGAGTATTGTGTCAGTGAACTTGAGCAGAAAATTGGTTTGGGGCAACCCAACCTATCGCAACAATTGGGCATATTGCGTAAACAGAACATGGTGGCGACTCGTCGTGATGGTAAGCAAATCTATTACCACATTGCCAATGATGATGCGATGGCGTTATTGCAGTTATTGTATCAGCGGTTTTGTTTGGAGCGTTGATGGTTTTTATTTATTGTCTATTTTTCTTCTATTTTTTATTTATTCCATCTGACGGTTGTCCATCATGTCTCGCTGTCCATTGACCAAATTGCCGTTAGTGTCCTCACTATTGTCCTTATTTTCTGTGTCAGCCGTACCTGTTTGGTTACGTGAGTATCAACTTGCCAATCTGCCCAGTGATGTGATTGCAGGCTTGGTGGTGGGGATACTGGTCATTCCGCAAAGTTTGGGCTATGCAGCATTGGCAGGGTTGCCTCCTGAATATGGGTTGTATGCTGCCATCGTGCCTGTGCTGGTATATGCGTGGGCAGGTGCCAGTATGGTACAGGCGGTCGGTCCTGTTGCCATTGCTGCCATCATGACTGCCAGTAGTCTTGCCCCTTATGCTGATAGGGGGGTGGCGGTTTATGTCAGTATGGCAAGCTTACAAGCGGTGCTGGTGGGGGTGATGTTATGTTTGGCAGGGTGGTTAAAGTTGGGTTGGATTACCCAGTTTATCAGCCGTGGGGTGGCATCAGGTTTTATCAGTGGGGCGGCGGTGCTGATATTCATCAGTCAGCTAAAATACGTAACTGGCGTGCCTTTTAGTGGTAACACGCTGTTGAGTTATTTACATGGGTTTATTGGTCATATTCACCAGCTTCATGGGCTGACTACGCTCTTAGGGGCAGTGGGTTTTGTGCTGTTATTGCTCAATCGCCATAGCATAGGTTGGCTATGGGGCTTTTGGCTTAATCAAGCTGATGCCAAATGGGCAGGGCGACTGTTTCCGTTGGCTTTGGTGGTTATTTTTATCGGATTGAGCCATATTTTTGGTTGGGGCGATCAAGGCGTTAAGGTCATTGGCATCATTCCTAGCGGTTTGCCCCATTGGTCTTTGCCTGCCATGCCTAAAGTTGATGAGCTGATGACGCTATTGCCCAATGTGGGGCTGATGGCATTGATTATTTTTGTGTCCAGTCATTCGGTGGCAAGCCATTACGCCCGTTTGCGTCGTGAGCGGTTTGATGCCAGTTTGGAGCTAAAGGGGTTGGGGCTTGCCAATTTGGTGGGAGGCTTTTTTCAGAGTTTTGCCATTGCTGGGGGGGTCTCTCGCACCGCCATCAATGTCGATTCTGGGGCTAAGTCCCCCATCGCCAGTGTGGTAACTGTGGGTGTGATGGTATCGGCGTTGTTGGTCTTAGGACCATTGATGTCGCCCTTGCCATATGCGTTATTGGGGGCAACCATCATGTCATCTGTCATTGGCTTGATTGACTGGCGAACCTTTATCCACGCATGGCGAGTGGATAGGCTAGATGCCATCAGCTTTTTGGTAACCTTTGTGGCGGTGCTGGTGTTTGGGCTAAACATGGGTTTGGTACTGGGGCTGTTGGCATCATTTGCCAGTTTGATTTGGCAGTCCAGCCAACCACACATTGCCATTGTTGGTGTGCCTGAGGGAACAGAGCATTTTCGCAACATCAACCGTCATGATGTGCAAACTTTTGACAACCTGCTGATCATGCGGATAGATGAAAGTTTGTTTTTTGGTAACAGTGAATCGGTGCAGATGCAATTATTTAGTGCCATTAAAACCAAGCCCCAAGCCAGCGAGATAATCATCATCATGTCAGCGGTCAATCACATTGATTTGACCGCTCAAGAGATGTTAATTGAGTTAAATCACGCTTTGGTCAGCCAAAACAAGCGTTTGCACTATGCGGTTATCAAAGGTCCTGTGATGGACGTCATCGAGCATACCGATGTCATCAAGCAGTTATCTGGTAAAGTGTATTTAAGCACGATAAAAGCGGTGCAAGAACTTAAAAAAATAGCTTAATTAAAAACAGCTTAAAAACTCAGGCAGATAAACTCAATCATGTGCCATAATACAAACCATTGCCACACACCCAAAAAGGATAATCCCATGTCAGCACAAAGCCCAAAAATGCACACCCCAAACCTAGTAAACAACAACATTGACCGCATTGCCCAGCTGTTCCCCCACTGTATTAGCGAAAAAGCAAAAACCGACGCGAGAGGTAACATCATCAAAGACAAAAACGGATACCCCATCATCGAGCAATGACGTGGTGGTGTATGCCAAATTACCCAAAAACTTCACCATACCAACCCCATTTGGGGGCTATAATCCTGACTGGGTAATCGCTTTTAACCAAGACAGCGTTCATCATGTGTATTTTGTCGCTGAAACCAAAGGCTCGGCCCACGCCATTGATTTGCGAGAGCGTGAAAAACAGAAGATTGCCAGTGCTGGGGCATTTTTTGATAAACTAAGGCAAAGTCAAACAGATGAGACAGCGGATAAACAGCCCATGCCCATCACTTACGCCGTGGTCAGTAGCTTTGAGCAGTTGATGCAAATGGTGGGTAAGCCAAGTGCTAAGTTACCCGCTTAGGGTTGTTTGGGTTTAAATGGCATCAATCCATGACAAAAAAGCGTCATCATGCTGATATGATAAGCTTTGCCAAACTTTAATCAATGAAATGCTTTAATCAATGAAATAAGGACATCAAATGACCACCACCGTACAATTCTCCGCCCAAATCCAGCCACAACAAGTCAAAGACATTGCCAAGCAAGGGTTTAAAACGTTAATCAACAACCGTCCTGATGGTGAAGAAGCCAATCAACCCCACAATGCTGATATCGAACAAGCTGCCAAAGAAGCTGGGTTGGCGTATAAAGCCATTTTATTTGCAGGTGGGCAGTTGACTCAAACTCAAGTAGAAGAGTTTGCCAAATTTTATAACCAGTCTGATAAACCTGTGTTGATGTTTTGTCGTACTGGCAACCGCAGTAACATGTTGTATCAAACAGCTGAGCAGATGGATTTGTTGGACGATTAGCTGAATGTTGGTTAAACAGGTTGCTCAGAGATGAGCTGACCACAACAAAAAAATTTAAAAAAAATTTATTCATGGTTAAGCTATGAAAACTGGGTTTTTTTGGTAAAATGTAATAATATAACGTTTCAGTTTAATCATTACATATTAACCAACCCATGTTATCCATCATAGACCTATCATCATGAAAAATTTTACCCATTTCACCCAGTCTTCTTTATCTCAAGCATTGTCGCAAGCATTGCCAAAAGCATTGTTTGCCATCAATGTCAGCATCATTCATTTGAGCATGGGCGTATCGTCAGCCCATGCAGCCACAGACCCAACCGCAACCACAGACTCAAACCATCACCCTTCTAATGCCAAACTGCCCTTGGTTCAACTAAATGCCTTAACATTTACTTCAGATAATAATGACACTGCCACCAGCCACTTATTGGGTGAACGCCCTAATGTGTCAGATGCCTTGATTGATAAAAGTGAGTTGCAACAACGAGCAACCACCCTAGGTGATGCTTTGGCAGGTGAGCTTGGTGTTCATTCTAACCATTTTGGTGGCGGTGCATCAGCCCCCATCATTCGTGGGCAGGAGGGTAAACGCCTGAAAATCCTACAAAACGGTTCAGAGGTTGTGGACATGTCTGGGTTATCGCCAGACCATGCCATAGCGGTGGATACCACACTGGCAAAACAGGTGGAGATTGTGCGAGGCTCTGGTGCATTGTTGTACGCCTCTGGCAACTCAGCAGGCGTGGTCAATGTCGTTGATGACAAAATACCCAGCAAATTGCCCAGCAAATTACAAGGTGATTTGGCGGTGCGTCTTAGCAGTGCCAACCGTGAAAAATTAATCACCGCCAGTGCCGAAGCCCCACTGGGAGAGCATGTGGCAGTGCGTGTTGCAGGGCTGTCCAAACAAGCAGCAGATTATAAAACGCCACGCTTTGACCGCCATGTCTTTAACGAAGAATCCGAATACGATGACACTCAGCCAGAATTCATCTATAAAGACACCTTAAAACATCTGCCAGACAGCCATGCCAAATCAAACACAGGAACGCTTGGCGTGTCATGGGTTGGCAATCAAGGCTTTTTGGGGGCGTCGGTGAGCTTACGCCGAGACAAATATGGCTTGCCCAACCATTCACATGAATATGAAGAATGTAGCGTACATGGCATTTCTCAGTCCGCCTTACAATACAAGCCATATTTGCGTTTGTATCCTTTTTTGATGGAAAATGATGACTTAGAGTTTGACAATGCAGGACTTGAATGCCATACACATGATGACCATGCTCATGACCACGACCACGAGCATGGCAAACCGTGGATTGATTTGAAAATGAAGCGTTATGATGTGCAAGGGCAAATCAATGCACCGTTTACTGGCATTGATAAAATCCGAGCCAGCATGGGCAAAGCGGATTATCATCATGATGAGATAGATGGGGGTGAGAAGACCAGCTTTTTTGATAATCAAGCCAATGTGTGGCGTTTGGAAGCTTCACATACCCCCATTCATACGCCGATGGGCAAGTTTAGCGGGGTGTTTGGGATAGGTTATCTCACCTTAAAAAATAGCGGACTTGTGCCACCTCGTTATGAAGATGGCAATAAACAAGACACCCAAAACATCTTACATAATAATAAAACCAAGACAGGCAGTGTGTTTTGGTTTGAAGAATACAAGCCCAATGACAAGCTGACAGTTGACGCCGCCGCTCGCATTGAGAAACAAACCATCACCATGGATTATGACAAAGACGCCATTTATCAGAGCTTAAACTTAGGTTTGGCAACCGCTCATGAACCAGACATACGTTTTAAACGATTGCTTGACAGCGGTACTCTAAACCCCCAAAAACAAACCGCACGCTCGTATGCTGTTGGGACGCATTTACAATTAACGCCCAAACATAAATTATCGCTTAATCTGTCGCATCAAGAACGCCTGCCAAATGCTCAGGAATTGTATGCTCACGGCATGCACCTTGCCACCAACTCGTTTGAAATTGGTAACCGCTTTTTAAACAAAGAAAAATCCAACAACATTGATTTGGGGCTGACATTTCCAGGTGATAAATGGGATTATCGCCTTGGGGGCTATCATTATGATTTTGATAACTATGTGTTTTTACAAACACTGTCGCAATACAAGCAAGGTCTGCGTGGCATGCGTCATGATAAAGACTTAAAAACCGCACGCTATGAACA
>ERZ1023393.212-NODE-212-length-11461-cov-5.970980_pt1 | contig 11461 bp, 2 predicted proteins | sample MGYA00380503_ERZ1023393 | MGnify/ENA primary metagenome ERZ1023393 (study PRJEB33173, sample SAMEA4830379) | metagenome | study: EMG produced TPA metagenomics assembly of the PRJEB25223 data set... | reverse complement strand
ACTAAGTTCGAGTACAAGACACCGGTTGACACAACAACAGAAGGCGAAAAAGACGCTACTGTTATTGTCACTTACCCAGATGGTTCTAAAGATGAAGTCCCAGTTAAGGTAATCGTTAAAGATCCACGTACAGACGCGGATAAGAACACCCCTGTAGCGAAGGATCAAACGGTTAAACCAGGCGATCAACCAAACGCTAAGGATTCAATTGGCAATGTAGGCGACCTTCCAGAAGGCACTAAGTTCGAGTACAAGACACCGGTCGATACAACAACTGAGGGCGAAAAAGACGCAACAGTCATTGTCACATATCCAGATGGTTCTAAAGACGAAGTTCCAGTTAAGGTGATTGTTAAGGATCCACGTACAGATGTGGATAAGAACACACCAATGGTTGACAATCAAGTGACTAAAGCAACTCCAGCACCAACAGTGCATAAACCTGCTCCTGCATCAGATACAGTTCATGTCGCTTCAAAAGCAACACCAGCTGCAACTGATACTAAGCAAGCTTTGCCTGAGACAGGTGAAAACACTTCATTATTGGCTACTCTATTGGGTGGTTTGATGACAGTGGCTGGACTTGGTTTGGCAGGAAAACGCAAAAAAGAAGACTAAGATAGTTCATAGGTTAAATCCCTCAACATAGTTAGTTAGGCTATTTCGGTTTTCGAAAAAAGAGACTCATCCCATAAGGGGTGGGTCTCTTTTGTGTCTATTACAAGATAGTTTTTGTTTATATTAAAAAATTAGATAAAAACTCAAAAGGTGAAGAGGTTTATTCAAAAAATATTAGTAACTTAGATTATAGGGGAAATTCCCATAAATAGTGATATGCATGAAAATGCTTATATGAAAAGGTTTGATTATTTTCACGAGGATCTAGTTACTAATCATAATTCGTTTTTTATATTGATTAAAAATTAGAGAAAATGCTTGCTTAAAGATTAAAAAAAGGATATGATAGACTTCGGAAGAAGGTTAATAAATGTATAGAGTGCGTGTTTTTTCAATAACGTCTTCGTTTTTTTGACGTGCCTTGGGGTACAAGGATTAATATATAGGAAGATTTTGAATGAAACAAGCAAATCATGTTTTTGAAAAAGTGACAAAATACGCCATTCGTAAATTGTCAGTAGGTGTAGGGCCAGTTGCTATCGGGACATTCTTGTTAGCAGGTGGTCTTTTCGTGTCTAAACCAGTTTCGGCAGACCAGGTTACTTCGGATGCATCGGTACACATGGCCTATGTCACAGAAAATGAATTAACAGCTGAAGAGCAAAAGCAAGTAGTACATGCTATTCCTAAGGAATATCAAAATGAGGACACTTTTTATCTGGTTTATAAACGTAAGGGAGACAGTCAAGCTACTCTTCCTCAGACAGGAAGTTCTGACTGGGCAGCGACAGGTTTGGGATTGGCAACAGCGACTATGGCTGTGCTCCTATTTTCAAAAAAACATCGTAAAAAAATTATTGGCTTGGTCTTGATTGGGGCCGCAGGGCAAAGTCTCCTTGTGCCGATAGAGGTTCTTGCCTTGCAAAACAAGGAGTTACAGGCCTATAATCAAACTCTTGCTGTTTCAAATAAAGAAGATTTGGCTAAGGGTGTTATTGCCATTGATGGTTATGAGTATGTGGGTTATCTGCGTTACTCTGCTAAGCCAGAGCTTGAACAACCTTTGGAGAATACTTTGCAAGGGCTTGAGTCTTCAATAAAAGAAGATAATACAGTTAGTCAGGGGACAGCTGATAGGGATAGTAAGGGAATCAGTTGGAAAAAAGGAACACGGGAGCCAGGTCATGAAGGCGAGGCAGCTGTTCAACCTACTAACCCAGAGTACACTGGACCAATTAGCGCTAAAGGTACGCAAGAATCAGGTCATGAAGGCGAGGCAGCTGTTCAACCTACAAATCCAGAGTACACTGGTCCAATTAGCGCTAAAGGTACGCAAGAATCAGGTCACGAAGGTGAGGCTCTAGTTCAACCCGCCAATCCAGAGTACACCGGTGTAATCAGTGCTAACGGCACACAAGAAGTTGGCCATGAAGGCGAGGCTCTAGTTCAACCCGCCAATCCAGAGTACACCGGTGTTATCAGTGCCAATGGTACCCAGGAAGTTGGTCACGAAGGCGAAGCTCTAGTTCAGCCCGCCAATCCAGAGTATACCGGCCCAATCAGTGCAAACGGCACACAAGAATCCGGTCACGAAGGTGAAGCTCTCGTTCAACCCACCAATCCAGAGTACACTGGTGTTATCAGTGCAAATGGCACACAAGAAGTTGGCCACGAAGGCGAAGCATTGGTTCAACCCGCCAATCCAGAGTACACTGGTTCAATCAGTAGCGATACTACAAGTGCAAATGGTACTCAGGAAGTTGGTCATGAGGGAGAAGCATGGGTTCAACCTGCCGCTCCAGCATATACCGGCCCAATCAGTGCTAACGGCACGCAAGAGGTTGGTCATGAAGGCGAGGCAGCTGTTCAACCTGCTAACCCAGACTATACAGGTAAACTGGAAGCCAAGGGTACACAGGAATCCGGTCACGAAGGTGAGGCAGCTGTTCAACCTGCTAACCCAGACTATACAGGTAAACTAGAAGCTAAAGGAACACAGGAATCCGGACATGAAGGCGAAGCAACTGTTCAACCTGCTAACCCAGACTATACAGGCAAACTGGAAGCCAAGGGGACACAAGAATCAGGTCACGAAGGCGAGGCCCTTGTTCAACCTGAGAATCCTGTTCATACCCCAGTTGTCGGCAGTATCACAGAGACTGAAACGCAAGCCATCGATTATCCTATCGAAGTGATTACGGATGATAACAAGTATGTGGATGAAGAAGTGGTTGAACAAGAGGGTAAAAAAGGTAGCCAAGAAATCCAGAAAATTTACCAAACCATTGATGGTGTTAAGGTTGGTGAGCCGACTATTGTGTCAGGTAAGGTTATTGAGGTGCCACAACCTAGAAAAATCCGTCGTGGCAGCAAGCCTCTAGATGGCACAACGACCGAAGAATCTATTGTAGAGCTTCCATTTAAAGAAATTGTCCAAGAAGATGACACACTTGAGAAGGGTACCTTGCAGGTTGTCCAAGAAGGTCAAAAAGGGCAAAATAAAATCACCAAGGTTTATAAGACCTACAAGGGTAACAAGACTGCTGAAGAGCCAACTGTTACTGAAACCGTGCTAGTTCCTGTCCAAGATCGTATCGTTCGCAAAGGGACTAAAGTATCGGAAAAACCAGTGCTTACGCTGACACAGATTGACAAGGATGACTTGGGTCGCAGTGCTAAACTTAGCTACAACTTGACTAATCCAGGTTCGGCAGCTATCACGACTATTAAGGCGGTCCTCAAGCAAGATGGACAGGTTGTTCAAACGCTTGATATTCCTAGCACGACCTTGACTGCTGACCTAACCAACTTAGACTATTACAAGCCTTATACCCTCACAACAACCATGACTTTTGATCGTGGCAATGGTGAGGAGAGTCAGGTTTTGGCAGACCAAACTCTCCAATTGGATCTCAAGAAGGTTGAGCTTAAAGATTTTGCACGTACAGATTTGATCAAGTATGACAATCAAACAGAGGTGGATGAGACTCGTCTGACAGCTGTGCCTCAAGATCTCACGAATTACTACTTGAAGCTGACTTCTGCAGATCAAAAGACGACTTACTTGGCAGTGAAAGCCATCGAAGAAACAACAGTGGATGGCAAGGCAGTTTATAAGGTAACTGCAGAAGCGGACAATTTGGTTCAACGTGATGCCCAAAACCATTTTGCCCAAACCTATAGCTATTACATTGAGAAACCTAAGGCTAGCCAAGCTAATGTCTACTATGATTTTGCTGAGTTGGTCAATGCCATTCAAGCAAATCCATCAGGTGAATTTAGACTTGGCCAAAGCATGAGTGCTCGTCACGTTGTTCCAAACGGCAAATCATACATTACGACAGAATTTACTGGTAAGTTGCTCAGTGATGGTGACAAACGCTTTGCCATCTATGACTTAGAGCATCCATTGTTTAATGTTATCAATGGCGGAACGATCAAGAATATCAACTTTGAAAATGTAGACATCAATCGCCCTGATCAAAATCAAATCGCGACGGTTGGATTTAACCTTAAAAATAAAGGTCTGATTGAAGATGTTAAGGTGACTGGTTCGGTTACTGGTAACAATGACGTGGCAGGTATTGTCAATAAGATTGATGAAGATGGTAAGATTGAGAATGTCGCCTTTGTCGGTAAGATTGACTCTGTCGGTAATAACTCGACAGTTGGTGGGATTGCTGGTTCAAACTATATGGGATTTGTTAACAGAGCCTATGTCGATGCGACCATTACAGCTCAAAATGCCAACGCAAGTATGCTGGTGCCATTTGTCACTTACATGCTCAACAGTTGGAAATCAGGAACGAAGGCTAAGGTAACCAATTCAGTAGCTAAAGGTGTTCTTGATGTTAAAAACACAAGAAATGTCGGCGGTATTGTCGCTAAGACATGGCCTTACGGTGCTGTTCAAAATAATGTGACCTATGCTAAGGTTATCAAGGGCCAAGAAATCTTTGCTTCTAACGATGTCAATGATGAAGACGGTGGCCCATACATCAAAGATCTCTTTGGTGTTGTCGGCTATAGCTCGGCCGAAGATGGTACTGGTAAAGATACTAAGAGTCCGAATAAGCTCAAACATTTGACTAAGGAAGAAGCTGACAAGCGTGTTGAAGGTTACAACATCACAGCTGATACATTTGTTAGCGAGCCTTACGCGTTGAATACTCTTAACAATGTTTCTAGTCAAGCTGATTTTGCCAATATTCAAGACTATAAGCCAGAATACAAGCAGGCTTACAAGAATATTGAGAAATTCCAGCCATTCTATAACAAGGATTATATCGTCTATCAAGCAAATAAACTGGCCAAAGACCACAACTTGAATACTAAAGATGTGCTCTCAGTGACACAGATGAAAGACAGTAACTTTGTTACAGATTTAAGCGATGCTAACAAGATTATTGTTCACTATGCTGATGGAAGCAAAGACTACTTCAAGCTTTCAGAGAGTTCAGAAGGTTTGAGCAATGTTAAAGAGTACACTGTCTCTGATTTGGGTATCGCGTACACTCCAAATGTCGTTCAAAAAGATAACTCAAGCCTTATCAATAGCATCGTTGATATCCTGAAACCAATTGAGTTGCAGTCTGATCCGATTTACCAAAAACTTGGTCGTACCGGTCCAAACAAGGTCAATGCTATCAAGAACCTCTTCTTAGAAGAAAGTTTTGACGCTGTTAAGGCTAATTTAACTAACCTGGTGACTAAGCTGGTTCAAAATGAGGATCATCAGCTTAACCAATCACCAGCTGCCCAACAAATGATTCTTGACAAGGTTGAGAAAAATAAAGCGGCCCTCTTGTTAGGTTTGACTTACTTGAATCGCTACTATGGTGTGAAGTTTGATGATGTTAATATCAAGGAAATCATGTTCTTCAAACCAGATTTCTATGGTAAAAATGTGGATGTCCTTGACCGTTTAATTGAGATTGGCTCTAAAGAAAATAATATCAGTGGTTCAAGAACCTACGATGCCTTTGGTGAAGTCCTCGCCAAAAGTACCCTTTCTAGTGACCTGACCGACTTCCTTAATTACAACCGAAAACTCTTTACCACTATCGACAATATGAATGATTGGTTCATCGATGCTGCTAAGGATAAGGTCTACGTTGTTGAGAAGGCATCTCAAAATGAAGGTGTCGGTGAGCACAAGTATCGTGTTTATGATAACCTTAGTCGTGGTCTCCACCGCAAGATGATTTTGCCATTGTTGAACCTTAATAAGACAGAGATGTTCTTGATTTCTACCTATGACACCATGTCTTATGGTACGGCTAACAAGTACAACACAACCCTAGAGAAGTTGAAACCTGAGATTGATCTAGCCGCTCAACGTCAAATCAACTATCTTGATTTCTGGCAAAGATTGGCTGCGGATAATGTCAAAAACAAATTGTTCAAAGACATTGTCAATCCAGTCTGGGAAGGTTTCTACGTCTGGGGCCATGGTTGGCCAGGTTGGCCAGAGCGCTACGGCCAATTCAAGAACAGTACAGAAGTCTATGCGCCAATTCGTGAAATCTATGGACCAGTCGGTGAGTACTATGGTGATAACGGAGCTATGGCTGGTGCCTATGCTGCTATCTACGACAACCCATACGATAATCGTGCCAAAGTTACTTTTGTCATGTCTAACATGATTAGTGAGTACGGTGCTTCGGCCTTCACTCATGAAACAACTCATATCAATGACCGTATTGCCTACTTTGGAGGCTTTGGTCGTCGTGAAGGAACAGACGTTGAAGCTTATGCCCAAGGGATGTTGCAATCACCAGCTACTCAGGGCCATCAAGGTGAATACGGGGCCTTGGGACTTAACATGGCCTTTGAAAGAGAAAACGACGGTAATCAGTGGTACAATACGAATCCAAACAAGTTGAACTCGCGTGAAGCCATCGACCGTTACATGAAAGGCTACAACGATACCCTTATGCTTCTTGATTCGTTGGAAGGGGAAGCAGTCCTCAGTCAAGGCAAGCAAGAGCTCAATAACGCATGGTTCAAGAAGGTAGATAAACAGCTACGAGGTAACAGTAAAAATCAATACGACAAGGTTCGCGCTTTAAGTGATAGTGAAAAGGCTATTAATTTGACCTCTATTGATGACCTTGTGGATAATAACTTCATGACCAATCGTGGACCTGGAAATGGTGTTTATAAACCTGAGGATTTCTCTTCTGCCTATGTCAATGTGCCTATGATGTCTGCCATTTATGGTGGTAATACCAGTGAGGGCTCACCAGGTGCTATGTCCTTCAAGCATAATACCTTCAGACTCTGGGGTTACTACGGCTATGAAAAAGGCTTCCTAGGTTATGCGACTAACAAGTATAAACAAGAAGCTAAAGCGGCTGGTAAGAACACCCTTGGTGATGACTTCATCATTAACAAGATTTCTGATGGTCAGTTTAACTCACTAGAAGAGTTCAAGAAGGCCTACTTCAAAGAAGTCAAAGACAAAGCCTCACATGGTTTGACGACAGTTGCTATTGATGGCACATCTGTAAGTTCTTACGATGATTTGTTAGCCATGTTTAAAGCGGCAGTAGCCAAAGATGCTGTAAGTCTTAAAACAGATATTAACGGTAATAAATCTGTGTCAACAAGCCATACGACAAAACTCAAAGAAGCTGTCTATAAGAAACTCCTACAAGAGACAGATAGTTTCACAAGTTCTATTTTCAAATAATAGATGAAAGAATCCCTTTTGGTATATGCCAAAGGGATTTTTGAGTTTGTTCGAAAAAGGAGTAGTAAGGAGTCTCTATGTCAGGATTGGCAAGGGGTTGAGAGAACTGTGAGTTGAGTCGTTAAATAATTTTTCTTTTTAAAGGGAGAGTATTTTGTATTTTAATAAATATCACCAAAACTAAAAAATAAGGTTAGGGTGATGAACATTTTTAATGAAAAATGGTTTGATATGAAAGTATTTTGAAAATTATAGAACTAACAAAACAGAGGATTGTGGTAAATAAAAGCACGAACGTTTTGAAGTTTCAAAGGACTTAGATAAAAGTTTTAAATTAATATTTTCTAATAAAAGTTAAACTTTTACAAAATTATTAGTATATATTTGACAATTTAATAATTATAGTATAAAATGGAAACTGTATATAAAGTAATTTGGATATTGAGGAAATTTATTATTATGAGAGATATGTTTAATAAACGCCAACGTTTTTCATTAAGAAAATACAGCTTTGGTGTAGCCTCTGTCCTTTTGGGAGTTTCAATCTTCTCAAATGCACAGGGTGCCCAAGCTGATGAAACGGTAGCACCAACTACCGCAGGTATGGAAACAACTGCTGAGCCAGATGTAGTCGTGGAGCAATCAACGCCAACAACAGCATCAGTAGCGCCAGCAACAACAGAAAACGCACCAAGCTCAGTCTCTACTGTGGCTTTGGCTAGTGAACAGCCACAATCAGCAGCTCAAGAAAGCCAAGCAACTTCAACAACTAGTCAAACAGCAGCTAGTTCAGAAGCAGCTTCTCAGGCTGCATCGCAAGCGAGCTCTGAATCTGCAGCAGCGACTGCTTCATCTGTAGCGACTAGTGCACAAGCTCTTAGCTCAACAGCAGTAGCCGAAGCTCCTGTTGCTGGTCAAGTATCAGCACAAACAAGTGCAGCCGCTTCAGTTGCGACTGCAGCAGAAACTGCCAGCGCAGAGTCTACAACCAATGCTGTAAATAGCGTCCTTAAAGTAGCGACTAGTGAGTTGGCCGTGACAAGCAGTGAATTGAATGCTGCTGAAGCAAGCCTTAACTCTGAAAATCTCATCAACGCTATGGGACTTGCGGTATCAAACCGTAGCCTTCGTACAGCTGATGCAGTTGCTGTTTTGACAAATGCTGGAGCAGGCTCAACAAACCCTGACTTGACAAACCTAGGCTACAAACTTGCTTTCTTACCAGAACGTCAACAATACTTTGTTAACATTGACTACATCAACCACCTCAAAGTCGGTCGTGATAACCGTGGAGTAATGAGACCTTATGACTACATTACAAACGGTAATTATATGGTTGTCGTTAACTATGCCAACCTTGGTATTATTGACTATGTTGATGAAGCAGGAAACAAGATCCCTGGATCTTCAACCTACCGTATCAACAACTCAACTGAAACAATCACAGCAAACGGTAAGACTTACAATAAAATCTACGATGCTGGTGTAACAGAACTTCCACCAGTACCAGCAGGATACCGCATCAAGTATGCGTCTTCTGACAAATCAAAAGCTAATGCTTACGTAGATGTCTTGAAGTCAGAACGTCAATACGACTATAACAACGGTATTGCAACAATTCGTTCAGAACGTTCTTGGGACCGTAACCAAAGCCGTGTCGTTGACCTTGTGCAATTTGCCAATGGTTCACAAGGTTTGGACGCTTCAATTGATGCCAATGGTGGTGGTCAATACCTAGCTCCAGGTTACCGTTACCACATTATCGTTGAAAAAGACACGAAAGATGTTACTAAAGCCACAAGTCAAACAGTGACTTACACTGGTGCTGATACGAAGACACCAGCTGCTAACACTCAAAATGACTTTAGCTTCAACGGTAAAGAAGATCCTACAACTAATACAACAACTTGGACTGAAACGACTCACACTTATGGAACAGTTAAGACTCCAGTTGTCATTGGTTACTATGCTGATAAAGCTGTAGCAGGTGGTAAGACAGTTACTCCAGATGCACCAAATGCAACAGACACAGTGACATACAAAGCCTTTGGTAAATTTATCGCTGTGGATGAAAATGGAAATCCAATTCCAGGTGTATCAACAACTGCTTACACTAACGATCCAGATGATGCGACTAAGATGATTGCCATCGACAAGACGCTTCCAAGCATTCCTGGATACACTGTTAAAGTTATCCCTGCATCACCATCAAATCCAGGTGAAGATACTCGTGTCGTTTATGTAGCAATCATTAACGATGTCACTAAGGCGACTAAACAAACTGTTACCTTCCAAGGTGCTGGCGATAAAACACCAGCTGCAGATGTGAAATCTGACTATACCTTTGCAGGTAAGGATAACCAAGCGACTGGTAAGGTGACTTGGAATGAAACTAGCCACACTTATGGTACAGTTAAAGTTCCTGTTGTAACAGGTTACTTTGCAGATAAAGCTGTAGCGGGTGGTAAGACAGTTACTCCAGATGCTCCAGAAGCGACTGATACAGTAACTTACAAGGCCTTTGGTAAATTCGTCATTGTTGATGAAAATGGTAACCCAATTGCAGGTGTGTCTGATACTGCCTACATCAATGATCCTAACGATCCAACTAAGATGATTGCAGTTGATAAGAACTTGCCAACTATCCCAGGTTACACTGCTAAGGTAGTCCCTGCAACACCAGGTGACTTGTCTAGCGATACTAAGGTTGTTTACGTGAAGAATGACCAAAAAGCAAGTGTTGTATACCGTGATGAAACAAGTGGTTCAACCCTTGAAACTGTTGCCTTGGCTGGTAAGTCTGGCGAAGCAGTTAACTATTCAACAGCTGAACGTATCAAACATTATCAAGACCTTGGCTATGTCCTTGTAACAGATGGTTACCCAGCTGGTGCAACATTTGACTTGGATAGCACAGTTGACCAAACTTGGACAGTAAGCTTCAAACGTGTAGCACTTGACTTTAATCCAGACAATGCACACGAACCTGGAACTCCAATCTATCCTAACCAGCCAAACGGTCCAAAATGGCCAGCTAAGGATGCTTACCTTAAAGATGTGACCTACACTGTTCACTATACAAGCAAGGATAGCAATGCTAAATTGCCAGCAGACAGTGTTCAAAAAGCACAATGGAAACGTTCATTGACGCTTGACTCTGTAACAGGTGACATTCTTACAGCAGGTGAATGGAAAGCGGATAAGACTAAGTTTGACCTCGTCATCACACCGTTGGTTAACGGTTACTTCGCCGATAAAGGTCGTGTGGCTTCTCAAGATGTCACTATGGACAGCAAGGTTGAGACTGTAACTTACACTAAATTTGGTAAGATTATTGCCGTTGACGAAAAAGGGAATCCAATCCCAGGTGTTGAAGCAGTTACTTACACAAATGATCCTAACGATCCAACTAAGGCTGCTATGACTCTTGTTCCTGAAGTGAAAGGTTACAAGGCTGATAAGACTGGTGTGACACCAAGCAACCCTGGTGAAGATACAAAGGTTGTTTACAAGGTGGTTAATGCAGAACCTGCTAAACCGGCAGTTAACAAAGAAGTTGGTACTATCGTTGTTATCTACCGTGACGAGTATGGTAACCAAATCAAGATGCCACTTGTGATCACTAACTCTGTTGGTTCAGAAGTTAATGTTCATGGTGACCGTTACATCTACCGTAACGGTGTGAAATATGAATTGATCCGTCAAGAAGGTAAATCTACAGACAAGATGACAGAAGGTCAAACAGTCGTAACTTACATCTACCGTAAAGTCGAAGATGGCTCAACACCATCAAACGGTAACGGTGGTCAATCTGGAAGTTCAACATCTAAGGCTGTCAAAGCAACTTCAAACGGTTCTAAAGGATCTAAAGGTTCTGGATCTGGTTCAGCTGCTGATGGCGCATCAGATGGTAAAGGTTCAGATAAGAAGAAATCTGGAAACAAAGATGGTAAGAAGGCAGATGGCTCTGATAAAGCTAAAGAAGGCGATGAACAATTGCCAGTAACAGGCGAGTCAGATAACAACCTTGCAGCAATGGGTGTTGTTGTTATGGGACTTATGTCAGGACTTGCAGCTATGAATCGTCGTAAAAACCAAGACTAAGATTTCCACACCTTATCTCTCATAAATTCCAAAAATAAAATCTCG
>ERZ1023393.211-NODE-211-length-11527-cov-5.242939_pt1 | contig 11527 bp, 12 predicted proteins | sample MGYA00380503_ERZ1023393 | MGnify/ENA primary metagenome ERZ1023393 (study PRJEB33173, sample SAMEA4830379) | metagenome | study: EMG produced TPA metagenomics assembly of the PRJEB25223 data set... | reverse complement strand
CGCCCGCGTGCTGAACACCGCGGATGTGCTCGCCGAGTTGAAGGCCGCAGAAAAGGCAGAAAAGACCGAGGAAGCAGAGGAGGCTCGCGCATGAGCTGGGTCATTGTGACTGGCGCTAACGGTGGTATTGGTGAGGCTACGGTCCACCAGCTAATTAAGAACGGTTATTCGGTATTTGCGGCTGACCTTGCAGAACAGCCTATTGCCTCCTTCGGCACCTACGGCGATGCGCTCTTCCGCTACCGCACCGTAGACGTTACGAGTGAAGAGTCCGTCACCGCTCTCGCTAACGCCGTGGCGGCGCTCGACGAACCCATCACCGGCGCGGTACTCGCCGCGGGTATTGCCCACAGCCAACCCCTTCTGGAAACCAGCTTTGACACCTGGAAGCGCCTGCACGCGGTCAACTCCGACGGCGTGTTCCTGTGCCTGCGCGAGTTCGCCCGCCTCATGATTGACCAGCAGGAAAGCGACCCGACCAACAGCCGCTCGCTGGTGACGGTCGCCTCCAACGCGGCGCGTGTGCCCCGCGCGGAGTTTGGCGCCTACGGTGCGTCCAAGGCCTCGGCGGCGCGCGTGAGTTCCAGCTTCGGTCTGCAGCTTGCCGCGCACGGTATTCGCGTGAACTCGGTCTGCCCCGGCACCACCCGAACCCCCATGGTGACCGATGCCTGGGAGGGTGAAGATCGCTCCGCCCTGCCGGTTGCCGGTAACCCGCAGACCTTCCGCCTGGGTATTCCGCTGGGCCGCATCGCCGATCCCGCTGATATTGCGGCGGTCAACGCCTTCCTCATTTCTGAGGCGGCACGCCACATCACCATGCAGGAGATTGTTGCCGACGGCGGCGCGACCCTCTAAACTGCAGCTCGCCCCCCTTGCCTCTATGCGCCGGGTGCGAGCCTACACCACTGACAGAAGTACAATGACGAACCTTCCCGACTTTATCTTTGCCACTGGAACCCGCGTCCTGCGCGCTTCCGGTGCGATGACCCCTGTCACCTTCGATAATGCCCTGGGCGAGGCAAAACGTGCCGGTAGCGCCGTCGTGGGCCTGATTCCTTTTGACCCTGATATGCCCGCCTACCTCTTCGTGCCCGAACGTTTCGAGGAAGAGGAGGTGCCGGTCCCCGAGCGCACCGCGAAGCTGGCCGAACCGGTATCGGTGACCGGCCGCCAGAACGACCGGTTCCGTGCCGCCGTGGCGACCGCCGTGGATCGCATGAAAGCGGGCGAGCTGAGCAAGATCGTGCTCTCACGCGTGCTCACCGCCCGCTACGCACCCGGCGCCCTCAACCTGGAGGCGCTGTACAACAACCTGCGCGCCCAGCAGCGTACCGCATTCAACTTTGCGGTGCGCCTACCCGAGGGCGAGCGCGGCATGAGCGGAAGCTACCTGATGGGTGCTTCCCCCGAGCTGGTGTTCCGCACCGAGGGCCGAGCCTTCAAGACCCACCCGCTGGCCGGTAGCGCCCCGCGCATCGCAGAGCCCGGTAGCGCCGAGGACGAGGCGATTCGCGACCGCCTGTTCGCCTCGCCGAAGGACCGCCACGAGCACGCCTACGTCATCAACGATATTGCCGAGCGCCTGGCACCCATTGCCGAGGAGCTGAACGTGCCGCAGGTGCCCTCGCTGCTGAAGACCCCGCAGCTTTGGCACCTGGCGACCCCCATCGACGGCGTGCTGAAGGATGGCCTGACCTGCCTGGACGGTGCCCGCGCGATTCATCCGACCCCCGCGATTTGTGGTGCCCCCACTGAGAAGGCGCTGGAGCTGATTCGTCAGCTGGAGTCTTTCGAGCGCCGCTACTTTGGCGGTCTGGTCGGCTACATGGACGCCGAGGGTAACGGCGAGTGGGCGCTGGTGCTGCGTTGCGCCCAGGTCAGCCCGGAGGAGGCGGTTCTGTACGCTGGCGCGGGTATTGTGGCTGAATCCGATCCGGAGCTGGAGCACACGGAGACCGGCACGAAGCTCGGCAGCTTTGGCCGTGCACTGGGTGTGGATACGCTGGGCGAGGATACTCCTTAAGGCGCTGTCTTTAACGCCTTGACGGGACAGAACGAAACGGCAGAATAAAACGACTCAATAAAACGACTGAACGCGCTCGCTGGCATGGCGGGCGCGTTCCGTCGTTGTATGAGTTGTTGGGGATTGAGTGTGGCTAATCGGTGAGCAGGCGCTTGAGCTCCAGAGGAGTGGCCACGGGCAGAAGCTCGACCTCAAGCTGCGTGGGATCGCCCTCGGCAGGGTTCTCCACCGCCAGGGCGATGAGCATCTTCTGCGCGTGCTCGGGGTTCTCAGCGTCGGGCAGTGTTACGGGTACCCACTGCAGGCTAAAGCTTCGCTCGATAGCCTCGCCGCCCTGATTACCGCCACGAGGCGCGCTAAAGGTCGCTTGGGCGGTCAAGCTGTCCTGAGTCAGTACACGCAGGGCGCCAGGCTCGGGGGTGCCACCGTCCAGAAGGTCCCCCGGGACCTCCTCGTTCATGGTAAGTTCGAGCGCGTCCAGCAGGTCATCGGTGAGCTGCACCCGAACCAGGGAGGGCACCACGCTCAGGCCGTGGCCGGTTGCCTTGAGCACCGCCTCCTTAGCGGTCCACAGCGCCACCGAGAGCAGGTGCAGTACGGGTGCGGGGCGTTCCTGCGCCACCCGTTCATAGAACGTACGTTCTTCATTGGAGAGCGCCAGGCGCGCAAAACCAGAGAATAGGCGCGCATCCAGGGTCTCAACATCCACGCCGAGCACCGCCGAGGAGTTACGGCTAAAAGCACCCACGACCAGCGGGTTTACCTGCGACATATTGAAGTTCACGCCCGCAATACGCGGCTTACCGTGCTTCTTGCCGCTGGTGCACAGGGTGCAGGAACGATCCACCTCAATCTCAGAAGCGGCACTCGAGGGCACATCCAGACGAGCCGCCGCCATGGCACGCATGAGTGCCTGAGTGCTCAGGTAGCTGACCGCCGCCGTGGAGGTCGGCAACTGCGCCGCATGCTGCTGCTCGGCAAGGCCCAGGTAGCTCAACCAGCTAAAACGCAGGGAACCGTACATGGTGCGGGTGGGAAGAGCGAAAATCTGCACGCGCTCGCTCGGACGGGCGGTAGGGCGCTCCGGGCGCTGTGCGCTGGGTGTTTCGGGGGCAGAATAGCTCATAGGTTTAGTGTACCCGCCCGGCATTACGGCAATTGGCGCTACAGGGCTGCTTGAGGTTGTCCACAGCTGCGACCGCGCGCTACACACCCTCGGCGCCGGTGCGGTAAAGTCATCACAGACATCATTACGGACAGCCGCCCGCACAATAGAGCGGCGGCACAGAAAGAAGGTACCGTGAACAGCACGCAAGAGATCATTGCCGCCGCAGACGGCTCGGCGCTGGGCAACCCCGGACCGGCGGGCTGGGCATGGTATATCGACGACGACCATTGGGCGAGCGGCGGCTGGGCGCACGGCCCCAACAATATGAGTGGGCTCAAAGCTGTCCTGGACCTGTTCGAGGCGACCGCCTCCCGCCCGCAGGCGAAGCTGCGCGTGTACTGCGATAGCCAGTACGTCATTAACTCGCTGACCAAGTGGATGCCCGGCTGGAAGAAGAAGGGCTGGAAGAAGTCTGACGGCAAGCCCGTGCTCAACCGCGACCTTCTGGAGGCGCTGGATCAGGCGCTGACTGGCCGCGACTACGAGTTCATTTGGGTGAAGGGCCACGCCGGTCACGAGCTCAATGAGAAGGCGGATTCCCTGGCAAATGGTGCTGCGCGCGCCTATCAGGAGGGCCGCGAACCTGCGCACGGCCCCGGCTTCGGTGCGGCTGCTGAACCCGCTACTGCGGCTGAGCCTGTGGAGGCTCCGGCTGTTGAAGTGCCGATTGTGAACGCTCCGGCTGCAGAACCTGCACTCTCTGACATTGTCCTCTCTGAGCCGGAGCCTTCCGAGTCTTCCGTGGACGCCCACCTGCCCGTGGAGGAATTCACCGCCGCCGAGATTGAGAATGCCCAGCGTGGCGTGGAGAGCCTGCGCCTGTCCGGCCTGCTGCGGCCCGCCTCGGCCGTGGATGCGCCCGACCCGGAGGCGGTCCGCACCCGCAAGGAGCAGCTGGCCCTCGCCGCAGAGCGTGCCGCCGAGCGCGATGCCCAGGCCCTGGTCCGCCAGCAGGAAACCGCCAACCAGGCCTCCGCCGCGCAGGCGGAAGATGAGGACGACCTGACCGGTCTGGAAGAGTTCGCCGGCCTCGACCCGAACGATGTGGATCCCGCCGAGCTGCTGGGCGAGGGCGCAGAGACCCTGCCGCCCACGGAGACCCCGGCACCCACAGAAGCCCCTGCGGAGACCCCCGGTTCCGTGCAGACCGCCGCGCCTGCTGTCTCCGAGCCCGCCGCCCAGCCTTCCACGCGGCAGGCTCCCGCGGCACCGCGTCCCGAGGATGCAGCCGTCGCCGAACAGCTATTGGAAAGCCGCGGCGCCGTTATGGACCCGGCTCAGCTGGACGCCCTGCTCCACGAGCGTCTGGTGTGGGTGACCGCCACCGGCAAGTCGGTTTCGCGTTCCTCGGTGTTGCAGTATCGAGAGCGCGCCTTCACCCAGCAGGGTGCGCCGGCCAAACAGGGGGTTCAGCAGATTGACGCCTCGAGCGTTCTGGTCATGGCCGCCGTGGCGACAGCCCGCGGTCGTGTGAGCCGCGCGAGCATTTGGCATTACGACGCTGCGCGCGGCCGGTGGCGGCTGCATTTCCGCCAGGAGGCCCCCGCCTCGTAGCGCCCACCCGGTAGCTCCCGGTGGGTTCGCCGCCGGCAACCCCGGGAAGAACCACTGGGAAAAATCTCTGGGAAGAACCGGGGAAGAAACGTGTGAAACCCGCCGCCCCTCAACCAGTGAGGTGCGGCGGGTTTTCCGTTGGTACGTCACGCGCACGGGGCCCATCCAGTGGCGGCGGGGCGTACCGGGTGCGGGCTGTCTAGCCCACGTTTAGCCCACGAACATCGAGGCGTTGGCCTGCTCGGTGTCGGCATAGTTGACGCCTGCGCGGGAGAGCGCCTCGTTGATCTGGGTGATGGATTCTTCGACCTGGCGCTGGGTAGCGTGCCAGTGATCCAGCACGCCCTGGAAGTTAGCCGATGCCGAACCCGTCCAGGAGCTCTGCAGGTCGTGCAGGGAAGCGGTCATGCCGTTGACATCCGCGGTGATGGATGCGACGTAGGACTTGGCCTGGGCGCTCTTGGCCGCGATGACCTCAGAATCGACATTGAACTGTGCCATGGGTTTCTCCTTTGAGAGTGGTGGGCGGCGGGTTGCCGCCGGGAGGGTTTGCCCCGGGTTCTGAACTATCCCGAGTGCAGGGCCCCACTATATTCGTTCAAAATGCATTCAACTCCCTAAAAATGCCTCAATGAGAGAATCTGTGGATAAACCCTCCCGATTGCTTCCAACGCACCGAAAATTTCGAACGGGGTCTTCAGAATTCGGCTGAATATTGCGTTGCGCCCTTTGCGCAGCGTCCATCCGGCGGTGCGTCCACACCCGGTCGTGCCTGCCGGAGCCGACCGATTGAACCCTCCGGACACGAAGAAGCCCCCGAGCGTAAGGCTCGGGGGCTTCTTTGGGGCTTTCTTCTGGGTTTCGGTACGCCGCTGGCTGCCGGAGACACGTAACCCGCTAGTTCAGCAGCTGCTCATCCGAGATGGGCGGTGGGTAGTATGGTAGCGAGATGACGAAGGTCGCGCCGCCACCGGGGGTCTCTTCAATGTGGATTCGGCCGTCGTGCTGTTCGATGATAGCGGCCACGATGGACAGGCCCAGACCGGTGCCGCCGGTCTCGCGGGAACGCGAGGTGTCGGTGCGGTAGAAACGCTCAAAGACGCGCTCGCGATCCTCGCCGTGAATACCGGGGCCGTGGTCGCGCACCTCAAGGGTGGCCAGCGGGAATCCCGCAACCTCCTCGCGCACGCCCACCGCAATCTCCAGGGGTGTGCCGTCGGGGGTGTAACGCATCGCGTTGGTCAGCAGGTTCGCCACGACCTGACGCATGCGCGATTCATCGCCGAGCACCGGCGCGGAGGCGGGGGCAACATCGTCGCTGAGGCCCACGAGCGAAACCTCGCGGTCGGGGGCCGTAGCGTAGGCGTCGTTGCTGGCGTCCACCGCCAGGTTAAACAGGTCGAAGGGTGCCAGCTTGGACTCTCTGCGCTCGTCGATGCGGGCCAGTGTCAGCAGGTCCTCGACGAGCTGGCCCATGCGCTTGGACTCCGACTCGATGCGGCTCATGGCGGTGCCGACCGCCTCCTCGGTGGGAAGCGCGCCCTGGCGGTAGAGCTCCGAGTAACCGCGGATACTCACCAGCGGGGTGCGTAGCTCGTGGGAGGCGTCGCCCACGAAGCGCCGCATCTTCGCCTCGCTCTTCTCTCGGGCCTTAAAGAGCGCCTCAATCTGGGCGAGCATGGTGTTCAGCGAGATGGCGAGGTTACCGATCTCGTTGTTCGGGTTGTAGTCCTCGATACGCTGGGAGAGGTCGCCGGCGGCAATCTTGGCGGCGGTCTGCTCAACGCGCGCGAGCGGCTCGAAGGTACGCGTCACAATTACCCACGTCATGGCGATGGCGGAGGCCAGGGTGGCGAGTCCAAACGCGAAGGTGAGCACGCCGACCAGGGCGACCACCTGGTTGGTCTGCTTGAGCGGCATCGCGATGATGAGGGAACTCGCCTCGGTCAATCCCGAGGAGTCGTTCGCTTCAATTGGCACGGCAAGTAGACGCCAGTCGGCGGAGCCGCTGGAGGAGCCAACGGTCACGCCCTCCTCGTTCTGCTTGCGCACCTTCTCAGCAGTCCAACCGTTCAGGGTGGGTTCGCCGGCCTGCTCGTCGTGCTCGGAGCTGAGCGAGTACAGCACCTTGCCGTCCTTATCGAGTAGGTAGACGCGGTAAGTGCTGAGCGACCCCTCTTGCTTGCCGGAGGGTCGCACGGTGGCCAGCTGCACCAGTGCCGGTGCGCTGGTCTTCATCTCTTCGTCCAGCTGGTGCACCATCTGGGCGCGCAGAGCAGAGATAGCCACGAGGCTGGTGACGGCAATCGCCAGAGCGATGAGCATGGAGGTCACCAGCACCAGCTGCGTGCGCAGGGAAAGCGAGAGGGGGATACGATCGAGGGGTTTGAGCGCCACGTTAGCCTCGGGAACCGCGAATCATGTAGCCCACACCGCGCTTGGTGTGGATGAGCGGCTCGTGGTTTTCGCGGTTGTTGTCAATCTTGCGGCGCAGGTACGAGATGTAGGACTCGACAATCGAGGAGTCGCCGTTGAAGTCGTACTCCCACACGTGGTCGAGAATCTGCGCCTTGGACAGCACGCGGTTGGCGTTGAGCATCAGGTAGTGCAGCAGGTTGAACTCGGTGGGGGAGAGATCGATTTCTTCCTCGCCAAGGAATACCTCGTGGGTATCCACGTTCAGGCTCAGGTCGTCGACGCGCAGAACGGCGTCGTCCTCATCCTGGACGGCGCGGCTACGGCGCAGGATGGCGCGGATGCGGGCAATCACCTCATCCAGCGAGAAGGGCTTGGTCACGTAGTCGTCGCCGCCGGCACCCAGGCCGGTGACCTTGTCTTCGGTGGCGTCCTTCGCGGTGAGGAAGAGGACGGGGACGGTGCTTCCGAGCTCGCGCAGGCGGCGGGTCACCTCGAAGCCGTCCATGCCGGGCATCATGACGTCGAGGACAATCAGATCGGGAGACTCGGTGTTGGCCTTCTCGAGGGCGTCGCGGCCGTTGCCGGCGGTGACGACCTCAAAACCGGCGAAGCGCAGGGAAGTGGCGAGTAGTTCAAGAATATTGAATTCGTCATCAACGACGAGGAGCTTGGCTTCAGCAGACATACTCTTTATCTTTCGTTCTGAAGGGCAGGAAGGTGATCTGTCGGTGAGTAGAGAAATGCAGTGTGTGCAATAGCGTGTGGTTAGGCTTTAGAGCGCCGCAGAACTGCCAGGCCGAGCGCAACCATCAGCGCGATGAATGCGACGGGCAGAAGCACGAGCGGAATCTGGCTCATAGCGGCGGGCGGAGTGGCCCCTGCCCACTTCATGAGGAGCATAACGATTCCGCTGAGCAGGCAGAGGAGGGCGAGAATACCGCCTCCCGCACCCAGCCAACGAATGGCACGGGCGTAGGGCAGAGGCGCGGACGCCCGGTCTGAACTGCTGTGCTGGGTCTCTACGGAGGTGTTACTCATAAAATTAACCGTATCAGCTTGTGCCCAGCTCTCTGATAGCAAAGCCCCAGAATAGGGGGTTTGAGCCCCAAATTCACAGCGTTTGTGAAGCTTAGAGGGCCTCCCGAGGTGTTCGTGTACGCGAGATGCTTTAATAGGGGTATGTCTGAACAGGTGAATGAACTGCTCCCCGAAACCGTGCCCGCCCCCGATACTCCCGCAGATGGTGCTCTGCCCGCTGCCGCCCCGGAGGAGGCCGAGACCTCGGTGGATGGTGCTGTACCTGAGGAAGTAGAGGCCGCGCAGAAGATTGCGGATGAGGCCGCCGAGGAAGCCGAATCTTCCCGGACCCCTACTTCTAACGACCCTTTCTCCGCGCCGGCTGAGGATCCGGGCGAACCCTCCCTGGGCGTTCCGCACAAGGCCCGTCGCACCTCCAAGGTGGATGAGATCCTAGCGGCGGCTAAGGATGTAGCGCTGCAGGGCGTCCGCGAGATTACCCCCGACCACAATATTGGTCTGGTGCACCACGTGCGCCCCGAGGAGGAACGCCTGAGCACCCACCTCTTCGAGTGCACGATGCCCGGCTACCGCGGCTGGTTCTGGTTTGCGACCCTCTCCCGCGCCCCGCGCTCGAAGGTCGCCACGATTTGCGAGGTGGGCCTGCTGCCCGGTGACGATGCGCTCATCGCCCCGGATTGGGTGCCGTGGGCTGACCGCGTGCGTCCCGAGGACCTGGAGCACGATTCTTCGTCCGATTCTTCGGAGGCACCCGCCGAGAAGAAAGCTGAGGAAAAGGCCGAGGGCTCTGAGGCCGCCACCGCAGCCTCCGAGGAGAGCGCGGAGAGTGCAGAAGCGGGCACCGAGACTGCACCCGCCGAGGCCGCGGGGGGTTGTCTGGGTCCCGACCGGGACGCCGAGGGGCCCGAGGGCAGCGTCTCCGAGTAGAGCCACCACCATAGAGATTTAAGGAGCCCCGCGGAGTGCCCGGCTGTTCGCGCTGGGCAACTCGCGGGGCTGTCTCGTGGCAAAAACCGCCCAAAGGGTACATAATGGTTTATTGAGTAAACTAACGACTTAGGCAGGGCTACCTATGCACTGTCGCGCTGATGGCTGGAGAGATAATGACTGACCTTATCGACACCACAGAGATGTACTTGCGCACTATTCTCGAACTGGAGGAAGAGGGCATCGTCCCCATGCGCGCGCGCATCGCCGAGCGTCTGGAGCACTCCGGCCCGACCGTTTCCCAGACTGTGGCCCGCATGGAGAAGCACGGACTGCTCACCGTTGAGCCTGACCGCCACCTGGAGCTGACCGACGAGGGCCGCCAGAAGGCCGTCGAGGTGATGCGCAAGCACCGCCTGGCTGAGCGTCTGCTTTCCGATATTATTGGCCTGGACCTCGAGTATGTGCACGAAGAGGCCTGCCGCTGGGAGCACGTCATGAGCGATAAGGTCGAGAAGCGCATCCTGCAGATGCTGAACGAGCCGAAGTTCTCCCCCTACGGCAACGCCATTCCCGGTCTGGAAGAGCTGGGCATTGAGAGCGAGAAGAACGACGAGCGCACCGTGCCGATGTCTCTGGCCGCTCGCGATTCGGGCCCCGAGGACCGTTTCACGATTTCCCGTTTCCCCGAGTCCATCCAGACCGACGTTGAACTGCTGAAGCTTCTGGCGGATGCAGGCATCGTCTACGGCGCCTCGGTGTCAGTTGTGGCCGGCCAGAATGATGACGTGATCGTTCACGCCGACGGAGAGGACGATACCCTGTCCCTGGATATGGACGTGGCAAACGCAATCGTCGTGAAGCGCGCCAGCGCCCTGTAGACGTAGTTAAACAGCTGTGGAGGCGGCGCCTTCCCCGCGCGGGGGAGGCGCCGCCTCCTCTGTTTACGGTTTCCGTAGCGCTCTGTACCGCCCGCGGGCTTGCGTGCGCGTGCTTATACTCCTCTATCCATGGCTTTGGCAACTGCAGAAGAGTGCATTTTTCGTATTTTTCGGTCGTGTGGGAGGCCTCAGAGGAGGCGGAATGCTGTTTTCTGGGAGATTGGTTTAAGAGATGAGGTTTATTTTTAAGAGTTTTGAATCCTGTTCTTAAGGGGCAGTGACGCCCTTAAAAAGAATGTGCATCCTTATGAAATACCTAGTCAGGACCATTAAATGGTTGCTAGGAGTCGCATTGATTGGAACTTAGGTGCTTGCGCTATCAAGTATTCGCCCAGGGGTGAAACGTCGAAATTTAAGCCCGAGAGAGATGACAACTGGGAGTTTTCTGTGTATTCTCGTTTCTGTGCCCAAATCCTCATCGTAAGAGGGCACCGTCGAAGCGGTTCCGCTGAGTTCTGCCAACGCTTCGATGAACGTCTACCCAGAATGGCAGAAGCGGGGGACCCAATCCCCAAGCTGGGATACGGCTTCTCACTCGAGAAGCCTCGGGGCTAAGTCACTTCGGTGGCCGAGCGAATCCATGCTCGAGCCCGACAGCTCACCTCGTCAGGCAATGGAGGAAACAATGGCTAAGAAGATTGTACGTACCGCAGGTGCAACCGTCGCAGCAGGTGCTGTTCTGCTCGGCTCGACCGTTCCGGCAAACGCATTCGCACAGATTCCCGCTGCAGCTGATCTGTCCTACGACTACACCAACTACGAGTTCGACTACACCAGCTACACCACCCCCGCAACCACCTACGTTGCACCCCAGGCTCAGGCACAGCAGACCTACGTTGCTCCCGCAGCAGCCCAGGCCGCACCCGCCGTTGAGACCACCTACGTAGCACCCCAGGCTGAGACCCAGCAGGCTTACGTTGCTCCCGTAGCAACCGAGGCTCCCGCTGCTCCCGCTGCTTCCTCCAACACCGGTAACGCTTCCCGTGACGCAATCGTTGCAACCGCAATGAGCGGCCTGGGCGGCTCCTACGTTTGGGGCGGCAAGAGCTACGGTGCATGGGACTGCTCCGGCTTCACCTCGTGGGTTTTCGCTCAGCACGGCATCAAGCTGACCGCTTACACCTACGCAATGAAGAACGAGCTGCGCCCCACCTCTAACCCCCAGCCCGGCGACATCGTCTTCCAGAACGGTTACAGCCACGTTGGTATCTACCTGGGCGACGGTAAGATGATCTCCGCTCTGAACCCCACCAACGGTACCCTGGTGCACCCCACCTCCTGGATGTCCGTTGATGGCTACTACACCGCTCTCTAAGCCTTAGTGCATAAGAGCTGGGTCTAGCCCAACATACTTCGAAAAGGCGCCTACCCCGCACGGGGTGGGCGCCTTTTGCGTGCCCATTCAGCGCGCAGAATACCGCCGAGAGTGCACGTGCATACTCGGCGGTATGCATT
>ERZ1023393.206-NODE-206-length-11700-cov-4.871619_pt1 | contig 11700 bp, 10 predicted proteins | sample MGYA00380503_ERZ1023393 | MGnify/ENA primary metagenome ERZ1023393 (study PRJEB33173, sample SAMEA4830379) | metagenome | study: EMG produced TPA metagenomics assembly of the PRJEB25223 data set... | reverse complement strand
GCGGGGTAGATTGAGCCCCGTCACAGGCTGAAGCCGGTGAGGGGCCTCAACGGGGGAGTGCAACCGTCGAGGGTGAATTACACGGATGGAATTTAAAATGTGTTTAAGGCAAAAAAGCCCTATTTTTAAGGCTTTGGCGGTGGATTAAGCACTCGACGTCCTGTATAGTCTTGATATGTTGTGCGTGTTCTACCCGAGCGCGCTCTAACCGCTGTCTAGTTGCAGGACGTTAAGGCGGTCTAGAGTACGGGCAGAACGGGCGGCAGCTCGGTCCTCACCCGGGTGTTCGTCATGCACGTAAGTAAAAGGCGCGATACCCAACTAAGCGCCGTATGTACATTTCGAGACAAAGGCCAATATTTTGCGCACTTATACTCCTAAGCCCGGCGAAGTCGAGCGCCAGTGGCACGTCATTGACGCCACCGACGTTGTTCTCGGCCGCCTCGCAAGCCAGACCGCTATCCTGCTGCGCGGTAAGCACAAGCCGACTTTTGCTCCCCACGTTGACACCGGTGACTTCGTTATCATCGTGAACGCTGAGAAGGTCGCCCTGACCGGTGCAAAGCTCGAGCAGAAGCGTGCATACCGCCACTCGGGTTACCCCGGCGGTCTGAAGTCCGTGAACTACGCAGAGCTGCTTGAGACCAACCCCGTTCGCGCGGTTGAGAAGGCTGTCAAGGGCATGCTGCCCAAGAACAAGCTTGCTGCACAGCAGCTCAAGAAGCTGAAGGTCTACGCTGGCCCCGAGCACCCGCACGCGGCACAGCAGCCCAAGACCTACGAATTCAACCAGGTCGCCCAGTAATTCGGGCCTACGAGAAACAATAGGAGAAATCGTGGCTCAGAACGAAGAGCTGATCGTAGTCGAGGAAGAGCTGACCAGCTACACCTCGGAGTCCGCTGCTCCCGCAGCGGCTAAGGCAGCACGCCCGGCCCTGACTGTTGCAGGCGCAGCAGTTGGTCGCCGCAAGGAAGCAGTGGCACGCGTTCGCGTTGTGCCCGGTTCTGGCAACTGGACCATCAACGGCCGTAGCCTGGACGACTACTTCCCCAACAAGCTGCACCAGCAGGACGTCAACCAGCCCTTCAAGCTCCTCGAGCTTGAAGGCGCATACGACGTCATTGCACGCATCAACGGTGGTGGCCCCTCCGGCCAGGCAGGTGCTCTGCGCCTGGGTATCGCTCGTGCACTGAACGAGATCGACCGCGAGAACAACCGCCCCGCACTGAAGAAGGCTGGCTACCTGACCCGTGACGCACGCGTCATTGAGCGTAAGAAGGCTGGTCTTAAGAAGGCACGCAAGGCTTCGCAGTTCTCCAAGCGTTAATCGCTGGTTTTCACGAAGCGTTACGCCCCGTCTCTCCCTAGGAGAGCGGGGCGTTTTGCGTACCTGGATTGAACTCTGAGAACTGGGGGAGGAACTGGGGTCTCGTCTGCTCCGCCGAGAGCTCTCGGACGATTTCCTCTCTAAGGGTATAGGGTGCCCCTAACTGTTACGTTTGGTACATTTTGTGCCTGCCGGTAGAGTTAAAGAGTCAAAGCAGACAGGAAGAAAAGAGCACTCATGGCAGAGCAGAATCCCTCCACCCAGCCCGAAGAGAAGGCAGTGGAGGCTCCTCAGACTGAATCCCACCAGCACACCGCAGAAGGTGCACACGCACACAGCAGCTCTGAGAAGAAACAAGCCATCAAGGAAGCCCTGAAGCCCCAGGCACGCCGCACCTCCGTCGTTGAAGACTATTCGGCAGAACTGGACGAAATGGCTTCCCTCACCCGCGCCCTCGGCAAGGACAAGAAGGACGACGAAACCTCGCAGGCATGGAAGAAGGGTTACCCCTACGACACCAAGCTCAGCCGCAAGGCATACGAGAAGGAAAAGCGAGCCCTGCAGATCGAGCTGCTGAAGCTGCAGCTCTGGGCTAAGTCCACCGGTCAGAAGATCCTCATTATCTTCGAAGGCCGTGACGCAGCAGGTAAGGGTGGCTCCATCAAGCGCTTCACCGAGCACCTGAACCCCCGTGGCGCTCGCGTTGTCGCGCTGGAGAAGCCGACCGATATTGAGCAGACCCAGTGGTACTTCCAGCGTTACATCAAGCACCTGCCCTCCGGCGGCGAAATCGTTCTGATGGACCGCTCCTGGTACAACCGTGCCGGCGTTGAGCGCGTTATGGGTTACTGCACCCAGGCACAGTACTTCGAGTTCATGCGCGAAGTTCCTGACCTGGAGCGCATGCTGGTGAACTCCGGTATCCACATCATCAAGTTCTGGTTCTCCGTCACCCGCGAAGAGCAGCTCGCACGCTTCACCTCCCGCCGTACCGACCCGGTACGCCAGTGCAAGCTTTCCCCCACCGACCTGGCGTCCCTGGACAAGTGGGACGACTACACCGCGGCGAAGGAAGCAATGTTCTTCTACACTCACACCGGTGACGCTCCCTGGACCGTTATTAAGTCCAACGACAAGAAGCGCGCACGTCTGGAAGCTATGCGTTACGTGCTCTCCCAGTTCGACTACCCCTCCAAGGATGAGGCTGTCGTGGGTGAGCTCGACTCGCTGATTGTCCGTTCTGCCTCCGACGTTTTCGAGGACGAGTCCGGCGACTCTCCCGACGGCTTCCCCGTCGTCAAGTAACCGGCACATCGGTCTAAAAGGCTGAGGTGTTGCCTTCACCGGTGCGAACCTTCGGGAAAGCCTTTAGCCGCAATCCGTACCATACTGCACATAGAATGTCCGTTCCCGTTCCCTTATGGGTCGTGAACGGACATTCTGTTGTGCGGGGAGAGGAAGTAGCTCTTAAACATCTATCGAGATGACGAAAGGAACTTCCGCTCTAGTTTGGGGCTGAGAAGCAACTATGAACGCACTGAAAATCACTATCTCATCTCGAAAAAATGCGGTGTATGGGCGCGGAGAAACTTACGCGCATCGTAAAATAAAAGGGTGACTGAACGACTTTTTGGAACCGACGGCGTACGCGGTCTGGCAAACGATGTAATTACCCCCGCCCTCGCTATGGAGCTCGCTCAGGCGGCCTCTATTGTGCTGGGTTTTGACACGGTAGAAGAGGGCGTACGCCCCCGAGCCGTGATTGCAAATGACTCCCGGTCCTCTGCAGACTTTATTGTTTCTGCAATGAAGGCGGGCTTTGCGAGCTCCGGCGTGGATGTGCTGGATGCCGGTATCGTCCCCACCCCCGCAGCGGCCTACCTGGTGGCGCATACCGGTGCCGACTTCGGCGTGATGATTTCTGCCTCGCACAACCCCGCAGCGGACAACGGTATTAAGTTCCTGGCTCGTGGCGGCCAGAAGCTGGAAGACTCCGTTGAGGACGCTATCGAACGCGTCTACCGCGAGAAAGCCTTCCGCTACCCGACCGGTGGCGCTGTGGGCACCGTCAAGCCCCTGGAAAACGGTACCGAGGCCTACGTGAAGCACCTGGTCTCTACCCTCTCTGAGGACAAGCCCTTGGCCGGTCAGAAGATTGTTCTGGACTGCGCAAACGGTGCGGCCTACGCGGCATCTCCGGCTGCTTTTGAAGCACTGGGCGCCGAGGTCATTGCCCTGGCTGTTGATCCCGACGGTACCAACATCAACGACGGCGTGGGCTCCACTCATCCCGAGAAGCTGCAGGCAGCTGTGGTTGAGCACGGCGCTACCCTCGGGATCGCCCACGACGGTGCCTCTGACCGCTGCCAGGCGGTGGACGAGAAGGGCAACCTGGTAGACGGCGACCAGATTATGGCGATTCTTGCCGTTGCCGCCAAGCGCGAAGGCAAGCTCGCCAAGGACACCCTGGTCGCAACCGTGATGAGTAGCCTGGGCCTGGAACTGTACCTGCGCGAGCACGGCATTAACCTTGAGCGCACCGCCGTGGGTGACCGCTACGTCCTCGAGTCGATGCGCGAGCACGGCTACAACCTGGGCGGCGAGCAGTCCGGCCACGTCATCATGAGCGACTACGCAACCACCGGTGACGGCGTTCTGACCGGTATTCAGCTGGCCGCAGAGGTGGCTCGTAGCGGCCAGACTCTTTCCGAGCTGGCATCCCGCATGCAGCCCACCCCGCAGCGCCTCATCAATGTCAAGGGCGTTGACCGTGCCGCTGTGAAGACCAACGAGGCGCTCGCCGCCGCCGTGAGCGAAGCTGAAGGCGTACTGGGCGAGAGCGGCCGCGTGTTGCTGCGTGCATCCGGTACCGAGCCTCTGGTTCGCGTGATGGTTGAGGCCGCAACCCAGGAACAGGCCGATGAGGTTGCTCAGCAGCTCGCTGATGTAGTGGCCAAGGAATTGGCACTCTAAACGTATTCTTCCCTAGCGGAAGGATTGCGAAAGGGCTGGGAAGGTGTAACACCTTCCCAGCCCTTTCGCGTATCTTGAGCGGATGTGTGTTTCTGTGTGTGGGGGGATGAGGACGCGGAAAACCCCCGTATCCACGGGGGATACGGGGGTTTGAAGCTTAGCGTTAGAAAGCAGAGAAATTACTTCTTTGCCAGAGCGTCGCGGATCTCCTTGAGGAGTGCGATCTCGGTCTCTTCCTCTTCTTCCTCTTCCTCAGCCTTGTTCTTTGCTGCCAGCTCGGTCAGCTTCTGAACGGGCACAACAACTGCGAAGTACACAGCAGCTGCGATCAGGATGAAGTTAACAACAGCGGTCAGGAACACGCCAACCTTGACCTGGTCAAAGACCAGGAACTCGTCGAAGTTGGGGGACTTCACCAGCATCGAGATGGCGGGCATCAGGACGGACTGGACGAGTGCGTTCACCACAGCGGTGAAGGCGGTACCCATAATCAAACCAACTGCGAGGTCGATAACGTTACCGCGGATCAGAAAATCTTTAAAACCCTTAAGCATGAGATATAGAATAGCGGCTAATCGATGTTCAAAATAACAATTTATGGGAAAATTTTCGCCGTAAAGTATGTGTTTTTCTTCACATTGCGGATTTATTGGGGTTTGTGTTAGGGTTCGAGTCACACTAAGTGGCGATAGGGGGCCTCGGGGAGTCGCATATAAGCCTTTTGGTAACTTAAATATGTATTAAAAATACCGAATTAGAACAGGCTGATTTCCCCTACGGATGGAAAGATAGAAACTCGGCGGATGCCGACGTAGGGGAGCGCGTTATGAGGCATAATTGGGGGCCGCGCCGGTTCCCAAGAACTCCTCCAGTGTTCCTGCACCGGAGGAGGCGTACTGTGCGGCAAGGTCCTTCCCCAGGTAGCGGTAATGCCAGGGCTCAAAGAGGTAGCCCGTAATGGCCTGCTGACCCTTGGGGAAACGCAGGATAAACCCATAGTTCAGGGCGTTCTTCGCCAGCCAGCGCCCGGCCCGGGTGTCTTCGTAGCACTCCTCCAAGCGACATCCCTCGGGGGAAGAAAAATCGATGGCAAGGCCCGTCTGGTGCTCCGAATAACCGGGACGGGCCGAAAGCTGATCCGCCAACCGCTGGCCGTTGACCGAAACCCAGTGCTGATAGGTCTGCTGCTGCACCGCGTAGGAGCGGTACGCGCTCGAGACCGTGAGGGTGACGCCCTCGGCCTTGGCCGCATCCATCATGGTGTGCGCGGCCCGCGCGGCCTCTGCCCGCAATTGTTGACCCTCGAAATCCACGAGGTCGTTCGGCTCCCAATCTATCTGGGCGAAGGGGCGCATCTTATTCACCAGGCAACGCAAAGACTCGGGCGATGACTCCACGCTCGGACGAGCAGCCGCCAGAGAGGCAGAGGCAGTCTGCGATTCTGACGGAGAACCGCTCGGCGTTGCGCTCGGAGAATCCGACAGCGTGGCGCTCTCGGTTGGGGCAGCGGAGCCTTCAGCAGGTGCAGAAGAGGTAAGGGGAGAAACGCTCGGCGACGAGGCAGGGGAAGAACCCGTAGAAGACGCAGAAGAGCCCTCGGAGCCCCGGGTGCCACAGGCGGCCAGCAGAGCCGCACCGACAGAGCCCAACGCCACGCTCAGAGCGGCGCGGCGGGTCATGATGCTGTGAAAAGGCGAAGAGTGGTGATGATGCGGGTGCGGTCCCACGGTAGCTCCTAAAGATAACTATTCGTACGTATTGTGTTAGGCGGGGTGGACTAATTCTTGCGCAAAAGAACCTGATCCACCGTATGCTCCGGGCCTTTCTGCAGAATAAGGTGGGCGCGAGCGCGGGTGGGCAATATATTTTGTACGAGATTTGGCTCGTTCACGCTTTTCCAAATACCCGTTGCTACCTCAACGGCCTGCTCGTCATTAAGCTCGGCATACCGCTTGAAATAAGACTCGGGATTCGTAAAAGCGGAAGAACGCAAGGCCAGAAAACGGTCGACGTACCAGCGCTCAATATCCTCGGTGCGCGCATCCACGTAAATGGAAAAATCAAAGAAATCGCTGAGGGTTAGATCGGAGGTTTCCGGGCCCTCCGTGTGCGAAGGTGCCAGGACATTCAGACCTTCAAGGATAAGGACATCTGGTGCCGTGACCTCAATAAGCTCATCGGGGATGATGTCATAGTACAGATGCGAATACTTCGGTGCCGTGACACGCTCAGCGCCCGCCTTGACCCTAGAAACGAACTCCAGCAGGGCTCGACGGTCGTAGGACTCCGGAAAGCCCTTGCGGTGCATGATGCCGCGTCGCTGCAACTCCGCCTTGGGGTATAGAAATCCGTCCGTTGTCACCAGCTGAACGTTTGGAGTGGAGGGCCAGCGGCTCAAAAGCGCTTGTAGGATGCGTGCCGTGGTCGATTTTCCCACGGCAACCGAGCCCGCTACGCCGATAATAAACGGTACCCTGCGCTGGGACAGATGCAGAAAATCATTCGTCATATGGTTCAGGGAAGACGCCGCGGTGACGTAGAGGTTCAGAAGACGTGAAATAGGCAGGTAGATACGCTGAACCTCCTCGAGGTCAACTGTTTCGCCCAGGCCGCGCAGGGACTCAATCTCCTCTGCGCTGAGGGGAACGGAAATCTCATCGGCCAGGTGCGACCAGCGAGAGCGGTCGAGACGCATAAAGCGGTCATCGCCGGAAAAATACGGTGCGGAGCTCATTTATACAAGTGTACGAACTTTGCGTCCACGGGGAAAATACAATCGGATAAAACCCGGCAAAAGAGAATCGTAAAGAAATAAGGGAGGACGCAGCAAAAGAGAATAAAAGATGCGTTAGAAAAATGGCTCCCAGCGTGACGAATAACAGATTTTCACCCTGCGCGGATAACCTGGACCATGAGATAAACTTATAGCATGTGTGGAATCGTAGGATATGTAGGTCTGGGTTTTGACCCGGACAGTAACAAGTTTGACCACAACGCATACGACGTGGTCCTCGAAGGTCTGCGCCGCCAGGAATACCGCGGCTACGACTCTGCCGGCGTGGCACTGGTGTGCCCCGACGGTATCGAATTCCGTAAGAAGGCAGGCAAGCTCCTGAACCTCGAGAACGAGGTTAAGGAACACCCCCTGCCGGAATCCCAGATTGGTATCGGTCACACCCGTTGGGCAACCCACGGTGGACCCACCGACGTCAACGCTCACCCCCACGTTGTTGACAACGGCCGTCTCGCCGTCGTCCACAACGGTATTATCGAAAACTTTGCAGAACTGCGTGCTGAGCTACTCGCCGAGGGCGTGGAGTTCACTTCTCAGACTGACACTGAGGTAGCCGCCGCAACTATCGCAAGCATCTACAACAAGCTCGGTACCGGTGACCTCACCGAGGCCGTGCGTATCGCCTCCAACCGCCTCGAGGGCGCCTTCACCATCCTGGCTATCCACGCCGACCACCCGGACCGTGTTGTGGCAACCCGCCGCAACTCTCCGCTGGTGATTGGCCTGGGCCGCAACGAGAACTTCCTCGGTTCGGACGTCTCCGCGTTCATCGACTACACCAAGGAAGCCGTGGAGATGGGTCAGGATCAGATCGTGACCATCACCGCAACCGACTACTCGATTATCGACTTCGAGGGCAATCCCGCAGAGGGTAAGCCCTTCCACATCGAGTGGGACGCAGCCGCAGCCGAAAAGGGCGGCTACAACTCCTTCATGGAGAAGGAAATCCACGAGCAGCCGACCGCCGTTGAGCAGACCCTCATGGGCCGCCTCGACGAGAATGGTAATCTGACCCTCGACGAGCTGAACATCGACGACTCGGTGCTGCGCTCGATTGACAAGATCATCGTGGTTGCTTGCGGTACCGCCGCATACGCGGGCCAGGTGGCACGCTACGCCATCGAACACTGGTGCCGTATCCCCACCGAGGTTGAGCTCGCCCACGAGTTCCGCTACCGCGACCCAATCGTGAACGAGAAGACCCTGATTGTGGCCCTCTCGCAGTCTGGCGAAACCATGGACACCCTGATGGCCGTGCGCCACGCACGCGAACAGGGCGCAAAGGTTATCTCCATCTGCAACACCCACGGTTCGACCCTGCCCCGCGAATCCGACGCCGCGCTGTACACCCACGCCGGCCCCGAAATCGCAGTGGCCTCGACCAAGGCGTTCCTGGCACAGATTACCGCAGCATACCTGCTCGGCCTGTACCTGGCACAGCTGCGCGGCAACAAGTACAAGGACGAGATTGCTTCGATCCTCTCTGAGCTGCAGCAGATGCCCGAGAAGATTCAGAAGGTCATCGACAACGACGCACCGGTTAAGGAACTGGGTGTGGAGATGAAGGATGCCTCCTCCGTCATCTTCCTCGGCCGCCACGTGGGCTTCCCCGTTGCTATGGAGGGCGCACTCAAGCTCAAGGAAATCACCTACATCCACGCTGAAGGCTTCGCCGCTGGCGAGCTCAAGCACGGCCCGATCGCTCTGATCGACGAGGGTCAGCCCGTGATTATCGTGGTTCCCTCCGCGAGCGGACGCGACTCCCTGCACGGTAAGGTCGTCTCCAACATCCAGGAGGTGCGCGCTCGCGGCGCCTTCACCATCGTCATCGCTGAGGAAGGCGACGAGGCAGTCAAGCCCTACGCAGACCGCCTCATCACCGTCCCGGCATGCCCCTCGCTGCTGCAGCCGCTGCTGGCCACCGTGCCCCTGCAGATTTTCGCCTGCGCACTGGCTGAAGCCAAGGGCCTGGACGTTGACCAGCCGCGTAACCTCGCAAAGTCCGTGACCGTGGAGTAATCACACGGCTCGAACGCTGTAACGCTTGGGCGGTGGTTGAGTTCCCTAGGGAACTCAACCACCGCCCTTTGCGTTTATCCAAATGACGAGTACAAGACAACGCGCAGAGCAACCGAACAGGAACGTCAGGAGATTTGAAACGCGTCATATTTGACGCTTAGCCGTACAGAAGCGTGGAAGCTCGCTAGACTTAAAACAAGAGAAGCCGCAACGACCGCGGCCGTAGTACCCGCCAAGGGAAGGTGTACCTCATGATTATGGGAATCGGCGTAGATACCGTCAATATTGAGCGTTTCGAACGGATCATCACCGAAACGCCGGCCTTTGTACGCCGCATTTTCACCCCCAACGAGCGAAGCCGTAACGTGCGTTCCCAAGCTGTGCGATTCGCCGCCAAAGAAGCGGTCGCTAAGGTTCTCGGAGCGCCCGCCGGGCTCAACTGGCAGGATTGCGAGGTCGCCACCGCCGAAAGCGGGCAGCCCTACCTCATCATTCGCGGTACTATCGCCGACCGCGCTCGAAAGCTCGGGATTAACCGCATCCACCTTTCACTTACCCACGATGAGCCCATGGCTATTGCCATTGCTACCGCAGAGTATCTGAGCGACGCTGAACTGGAGCACCTGCGGAAGTTCAACCCCGAAAGCTACCGGCTCAGCGTCATCACCGAAACCTCCGCTGACGAGGGGTAGAAGAGGATTCTTCGCGCCATCGTTTAGCCGCAGGTCCCACCCGCCGCGCCCCGCGGCACCCCGGTCCATCCGCCGCCACTAAGGAGACAGCAATGAAGCTTATCTACACCGCATCCCAGATTCGCGAAGCGGAAAAGCCCTACATCGAGGCACCCGACTACGACGGCTACCTCATGCAGCGTGCCGCCGACGCGGTCGCTACCGAAGCCATTGGCCTGCTCGATGGCCGACAGGGAGCCTCCGTACTCCTGCTCGTTGGCCCGGGCAACAACGGATCCGACACCGTTTACGCCGGTGCTCGACTGAGCGCTAACGGGCACCGTGTGGACGCCGTGGTCTTCGAACCCAGCGAAAAGAACCTAGAGCTTATCGCTCGTGAGGGCGGCGAAGGCACGCGAGTGCTCGACCCCGCCAAGGCCCTGGAACAGGTGAAGGAATACGACCTCATCATTGACGGCATCCTTGGAACCGGCTCAAGCGGGGCCGTGCGAGGAGAAGCGGGGGAGTTCCTGCGTACCCTGTGCGCAACCCAGAAGAAGGGCCGCCTCGGCCGAGTGCTTGCCGTTGACACCCCCTCCGGTATCGACAACAACCGAGGGACCGTTCACGAACCCGTTCTGCGCGCTGACCGCACCGTCACCTTCATTGGCCGTAAGCTGCCGCTCGGAACCGTCCACAGCGAGTACGCCGGCGACGTTAAGCTCTACACCCTGGGTGTGCCGGAAGCCCTCAACCGCTTCAAGCCCGCCATGCGCGTCATGGACCGACAAGACTTCCGCGATACCCTCGAGGTCCCCAACGCCCACTCTCATAAGTACACCCGCGGGGTGCTCGGTATGCTCACCGGAAGCCTCGAGTACCCGGGGGCGGCCCTGATGAGCGTGCGCGCCGCGCTCAATTGCGGCGTGGGTATGGTACGTTTTGGCACGAACTCCCACGAGCTACGCCAGCTCATGATTGCCCACAACCCCGAGGCCGTCTACTTCTCCGGAACCCCCGCCGTGCAGCGGGTGACCGTATGGGCCGGTGGCTCCGGATCCGGCCACGACTCGCTGGATAAGAACCGTTACCTACTGCACGCGCCGGAGCCGGCCATCCTGGATGCTGGCGCCTGCGACCTGGCCGCTGAATACCTGGCCACCGGTAAGCGCTTCGGACCCCACAAGATTCTGACCCCGCACGCCGGTGAGCTTGAGCGCTTCCTGCGCATCGTGCACGAGGTTGCTCCCAGCGATTGGGAGGCTCATCTGGGGGATGCCATCGTGCCCAGCCGCCGCGATATTGACGCTGAACCCTTCCGCTGGGCGCGTGCCGCCTCCGAGCTCTCCGGCGCAACCGTCATGCTCAAGGGCGGATACACGATTATCGCGGCCCCCAACGGCGCCACCTACAGCGTGGCCGGCGGAACCCCCTGGCTGGCCACCGCCGGTAGCGGAGATACCCTAACCGGTATCTACGGTGCTCTGCTGGCCCAAACCATTGCAGTGCTCAACGCCGGCGACGAGCCCATCGAGGTGTGCACCTACTCCGCAGTGGGTGCCCTCGCCGTCTACCTGCACGGTCAGGCCGCCCGGGCCAGCGTCACCGGAAATACCGCAGACCCCCTGGATGGGCCCGCACCCGCCACTCGAGTGGCTCAGATGTTGCCGGAGGTAATCGCACGACTCCTCGCGGATTAGGGAAAGAATCTCCCGCGCGGCCCACTGCCTAAACGATTGAGGCTTTCAATCGCAGCATGAATACGGCAGATAAACGCAGAAGGGGCGTGAACCCAACGGGTTCACGCCCCTTCGACGCATTTACGTATCGGCGTGCGATGCTCGAGATGCCTGTGCCGGGACACCCTCTCTATATCGGCATACACGCCGGTGGGCAATCCCCGGCGTATCTTAGT
>ERZ1023393.205-NODE-205-length-11705-cov-6.694506_pt1 | contig 11705 bp, 10 predicted proteins | sample MGYA00380503_ERZ1023393 | MGnify/ENA primary metagenome ERZ1023393 (study PRJEB33173, sample SAMEA4830379) | metagenome | study: EMG produced TPA metagenomics assembly of the PRJEB25223 data set... | reverse complement strand
CACTCGTACTCAATGATTCGCTTTCGCTTAACGACTCACTCTCACTTAACGATTCGCTTTCGCTTAATGACTCACTCTCACTTAACAATTCACTCGCACTTATTGACTCACTTTCTCTTAATGACTCGCTGGCACTTAATGACTCGCTTTCACTTAACGACTCACTCGTACTCAATGATTCGCTTTCGCTTAACGACTCACTCTCACTTAACGATTCACTTGCGCTCAACGATTCAGATCCACTTAACGACTCACTCGTACTTAACGATTCACTCGTACTTAATGACTCGCTCTCACTCAACGATTCGCTCTCGCTTAACGACTCACTCTCACTCAATGACTCACTTTCACTTAACGACTCACTGGCACTTAATGACTCACTCGCACTTAATGACTCACTGGCACTCAATGATTCACTCTCACTTAACGATTCACTCTGTCTTAACGACTCACTCGTACTCAGTGATTCGCTTTCACTTAATGACTCACTCGTACTTAACGATTCAGATTCGCTTAATGACTCACTCTCACTTAATGACTCTGACTCGCTTAATGATTCGCTTTCACTTAATGATTCGCTCTCACTTAATGATTCGGACTCTCTTAATGACTCACTTTCGCTTAATGACTCGCTTGTACTTAAGGATTCACTCTCACTTAACGATTCACTCTCACTCAATGACTCACTAGCACTCAATGATAGTGATTGGCTTAATGATTCACTTGTGCTTAAGGATAGTGACTGACTTGTTGATTCGCTTTCACTTAGCGATAGTGAATGGCTCAAACTCAATGATTGTGAAGTGCTTAGCGACTCAGATAAGCTTAGTGATTCCGAAGTTGTGTCAGAAACTAAACCAGCATCTATCGTCATATTGTCAGCATCTTTAATAGTAACGTGTGCAATGTATCTTCCATTCTCAAAAACTACATCTGAATCTTTGTCATCTACAGTGTTGTTCGCTTGTGTAGGAATATATCCTTCTGGCATTACGAATTCCACAAGATAATTACCCTTTGTTAAATTATCAAAATTGTAGTGTCCTGTTATATCAGTAGTCGTTGTGGCTAAACGTATACCAGTTGGGTCAAGTAAATTCACAGTAATGCCAGCTGCAGTTGCGTTCGAATCATTCTGAACACCGTCATTATTCTTATCAAACCATACATAACCACCGAATCCACCGAATCCAGCAAGTTCTGCTCTGACAAACTGAATGCTACTTGCGTGTGCTCGTGTGTCTCTTTGGTTTTTATTATTAGTAAATGTGTATTCTGATTTTAATACACCAATCCCCGAAAAATCAGGTAGCGTGTTTGGTTTACTTCTTATTATATAACCAAGTGTTCCAATATCCCCCAGGTCTACAGTTGCTGATCCATCACTATTTATAATGATTTTAGGATTTCTAACTTGCGTTAAGTTTGCATAATCTGGTGTGAAACTATCTCTGAATTGTGAGTTATTTAATACTTTATAAACCTCAATCTCATCAGGAGATGTAAATTTGAATCCTTGGCCACTTAACCTAACTTTTGATCCTGTATTAAATGCTCTATTTTGATTTATATAAGTTGTAAATTCAGCAAAGTCCTTCGTCAAATAATTTATATTTGAAATAACTGGTCTCGTTCTATTACCATAATTGAATATGACATTTTGAGTATAATACTCTCCAGCAACTGTAATGCCTACTGGGACACTCTGTTCATCAGTAGTAACTAATTCTTTAAATGGCCAACTTAATAAACTAAAAGATCCTCTCACATTATTATAAATATCCACATAATTTGTGAAGGTATATTTCGCAGTATTCGTTGCACTATCATATGATCCAATAGCGATTGTTCTCCCATTAGCATCATGTATGTTATTTACTCGATACGGTTTTCTTGATGTACCTGGATGTATATATTTACCGAAATCAACTGTAAAATAATCTCCTTCAACCACGGAGTCATCTACCGTATAGTCAATCTTAATTTTCAACTTACCATCCATAGTCATAAATACTTGATTGATTTGCTTACCGCCACCTAGTATTTCATATGAAGTGTTTGCAAAGACTAAATGGTTAACATTTCTACCACTCTGATTAGCTGCATAATTAACTACATTCGTTGCTCTTGTATTTGCAGATCTAAATTTACTTGTAGATGGTTTAGCTAAAGTTTTTTCAATATTCGTAGTATTCGTTTCAATACTTAAACTTTCGTTATTTGTTTCCGCACGCTTTGAAGCAGGCACATTGGCTTGTACTTTATCTTTATCCATTTGATTAGCTAGTTCAATTAATAATAATGCGATTAATTGATCTGAATTTTGTTTAGTAAAATCAATGTTTAATTTTTCAATAGCTTTTTTTGCATCACTAGCTGTAGCATTCGTATGTGTTTGGTAATAATTTTCTAATAGAGATTGCTTTTCTGTGTTATTTTTAGCATTATCTAATTGCTTTAAAGAGTGATTTACTGAGTTTATTAAATTTGAGCGGGTTGCATTATCTTCAGTTTTTTCAATAGAGGTACTACTTGAAGTGTTAACTTTATCATCTTTATTAACATTTTCATTTTTAGACTCTAAATTTGTTTCTTTGTTATTTTTATAGACGTTATCTTCTACTTTATTTTCGATACGGTGATTATGGCTTTCTAATTCATTTTTCTTTTTGCCGTTATCTTTTTCATCTTTATATGTATCTTTCTCTTTTTCTAAATCTAAGCTGCCTTCATCATTTTTTTCAGTTGTATTTTCTTTGTTTGCTTCTTCTACAGCTTTACTTTCTTCGGTTGTGCTTTCTTCGGTTGTGCTTTCTTCAGTTTTTCTGTCTTCTATTGACTCTTCTTCTGTTGATACTTCTTTACTTTCTTCTTTTACATGATTTTCAGTAGCATTTTGATTCAAATGAGTTTCATGATGATTTGACGTATCTTGCTCATTTATAGGCTTTTGGTCATACTCACTAGATTTATCGTGGATTGGTATCTCACTATGATTAGAATAGTTAGCCTCGTCATTATCATTAATTATGTTTGTTCTTTCTTCATCATGTTGTACTGAATTGGACTTGTTTGATTCGCTTTTGTAATTATTATCAGTCTGTCCATATACTTCTGATGTTGGTTGCTGTTCCGCTGCATGCGCTTCTTTATCAATTACTGCACCTAACAATATCGTTGATCCAATTAATACTGAAGCGATACCATTTGTAAATTTACGTATAGAATATTTATTTAATCGATTAGGCAAGAAATCAAATCGATGTCTTTTCTTGTTTTTGTTCATATGTTCCTCCTAATTTACTAACCTAAATTTCTAGTTGATTTTTATTGTACTTTATGTTCTTTTAGCACAATACATTTCTTATTTTACCTAATAGTACAAAATAATTCCATAATATTTTATAATTACACAAGAATATTATGCTTTAGTTTATTAAAATCAATGGAAAACCAATAACCCACAATCGCTTTCACACTGAATTTAATTGTATATGTATCATTTCTGTGAATTTTATTTCTTACCGTCAATAAATTTAATTTTGTCCCGTTTTCAAAAATTTTTGCTATAGAAAAAGCTTCTTTTTAAGTTATCACCCTAAAGTGTGTACTTAAAAAGAAGCTTTAATTGAATATAATTTAATAAATTTACCTTTTTATCGTTTGTTCTAAACTTTTCTATAACGCTTAAGACCTACAATATTAAGCACTGTAAATACGAAAATAAATACGAACAGAATACCAATATCGAACCAAATAAATTCGAACCCTTGGCTTTTGATCATAATATTGGTCAATGCATCCCCAGCATAGCGTAATGGAAACAAATAGCCTATCACACTGACCCAATCCGCAATATTTTCAAGAGGAATAATACCTGAAAAGAAAACTTGTGGTATTGCTACAATTGGAATAAATTGGATCATTTGGAATTCTGAATTTGCAAATGTTGATACGAAGATTCCCATCGCTAACGCAGCTAATGCAATTAAATTATTGATTAATAGTACCCACCAAATACTACCTGCCACTTCAATGTTTAATATGAGAATCGCATAAAATACAATCAGTAGTGTTTGGAGAATTGCAAACAATCCATAGCCAGCTAAATAACCAAATACGATTTCACTACGTTTAACGGATGTAGCTAATAAGCGCTCTAATGTTCCATTTGTACGTTCTCGTAATAATCCAATGCCTGATATTAAAAACACAAATAAAAATACGAAGAAACCAATTAATATCGGAAATATTTTATCAAAATAAGTGCTATCTTCATCTCCATATAAATAATGATTATCTAATTTAACATTTTCATCTTGTTGTGCATTTTTTTGTGCATTTTTTTGTTTCATATTATTCGGTATTTTTTCAACGATTTTCATCATATCTTGCATCTTATTTTGTTGTATCGCGCTACCAAGTAATTGTTTTGTTGAACCTGTTTTACTAGGATCTTCATTTGCATATGTGACCTCTAAATTAGAACCATTTTTCGTAATGTAACTATCTAATTTAGAATTTACGATTGTATCTTTTATAGAATCAGGCGATTTGATTTTTTCTATTTCTACTTTGTCTGAAGGTAATGCATTCACAATTTTTTGGGGCACATTGTCATCGATGCCTATTTTTAAATCAGTTTCTGAATTTGTATCGAATACAAAATATAATAATGTTAATACTAGGATTGGTGCAAATAACATGAGCGCCAAAGTTCTTTTGTCTCTTAATGATTCTTTAATCACTCTTATGAACACTGCTTTGAATCTCATGATTGCACCTCCGCTTCAGCTTTAATAAATACTTCTTCTATAGAATCTACGCCAAATTTATCTTTTAGTTCTTGTGGCGTACCCATAGTAAATAATCGTCCTTCTACAATTAAACCTATATAATCACAGCGCTCAGCTTCCCCCATAACATGCGTAGTCACAATAACTGATTTTCCTTTTTTAGTTAAATGTTTTAACTGCTTCCATATATCTCTTCTTAGACTTGGATCTATGCCTACTGTAGGTTCATCTAAAATAATAAGGTTTGGATTCGCAAGTAATGTAATAGCTAATGATAATCTACGTTTCATCCCACCAGAAAAAGTATTAACAATTTTGTTTAATTCTCCTTCTAAATTCACAAGTTTCATATTAGTCGCTATAGCTTGCTTTAATTTCTCTCCTTTTAAGCCGATTAAATTACCAAAAAAGACTAAATTTTCATGTGCAGTTAGTGATTCATATAATGCATCACTTTGGCCCATATAACCGATTTCATTTAAAATTTTACGATCTGGTATTTCAGTATCAAAAATTTGAGCATGACCTTCATCTAATTTCTCCATACCCATGAGACATTTAATCGTAGTTGTTTTGCCAGAACCACTTGGCCCGATAAGTCCTAATATTTTTCCAAATGATAACTCTATATCGGTATGATCTAAAACTTTCTTCTTACCATAATATTTCGTTGCATTTGTCAATTTGGCTACAAGTTCAGACATATAAGCCCTCCTTATTAGACACAGTGTCAATTATCGTTCATAATGCGATTATATACCTCTACTTTGCAAAAGCAATGGAAAAATAACCGTTAATGAACATAATAAAATATATGTCTATTAATATTTGGAGTGAGTTTGATTGAATGAAGAAATGATGACAGATTCGCGTATATTAAAAACAAAAAGAAATACCAGAAAGGCATTAATAACGCTGTTGAAGCATAAAAAGTATGATGATATTTCAGTTAAAGATATATGTGAAGTAGCTGGCATTAGTCGAGGCACTTTCTATTTACATTACAAAGACAAGTTTGATTTAGTGGAACAATATCAATTTGAAATTACAAAAGAAGGCAGCAAAAGAGTTCAAAGTTTATTACAAAATGAACGTCATTTGTTGTATTATCATATAATTAACTTTTGGAATAATGAAGCCGAGCTTTTATTGTTGCTCATTTCGAATAATGGATCACCTGACGTTCAAAATCAACTAAAAAAAACATTACAATATAATGCGGAAAAGAATGTTTTCCCATACACAAAAAAATCCCATTTTAGTGAAAAAGAACGACACTATTTTGTAGTTTTCTTGAGTAATGCTATATTTGGTATTATTCAAGAATGGGTCAATAATGGTCAACAAGAAACCCCAGAAGAACTATATGCCATTATCCATAAAATTATACCTGATTCTTTATTAGGTTAATAAAACATATAATAAAAGCACAATGCCATTATAAGTAGCATTGTGCTTTTTTGAATCGTCTATTATTTATTCATTTTCTGCATTAATTTGTACATCTTTCACATAACCATCTTCAACAATAAATTGAACTATGTTATCTCCCATATGATATCTATAATCAAATCCTTGAGCACTTTCAAATGGCTTTTCAATAGGTTGACCATATTGCTCAATTAAAGCTTCCTTCGATACTGCACCCTTCTTCACTTCAAAATCTACCATTGAAGCTGTTTGCTCCCCTGTCTTTGCAATGATTTGATCATATATATCAATCATCGAACTCTCTTGTTGTTCGTTTCCAGTAATATTATAACCGTTAATCACGAAGTTATTATTTTTTACGGCTTCAATAAATGATGGCTCCAATATAAAGTCATTTGCGTCAGTAGTATAACCATTTACTTGATAATCAATATTTTCTGATCCGTGTGCAATAAAAGTTGAGTTTGATGTCACGCTACTCGTTGTGCCAACCATTGCGCTCAGTGCTAATCCAGTTGCTAATGTTACCTTAACCAATTGATTCATACTCAATCACCTCCTAAATTTTATATAGCCCAATCAATTACAATATTGCATATTCTTCCAGACATTTCCACAAAACATTTAAATCTTTACAAAAATTTAAAATTTTTATTTATTTATAAAAATTCCTATAAAAAAACTATTATTACACTTAGGTATAAAAAATAGTGAGTTAGGCATTTTTACAAAATTAATTAACAAAAAGATATATATTGTGTTTAACAAATTAAAGCGCAAGTTTTAATTTAAATTTTTCAAAATAAAGAAGTGTCTCACATGACAGGAATCGTAGAAGCGATTGGTAATGCAGTAAACGCAGGATTAGCACACGACTGGGCAACAATAGGCGTTAGTATCGCAGATGTTTTAGCTAAAGGTGTAGACTTTGTTTTAGGTTTCTTTAAATAAATCACACACAAAACCCCTTTTCTAAAATTCTTACTTATGTAGGAATCATTTTGAAAAGGGGGTTGTTTTTTATTTATACTTATAAACAAGTTCTTTAGGTAAGTGACAATAATCATCTGGAAATCTTGATAAGCGATCCTGGTTTTCTTCTGCACTTCTTACATAATTCGTTAGTGGTAATACTTCAGTAGCAATAAGGTGATGGTCCTCAATACCATCTATGAATTGTTGAGCCTCTTTTAAATGTTTCTCATCTTCGCTGTATAATCCAGTTCTATATCTTAAGCCCACATCTTGACCTTGTTTATTCACACTATATGGGTCAATAATTTCAAATAAATAACCCATCAAATCTGTTACTGATACTTTTTGTGGGTCGAATTCTGTTTTAATTACTTCCACGTAACCATCATATTCACCGTCTAACGTATCCGTAATACCGTTAGCTCTTCCACCTTCAGTATTGATAACGCCGGGTAACGTTTTTACAAATGCTTGTACGCCCCATAAACATCCACCTGCTAAATATACTGTTTCCATTGCAATCCGCTCCTCATGATATTCATTATCATTTGAGTATAGTAATTTACCGTTACTTTTTCAATCACTTCTATTTAATTCAGCATCACACAATATGATTGACTGTTTTTAAAAAGGGAAAATAAATTTATATAAGGAGGAATTCTATGCCTAAAGTAGAAGAAAGAATGTTAGAAGATATTGAAAATAAAGAAACAAGATCTGAAAGTAATTTGAGTTCAGAAAAAGAAATGCAACAAAATGCTTTTGAGAGACTCGGCAAAGATGTCGTTATTATCGAAACATTATCTATCATGAACATTATTTTCGCCATCAGCACAATCAGCTTAATTGGTGCATTAATATTTACAAATAAAAAGAAATCATAATAGATATTAACTTGCTCTCTTCAAGATTTACTTGTAGAGAGCATTTTTTATTACATTAATCAAAAATCTTTACTTAATATAATAAAAATAATGAAGATACTTAAATTAATAAATTGAATAATATCCCTTTTTTGTTATAATGTAATAATGATAATTTTATGCTTTCGCTCAAAAAATAAATAAACCTTATTAAATTGAAGATACTCACATACTTTATATTAGCGAAAAAATGATACCAACATTTTATATAAATTTATAAGAACAAGAAATAAAAGGAGATTAGTATTATGGATTATAGAGTATTATTATATTACAAATATACAACAATCGATGACCCTGAATTATTTGCAACTGAGCATTTAGCATTTTGTAAAGACTTAGAACTTAAAGGTCGTATCCTCGTATCTACTGAAGGTATTAATGGGACAGTTTCTGGTACAGTCGAAGCTACCGATAAATATATGGAAGCATTAAAAAACGATGCTAGATTCCAAGGGATTACTTTTAAAGTGGATGAAGCCGAAGGACACGCTTTCAAAAAAATGCATGTTCGCCCTAGACAAGAAATCGTTGCTCTAGACCTTGAAGATGATGTAAACCCTAGAGAACTTACTGGTAACTATTTGTCACCAAAAGAATTTAGAGAAGCATTATTATCAGATGATACTGTTGTGATTGATGCTAGAAACGATTATGAATACGATTTAGGCCACTTCCGTGGTGCAGTTCGTCCTGATATCACAAGATTCAGAGATTTACCTGACTGGATTAAAGAAAATAAAGAGCAATTTATGGATAAAAAAATTGTAACGTATTGTACTGGTGGTATTCGTTGTGAAAAATTCTCTGGTTACTTACTAAAAGAAGGCTTTGAAGATGTGAGTCAACTTGAAGGCGGCATTGCTACTTACGGTAAAGACCCTGAAACAAAAGGTGAATTCTGGGACGGAAAAATGTACGTATTCGATGAACGTATCAGTGTAGAAGTGAATCATGTAGATAAAACTGTAGTAGGAAAAGAATGGTTCGATGGTACGCCTTGTGAACGTTATATCAATTGTAGTAACCCTGAATGTAACAAACAAATCCTTGTATCAGAAGAAAACGAAGCGCGTTATTTAGGCGCTTGCTCACATGAGTGTGCAAAACACGAAAATAACCGTTATGTAAAAAAACATAACATTAGCGATGAAGAAAAAGCGAAACGCTTAGAAAATTTTAAAGAATTAGTTAAATAACTATAAAAGAACCGCTGCTATATTGAATAGCAACGGTTCTTTTTATTTAATGGAATATATTCAAATCTTTCAATGTATTTTTCAGATTGATTTCATCCCATGGCATGTACTCTGCTACAGTAAAGCCTACAATATCATTATTTTCTGAAATGCCTTTTAGTATGTCATTTAAATGCGACAAGGACATTTGTCCAGCTGCTGCTGGGAACGATTCAATATATTGGTTAACGATTTACTCTCTTTTCATTTAATTTAAAACTTGATAATTTCATCCTAACGCACCGGATTCAAATGTCTCGCTCTTTATTAGTTTGAGATCAACTTTATCATGAATATTTTAAAATAACGGTAATCCTTTACCTATTAAAGTAGGCGATATTGTTATTTTATATTCATCCACTAAATTAAGTTGCATTAAATAATGTGCAAATCTTGGACTGCCTAACACGACAATATCTCCGCCTTCTTGCTGTTTTAATTTATTAATTTCTTCTTCAACATGATCTTTCACCAATTTTGAGTTACTCCATTCTACATGATTCAATGCTTTTGAAAATACAACTTTTTCAACATTTTCAATCCATTGAGCATGATTCAATTCGTGCTCATTTGCATTTTCATCAGATGGTACCGTCGGCCAGTAATCATACATCATTTCATATGTCTTACGTCCCCAAACAATCGTATCTGTATTACTCAGTACATCATCCGCAAATTTTTCCAATTCTTCATTATAGGCAACCCAACCGATGTCCATTGCACCTTTAGGACCCTCTACAAAACCATCTAGCGTACTATGCAAAAATACTATAAGTTTTCTCATATTCATCATCACTCCCTAATTTGAATTATTATAGCTAAATGTAACCAAGTATTACCACATCATTACCCATTTGCATATTTAATCATTCAAAGATATGCCATTAAAAACATTAAAGTAAAATCCAAGCTGCTTAGTACTATTGTCATCTTATTTCTTACTCAATTGAATGAACAAATTCAAAAATCCATATCCTACCTAAAAATTAAAACCAACAATTAACTATACAAAAAACCCGACTTCTTTATTAAGAAGCCGGGACCAAATTTATCATGTTAATTTAATTTTTATACTTTATTTTTAAAATTATGACTTACAGTTTATGCAGTAACCCATTGTGAAGCGCCTTCTGTATCATAAAGTTTTTGCGCTGCAGCATCTTGTACTGATTCTGGTGCTGAAGCAGCTGGTTGACCTTGATACTCAGCTGGAGCTACTGAATCCCATGTACTTTGTAAGAATTGGAACTTACCAGAAGCACCTGATGATGGATTTGTAGCATGGATGTCGCCACCTGATTCACGTTGCGCGATTTGTTGTAAGTGCGCATTAACACCTGATGATGAACTTTCTGAAGCTTCACTTGAACTTGATTCGTTTGAACTAGATTCATTTGAGCTTGATGCAGATTGTGTTGTTGCCTCTTGTTGTGGTTGTTGTGTTGCTTCAGTTTGTGGTGCAGCTTCTTGTGCTGGTTGTTCAGTTGAAGCTTGCTCAGTTTGTTGTGGTTGTTCAACTTGTTCTGGTTGCTCAGCAGTTTCTTGTGCTGGTGCATTAGTTGAACCTTGTCCATAGCTCCAAGTCCAATATTGACCATCTGATTGGAAACTATAGTCAGTATTATTATAGTTAAAGTTAATGTCGTAAGCACCGTCTTGAACTGGTGCTGCATTTAATGATTCTGAATTACTTTGAGCTTGTTGTGCTAATTGTGCTTTGTCAACGCCTTGTTCTGAAGCGTCTGCTGAATTTCCTGCTGCGATTCCTGTTACGCCAAGTCCTACTGCTAATGTTGATGCAATTACTGTTTTTTTCATTATTAATAATCCTCCTAAGAGATTGTTTGTATTTTTAAAATTTAATAAATTAGCTTGTAATTTCAACCGTCAATAAATAAGTTTACTTTTTACAACTAATTTGTATTTCCTACTATAACACCTATAAAAAGCTTGTAGGTTACAGTGAAGTTAAAAAAACAAGCTCTTTTTTACATCCTAATTACGTTATATATTACACTCAAATCAGGAATTTCTACCTAAAAATCCTTTCATGTACACCTTGTAGTGTATTTATACACTTTTGTGGATGTAATCGCTTTGTAATTAGTGTGAAAAAAGATGTATATTTGCACTCCAGAAAACATTAACATTGCTTACTATATATATTTAAAAACATTCAAATTAACTACTTTACTAAATGCGTTTTAAACAGCACATTTGCGTTTTGCGCAACAAAATTTATCTCAAAAGAATTCTATTGACTGACCAACTTGATATACTTATAAATAAAAAAGCTGAGACATATATGTCTCAGCTTTAAATATTTATCTTAAGTTCATTAC
>ERZ1023393.201-NODE-201-length-11853-cov-3.537803_pt1 | contig 11853 bp, 7 predicted proteins | sample MGYA00380503_ERZ1023393 | MGnify/ENA primary metagenome ERZ1023393 (study PRJEB33173, sample SAMEA4830379) | metagenome | study: EMG produced TPA metagenomics assembly of the PRJEB25223 data set... | reverse complement strand
AGTAGATGCCGCGCTGAGCGGTCCAGCGGATCGTGCCGCGCTCAAAATCCATGTAGTACACGCCGTTCGCGTAGGACTCATTGCCACGGGCCGCACCGTAACGGGCCGTGTTGCGAGCCCAGTGGTTGTAGATCGCGCCGTTACCGTTGGTCTCGTAGGCACCGTACGCATCCGACCAGAGCAGCATCTTGCCGGAGGCGAAGCGCACCTGAGCGCCCGTGGAGTTGGCGGTCTCATCGGTTGCCGGGGCACCCCAGGTACCGCGGTTCTCCAGGAAACGGTAGTAGAACGCTCCGCCGGTACGCAGAAGGTGGGTGCCGGTCTTCTCGCTCCACACGAAGGTGCGACGGCCGGAGAACTCCTGCTTGGCGATGCCGCCGCCCAGGTTCTCCTCATCCGTGGTGGGGGCACCCTGGGCACCGGAATTGCGCCAGGCCCAATAGATGCCGCCGCGCTCGTTGAGCGTATGGGTTCCGGTGCTCTCGGTCCAGTAGGCGCCCTCCCCGTTGGCGAAAGAGACCGCCACGGTCTGGAAGCGTCCCCCCTCATCGGTGGTCAGGCCGCGGTAGCGGGCCACGTTAGAGCGGAACTTGTGATCGAGGCCGCCGTCGGTCACCACCCAGTGGGCCCCGTTCGCGTTCGTCCAGTAGATGGTCTTGCGGTTGCTGAACTTCTGGGCGTACACGCCGTAGCCCAGGCTATACTCGCCGCCGACCGGGTTGCCATAGAAGCTTCGGTTACGGTTCCAGGCCATGCCAATGCCGGTGCGAATATCAATCGAACCGGTCGGGGTGACGACCACGTTCGGATTCTGGGTCGGCTGGTTGTCCTTGGCCCAGTTGCGGTGTTCAGCCTTCGGATTCTTCGCCAGAACCTTCAGGTCCTCGACGCTGCCGGGGAAGAAGTTAGAGTCACCCACGAACGGGCCCGAGTCGGTGAACTGCCAGATATCGTAACCGTTCCAGCCGGCGGGAATACGACCCACGACCGTGGAGTAGCTGGCCAGGTGCAGCGGCAGGGAGCCGAACTCCTGCGAGCCTACGCACTGGGACCACCAGGAGGTTGCGGTGTACACCATGGGCGCGCGACCGGTCAGCGCGCGGTAGGTGTCCACGAAGTCGCGGATCCAGGCGGTCAGCTGCGCTGCGGTCATGTTGTAGCAGGTGTTGCCGTAGGTGGGGTAGGGGTTGAACTCGATGTCCAGTAGACCCGGGAGGGTCTTGCTGTCGTCGGTCCAGCCGCCGCCGTTCTGCACGAAGTAGCGGGCCTGATCGGCACCGGAGGAAGTGCGGGGGTTGGCGAAGTGGTAGGCGCCGCGCACCATGCCAACGGAGGCCGAGCCGCTGTACTGCTGACCGAAGTAGGGGTTGGTGTAATACGCGCCCTCGGTGGCCTTTACGTAGGCGAATCGGGAACCGGCCGCCCAGGCGCTTGCCCAGTCCACGTTCTGCTGGTGCGAGGAGACGTCCATGCCGAGGGTGCCGCCGCTGGGGGTCCAGGCGGAGCGGCCCGGGGCCAGCGCCTGTGCTGAAGAGCTACCCGCGGCGAGCCCGCTCAGGGTTGCCGTGGGGGCGGAGGTTGCGCCGGTGCGGGCATTAGCGGTGCCCATGCGTTCGCGCTCGCCGGCACCCATGGCGGGATTATCGCGCTCGACCTGCGAGGGATCCGGGGCGGGTGCGTAGGTGAGGTCCTCGTACGAGGTGTTCGCATCGACGGACTGCACGCTGGCGGTAGCCGCGGGGCTTGCGGAAGCCTCGGGGGTCGCGAAGGCCGCGGGAACTGCGGTCAGAGAGGATGCCAGGAGTGAGAGGGCACCGGCCGATGCCATGAGGGAGCGGGCTGCCGCGGGGCGCCCGGCAGTCTGGAATATCTTCATATTTATGCCTGTGTTTGAGATGACTGTGAATGGTGCGGTACCGGCGCGCGGTGGAACGCGTTGATGCAGGACGAACGGGTCGTTCTGTAGTGGGCGTTCGGGTACGGTCGCCGGTGATGTGAGTGAAATGGCGGCCGCGTTCGGGCGCGACAATCCGTTGAGGGCACAGTGGTCCCTCATGGATTCGTGGTTGGATTTTTGCCACCGGAAGAAGATGCGCCACCGCGGGGTGGCTGGCCGGTGATAGGGTGGCAGGCGCCGACGGGCACAGCTAAAAGGGTACGGTACGCGCGCCGCGAAACGCAATGTTTCCGAGGGGTTTTGGACGGTTATTTTTTCGTCCGTGCGCATTTTTCGGCGTCGTGCGGAGGAGGGGGGTACCTCGGGCCGGTGGAGAGGGCATGAAAGAAGGGGTGGGCCGCACACACAAAGACCCACCCCTCGGTTTCCGGGTACTGTTTTTGGCGCGGCCTCGCACCGGTACCCGGAGTTTCATGGTCGATGCAGGAGAGATGAAGTCATCGACCACTCTATGGTGCCATTCGGCACGTTTTGATTCGTGCGTCCCGCACCCGAACGCATCCGTCTCAACCGTTGAACGGGATACCCGGTGCGTTCGAGCGGGTGCACACGAAAAGCTATGCGATTCCTCAGGATGGCTAGGTTAGCGCAATCCTAGAGGAACTTGGCAATGTCCTCGACCAGAGGCTTGAGGGTCTCGCGGTCGATGTACTCTGCCTTGCCGGTCTTGTAGCATTCGAGCATCTGCTTGATGCCCTCGTTGGGGTTCGGGTTAGCCATGAGCCAGGCGCGCACCGGACCCTTGAGGGCGGTCTTGTGAGCCAGCGAAATCTTATCGAAGTCAATGCCGCCACGCAGGTGGTAGACGGGGCGACCCTCGGTCAGCTCGGGGGTGTAGCTCTTGGCTACAGCCTTATCCAGTAGCTTCTTCGAGTACTCGCCGGTGAAGGACACGGTGAAGAACGCGGTGCGGTTCTTCTTCGGGGCGATGACCGGCAGAATCTTCTTGCGAAGGGCCGGGGCGCCGTTGAGGAATCCACCGTAGTCGCTACCGGCAATGACGAAGGCATCAAATGTCTCTGCCTGCTCGGGGGTGACCTTGTTGGCGGGGACAACCTCAACCTCGGGGGCCTGCGGGAGTGCACGCAAGTCTTCTGCCAGCCAGGTGGCGTACTGTTCGGTGTAGCCGTAGGTGGAGCCGAAGATAATCAGCACGCGAGTAGTCATCTGTGTACCTTCCAGATATATTTCGCATTTCAAATACTAATTATTGCTTCCAATATATGCTAGGCGCGCGAAAATGTGAAATCGCCTAGCTTCGGAAGCCTCCTATATTTTCTCATAGGTCCTCACAAGAAGGGACCCTGAGTCCCTAAACACGCCCGAAGGTTAATGGGCGTGACTGATTGTTACATTGCTTATCTTCTCGGGGTGGAGAGTGTTCTAAACACCGTGTGCCGCGACTTTGCGCGGAAGGGGTGCCGTGGGGAGTGTGCGGGATGATTTTATGGTGCGAGGTGAAACACTAATTCCCCGGCAGAAAGACCGAAATAGGCATACCCAAGAGGCTGTAAAACCCCTATAATTGAGAAAGAATCCGACGCCTTCGGCATGTTCCATTTTGTTGGAAAGCGTGGGAATGAGTGGGAAATCAGTAGTGACCTTCCCCGAAAAACCGGCGTTTCCCCTCATGGGGTGCGCGAAAGAACACACAAAGGTTAGGTACATGAGGCGCGCAAAAATCGTTGCAACCATCGGTCCGGCAATCGAATCCCCCGAGAAGATCTCCGAGGCAATCAAGGCTGGCCTGAACGTCGCCCGTCTGAACATGAGCCACGGTGACCACGCCGAGCACCAGGCACGCTACAACACCATCCGCGAAGAGTCCGCAAAGCTCGGTAAGGACGTTGCTATCCTCGCCGACCTGCAGGGCCCCAAGATTCGCCTCGAGCGCTTCGCAAACGGCAAGGAATACCTTGAGCCCGGCGCCGATTTCACCATTACCTCCGAGGATGTTGAGGGTACCGCAGAAATTTGCGGCACCACCTATAAGGGCCTGCCCGGCGACGTGAAGCCCGGCGACAAGCTCCTGCTCGACGACGGTAAGATTCGCCTCGAGGCCATTGAGGTGACCCCCACCCGCGTACGCACCCGCGTCATCGTGGGCGGCCCCATCTCCAACAACAAGGGCATCAACCTGCCCGGCGCTGCGGTCTCTCTGCCCGCACTGACCGAGAAGGACGCCAACGACCTGCGCTTCGCCCTGAAGATGGGTGCGGACATCATCGCACTCTCCTTCGTTCGTACCGGTGCAGACGTTGAGCCCGTCCACAAGATCATGGAGGAAGAGGGTATCCGCGTACCCGTCATCGCCAAGATTGAGAAGCCCCAGGCAGTGGACAACCTGCAGGACATCATCGACAAGTTCGACGGCATCATGGTTGCTCGTGGTGACCTCGGTGTTGAGTTGCCCTTCTCCGAGGTTCCCCTCGTTCAGAAGAAGGCTATCGACATGGCACGCCGCTGGGCAAAGCCCGTCATCGTGGCAACCCAGGTGCTCGAGTCCATGACCGACAACCCTGTCCCCACCCGTGCAGAGGTTTCTGACTGCGCTAACGCAATCCTCGACGGTGCAGACGCCGTGATGCTCTCCGGTGAGACCTCGGTCGGTAAGTACCCGATCCTGACCCTGCAGGCTATGGCCGAGATCGTCAAGGACACCGAAAAGGGCGGCCTGTACCGCGTGCCCGAACTGGACCGCAAGCCCCGCACCCGCGGCGGCGCAATCACCCGCGCAGCGGTGAACATTGCCGATCAGCTGGATGCGAAGCTCATCGTGACCTTCACCCAGTCCGGTGACTCCGCACGTCGTCTGGCACGTCTGCGTCCCGAGACTCCGGTCGTTGCGTTCACTACCAGCTCGAAGGTTCGCTCCTTCCTGTCCATGCTGTGGGGTGTTGACGCTGAGCAGGTTGAGATGATTACCGATCAGGAAGGCTTGTTCAACTTCGTGGATGAGTACCTGCTCAAGAACGGTCTGGCAGAAGCTGGCGACCTGGTCGTCGTTGCTGCCGGCGCTCCCGCAGGCCGCGCAGGTACCACCAACATGGTTCAGGTACACCGCGTCCACGGTGCTGAGGGCGAGCGCGAAACTCTGCGTCCTTACGAGGAGAACGAGGTCAAGCGCTAAGCCGCTCACCATTCTTTCCGGCGCGTAGCTGAGGTTACCCCTCGTAGGTTGCGCTAAGGTGTATGAAACCGCCGCCCGGTCGTGAACTATCACAGCTGGGCGGCGGTTTTGTTATGGGGATTAGGTAGCTTGCGCGGCAACGCTGGGATGCGCGGGTATAGAAAAAGCGGCGGGAAAGCTTCAAACTTTCCCGCCGCTTTTGCATTGGTGCCCGAGGTGGGACTCGAACCCACACTCCGAAGAACCTGATTTTGAGTCAGGCGCGTCTGCCAATTCCGCCACTCGGGCGCATCGCACGCGGAGCGCGACACTTCTAAGATTCTAACCCAGGCGGCCTAGAAAATCTAATCATTAGCGGTGTGCGGAGGGAGTGGAAAAGAGTAGCCCCGACCTCAATGCGGGCAGCCCTGAGCGCCGGGTGAACGTCTGGCAACCCTCACGCCGAAGACGGATTCGGATGCGCTCGCCGGCGGCCCTTTGCTGAGCTCGCGGTGAACCCCGCGCGTTATCCACAGGCATTAGCGGGGGAGAAAGCGCGCATCCTGTATCCTTAAAGACTGACTAACCATCCCCGCACGCCCCCGCGGTGGGGGCCACCTCAACGTTAAGAAAGTGATCACGGATCGTGTTCAATTCTCTCTCCGACCGCTTGACGGCAACCTTTAAGAACCTGCGCGGCAAGGGCCGCCTCTCCGAGGCAGACATTGATGCAACCGTCCGCGAAATCCGTCGCGCCCTGCTCGACGCCGACGTCGCGGTGCCCGTGGTCCGCGAGTTCGTCGCCCACGTGAAGGAACGCGCCCTCGGCGCGGAGGTTTCCGAGGCGCTCAACCCCTCCCAGCAGATCGTCAAGATCGTGAACGACGAGCTGGTGAGCATCCTGGGCGGCTCTACCCGCCGCATCAACATGGCTAAGAGCGGCCCGACTATCATCATGCTCGCGGGTCTGCAGGGTGCCGGTAAGACCACCCTGGCCGGCAAGCTGGCCTATTGGCTCAAGGGTCAGGGTCACACCCCCATGCTGATTGCCTCCGACCTGCAGCGCCCCAACGCGGTGACCCAGCTGAAGGTCGTCGGCGAGCGCGCGGGCGTGCCCGTGTACGCACCGCACCCCGGTGTGACCAGCGAGTTTGACGTGCCCACCGGCGACCCCGTGCAGGTGGCGCGTGACGGTGTGGCCGAGGCTCGCGCCAAGCTGCACGACGTGGTGATTGTCGATACCGCGGGTCGTCTGGGTGTTGACGCCGAGCTCATGCAGCAGGCGCGCGATATCCGCGACGCCATTGAGCCGAACGAAGTTCTGTTCGTCATCGACGCGATGATCGGTCAGGACGCTGTGAACACCGCTAACGCCTTCAACGAGGGCGTGGACTTCACCGGTGTTGTCCTGTCCAAGCTGGATGGCGACGCCCGCGGTGGTGCGGCCCTGTCGGTGGCTTCGGTGACCGGCAAGCCGATTATGTTCGCCTCCACCGGCGAGAACGTGACCGACTTCGAGCAGTTCCACCCGGACCGTATGGCAAGCCGCATCCTGGATATGGGTGACATCCTGACCCTGATTGAGCAGGCCGAGGCTCAGTGGGATAAGGCCGAAGCCGACCGTATGGCGAAGAAGTTCATCGATCAGGAAGACTTCACCTTCGAGGACTTCCTGGCTCAGATGCAGCAGATTCGTAAGCTTGGCTCCATGAAGAAGCTGCTCATGATGATGCCCGGTGCGGCTCAGATGCGTCAGCAGCTTGAGGCCTTTGACGAGCGCGAGATTGACCGCGTGGAGGCGATTGTTCGCTCCATGACCCCGCACGAGCGCGTGGCTCCGCGCATCATTAACGGTTCCCGCCGTGCTCGTATCGCTAAGGGTGCGGGCGTGACCGTGTCTGAGGTGAACCAGCTGATGGAGCGCTTCGCCCAGGCTCAGAAGATGATGAAGAAGCTCGCTTCGGGCAAGATGCCCGGCATGCCCGGCGGTATGCAGATGCCCGGTATGGCTGCTGCGGCGGGTGGTGCTCGCAAGAACGCGAAGAACAACAAGAAGAAGAAGGCCCGCTCCGGCAACCCGCAGAAGCGTGCGGCCCAGGAGGCGGCAGCAGCTAAGGCGCAGCAGGCACGCGCCGGCGCTGCCTTCGGTCAGCAGGCTCAGAACCAGGAAATGGATCTGTCCAGCATGAATCTGCCGAAGGGCTTTGAGAAGTTCCTGCAGTAGTAGCAGACGCAACCCCGCAAGGGGCGGTACGGGTGCGCATCGACTTTACGGTGCGCACCCGTACCGGTATGGCACCCGATGAGGGGGCCGAAGGGAGGGACAATGACTCAGAACGAGCAGAACGGGGAGCGCAAGAACCCGCGTACCGGCGAGACTCAGCACAATGAGACCCAGTACGGCGAGATTCAGCCTGACAAAGCCCAGCACGGCGAGGTGCGAGGACTGTCTGGCGGAGGCTCCCTGCCCGAAAGCGTCCCGGCTCGCGATACCGCGGGGGAGGTCGGCTCGGACGAGACGGAGTCGGAACTCGGAGCGGTGCTCGAGCCCTCGTTTGATGGCCGCGACGAACAGCTGCCCGGGCTCCCCGGATACGTTCCTCTCTGGGTGCGTCTTGCCCTGGACTACGGTGAGAACTCCGCCGACGTCACCGGCGATCTCGTTTACTCCAGCGAGAGCGACGAACCGGCCGTCGACGACGTGACCGCTACCCTGCTGCGGCTTATCCGCGAGGCTCGCAGCATGCGGGGAACCGACCGGGACTCCGCGGCGGACTCCTGGCAGGACCGCAGCCGGGTGGACCGCATCGCCGCAGACCTGGAGAACGAGGAGTGGACCGTCGACAAGCTCTCGGGCCTGTGGGATAGCGCCCCCGCGCCCTCCGACCCGGACGATTCCGTGAGCCCTGGGCGCTCGGGCGAGGGCGGCGAAACCGAACCGCGGGGCGAGGAGCCTAGCGACCGGAACCTTGAGCTGGAGGAAAAGATTCAGCGTCGTCGCATCATGGCGCGCTCCACCACTGATGAGGAGCTGATTGCCGCCCTCATCGAGGCCACGGCCGGCGACTCCGAGCTCATCGCCTACGAGCTGGGTGAGACGCAGGTGCAGCTCCACGTGCTCTGCGCGGTGGACCCCGAGGGGTACCTGACCGTTCTGGAGGTGGCAGACGGCACTCTGCGCCTAGGGGCCACCATCGAGGATTACGTGGCCCAGCTGGTTGAGAAGCGCCCGGTCACCGGTGCCGCTATGGAGGGCGAGGCGACCGAATGGGAGGCGCTGCCCGGCACCGTGCAGGAGCTGGAGTTCTACGTGGACGGCGACGCCGCCATGCTCGTCGACCTGCCCATCGACATGATTACGGGCCTTCTTCTGGCCTACCTTCCGGCCGGTACTCGGCAGGTGGTGGCCGCCCCGGCGGGGGAGTGGACCCTCATCTCGGCCGACCCGGTGGACCTTATGGCCCTGCTGGGGCTGCTGAGCTGCAACGCCCTGATCGTTGAGGGTAACGTGAACCAGCAGCACCTGGTGGTCTGCGAAGAACCCGCCCTCGAGCCCTACTCCGATGACGAGTGGTACCTGGAGGCTTTCGGCGAGCCTCGCGAGAGCATTGTGGAGGAGTTCCGCTGGCAGCGCGTGCCCAAGCGCCTGAACCGCGCCTTCAGCGTGGAGGAGCTGGCCCGTTACGACGGCCTGCTGGAGGATTTGCTCGCGGGTCTTCCCGGAACGGCTCCGGAGCTTGCCGGCTCGAAAATTTTTGGTTCCGATGAGGAAGAGCTTGCGCAGAGCATCGCCAATGTGATGGCGATGTTCGGTGTTGAAGCTGAGTCTACGACCGGCCGCCGCCTGAACGCGTACCTTCGCGATACGAGCAACACTCTGGCGCTGGAATCGGTCCTGCAGCTTCTGGACGTGCCCATCGAGCTGGCGCTGGTGCCGACCGCCGGCTTTGACGTGGCCTCGATTAGCACGGCCCGTATCTTCGGCTCCGAGGATGAGGAGCTCGCACAGCCCGCCGGTTCTGCTGAATCTGCTGTTGCGGCTGAAGGTACTGATGCGGCGCAGACTTCTGAAGCTCTGGACGTTACCTTCCCCCTGGATGACTCCGTTGCCGAGGCTACCTTCTCCGAGAACACTATCTCTGGGAGCCCTGTCTCTGAGGACACTGCCGCGGAGGATGATTCCTTCGAGGACGACGAGGAGATTGAGCCCTACCCGGATGGCTACACCTCGCCCCTGGAGCGTAGCTATCAGCTGGTGGCGACCGGTCGCCGAGTGACCCTCGCCGAGTGGATGGACGCCATCAATAACGGGCACATTCCCTACGAGTACACCCATATGGGTTCGCCGGAGGGATCGGCTCCGGACTCTTTCGTGGAGGCTGAAGAAGGCCACCTGTCCCCCGACAGTGCCCTGCGCGAGGCCGACCCCGTGTCGCACGAGGAGCCGCACGAAGCATCGGTAATCCAGCGGGCTTCCGTGGGTTCCGCCGCGCTCGCGAATGATGCCGCGGCGAGCGATGAGCCTGCGCCGAGCACACCCCAAGACCCGGCGCCCCAGCCCCCTGCGCCGCAGGGCCCTTTCGTACAGGGCTCTGCTCCGCGTTCGCGCCGCAAGCGTCTGACCCCGGAGCAGATTCGCGCGAAGACCCGCCGCGTGGGGCTTGCCCTGGGTGCGGACGTTACCGCTCAGAGCGCTATCGCCATGACCCTGGCGGCCGTGGCGCGCCGTCGCCGCGCTCAGGGTAAGGCGAGCCGCAAGTTCTCGGTGGCCGCAGCGCTCTTTGCGCTGAATGCCACGGTTGAATCCGCGCTGATTCCGGCCGTCGTGCGTTCCTTCGAACGTACCCAGCTGGAGAAGCACGGCCACGAGGGTCGCCCCGCCGCGACCCCCGCGGAGGTCGTGCATCCTGGTGAGAGCGGGCGGGAACACCACCCCGCCAAGCGCACCCTGATTGACGAGCTGCGCGAGGGCAACTACCGTACCGCAGAAGAACCCGGGGAAGAATCGAGCCCGAACCCGAGCCTGCGTGAGCGAGTCCGGAACATGGTGCTTCGCGTGCGCGCGCCGAAAGAACGTTAAGGAGAACTACGATGAGGGATACCTACCTGAGCGATGAAGAGCTGAAGGCTTTTATCGCGACCCTGCCCACGCGCCGTTTGGCGGCTGGTGCTCTAATCCGCAACGAGCGTGGCGAGATGCTGCTGGTGAAGCCGAACTATAAGGACGGCTGGATTCTGCCCGGCGGTACCGTGGAGGCTGGCGAGGCGCCCAAGCCCGGATGCGAGCGCGAAATCGTGGAGGAGCTGGGCCTGGACCTGAAGCTGGGCCGCGTGCTGCTGATTTTCCACGGCTTGGCCCTGGGCGTGTGGGGTGACTCCACCTACTACATGTATGACGGCGGCGTGATTGCGGCGAATACGAAGATTACCCTGCAGGACGCCGAGCTGGTGACCTACGAGTGGGTGGCTCCCGATAACCTGGAGGGCTACGTGCGCCCCTCGATGGTGCACCGCCTGCGCGAGTGCTACCGGGCCCTGGAGACGGGCGAGACCCTGGAGATGAGCAACCTCGACTAGCGGGGTTTTGCTGGCCCCTCCGTCAGCCTTTTGCGGGCAATGGAGGGGCCCGCGGCGATTAACCGCAATTAAATGTGCACGGCCGCTAGCTTAAAATCTCGGGCTCTGATACCCTAACTGAGTACCCGGCGACGCGCGACCCCTCTCTTCGCGCGCCGTTGTGTCCATAGAGGCGCCGTGAATGGCCCGCCCCACGGGTGCTGAACCGCGTGCCTCGCACCAAATTATGAAACAGGAGTAACCACTAAAGTGGCTGTTAAGATTCGTCTCAAGCGTATGGGTAAGATCCGCGATCCTCGTTACCGCGTTGTGGTCGCTGATTCGCGCGTCAAGCGCGACGGTAAGACCATCGAGGAGATTGGTATTTACCACCCGACCGAGCACCCCTCGCGTATCGAGATCAACTCTGAGCGTGCTCAGTACTGGCTCTCCGTCGGCGCACAGCCGACCGAGCAGGTTCTGGCTCTGCTGAAGCTCTCGGGCGACTGGGCTGCATTCAAGGGCGAGAAGGCAGAGTCCAAGGTTCTGCCCGTCGAGGCTAAGGCCGAGTTCGTTGTTCCCGAGAAGGGTTCCGTGATTCTGCCCGAGGCTATCACCCCCAAGGCTGAGAAGGCTGAAGAGGCTGCTGAGGAAGCAGCTCCCGAGGCTGAGGCTGAGGAAGCAGCTGAGTAATCATGTTGGCTGACGCACTCGAACACCTGGTTCGAGGGATTGTCGATCGTCCGGAGGACGTGAAGGTGCGCCTGCGCACCCAGCGTCACCGCGAGACCCTTGAGGTTCGTGTGCATCCGGATGACCTGGGCCGAGTCATTGGCCGGTCCGGTCGCACCGCCAAGAGCATCCGTCTGGTGATGGACGCTATTTCTGATGGCGAGCCGATGCGTATCGACATTATCGACACCGACAAGAAGCGACGCTAGCTCGTAACGTTTGAAGCGCCCCCGCTTCCGGATTTCCGGAGGCGGGGGCGTTCGCGTACCCGGGCTCTGCTCGCGAGCGCCCGCCCCGGCCGCCACGGGGTAGGGGAGGCAGGGAGGGGCGAGGCGGCAGAATGCGCCCGCACCCGGTGCCCGGTAGAATAGTGGGAGCCGTGCACGTGCACGCGTAGGTTTTTAGCTTGTATCCAGCGGAGGAAAATTATGCAGGTTGTGGTGGCTCGTATCGGTAAGCCTCACGGTATTCGTGGTGAGGTGACGGATCAGCTTTTCAC
>ERZ1023393.197-NODE-197-length-12327-cov-4.827086_pt1 | contig 12327 bp, 8 predicted proteins | sample MGYA00380503_ERZ1023393 | MGnify/ENA primary metagenome ERZ1023393 (study PRJEB33173, sample SAMEA4830379) | metagenome | study: EMG produced TPA metagenomics assembly of the PRJEB25223 data set... | reverse complement strand
AGGCTTGATAAACAATCTCACCGTCACAGATAGTGTATTTAACACTACCCGTAAGCTCTTCGCCTACAAATGGTGAATTGGCTGCTTTAGACTTAAAGTCTGCTGTGACCTGACGTTTTTCCTTGTCCGCAAAGATTACAAGGTCAGCTGGTCCATTTTCAGCCAAGTAACCGGCATCGAAGCCATAAAGATCAGATGGGTTGCTAGTCATTACTTTCAAGAGTTCCGTCAAGCTTAAGTGACCTGCATCAACCAAGTAGGTCAATCCAAGAGATAGAGATGTTTCAAGACCAGTCATTCCGGATGGTGCTTTAGTCACATCATCGACATTCTTTTCATCGGCATGGTGTGGCGCGTGGTCTGTGGCAATAACTGAGATGACTCCAGATTTCAACCCTTCGATAACGGCCTGACGGTCAGATTCCAAACGAAGTGGTGGGTTCATCTTGGCATTAGCACCTTTTGAGAGCAAGAGGTCTTCGGTCTTAGAGAAATGCTGCGGTGCCACTTCGGCAGTAATTTGAGCTCCAAGTTTTTGGGCAAATTCAACCACTTTTACAGATTCAGCTTTTGACAAGTGTTGAATATGAACATGTGCTTGTGTATCATAAGCAATCATGACATCACGCGCAATCATACTGTACTCAGCTACACCAGTTGCCCCACAAATATGGAATTCTTTTTTAGCAATATTTTCATTGAAACCGAGAATGCCATTAAGATCAGGATCCTCCTCGTGAAGGCTGATAAAAGTATTATTCTCCTTAGCTAGCTCCATGGCTTTTTTGACAATACCAGCATTGGTCAACGGAATTCCATCATCTGAGAATCCGACAGCACCGGCTTCGAGCAAACCCTTGAAATCAGTGATATTTTCACCATCAAAATTCTTTGTAATAGTCGCAACAGACTTAACATGGATATTTTCCTTAGCTGCTGAAGTCAAGACCTCCTCCAAGGTTTCCTTGTCTGAAATCGTTGGATTAGTGTTAGCCATCATGACAACTGTTGTAAAACCACCTGCAGCCGCTGCCAAGGCACCAGTATGAATGTCTTCTTTGTGGGTTTGACCTGGCTCACGGAAATGAACATGGATATCCACCAAGCCAGGAGCAACCACAAGACCAGTCGCATCTATGACTTGAGCATCTCCAGTTTCGATGTTTTCCGCAATCTTAACGACTTTTTTACCATCAACAAGAACATCAGCTTGCGTATCCAAACCAGACTTAGGGTCTACAACACGACCATTTTTAATCAGTAACATAATCTTCCAACTTTCTATTTTACTTCAACCAATCAATTGGGGATTGGCCTTGAGATACAAGGTAGGCATTGGCTTTTGAAAAAGGCTTGCTGCCAAAAAAACCGCGATAGGCCGACAAGGGACTCGGATGGGAACTCTCAATAATGGCATGCTTTGGATTGGTCACCAGTGCCTTCTTCTTACGAGCATAGCCACCCCAAAGTATAAAGACAACAGGAGTATCCTTTTGATTGAGAACCTTAATCACAGCATCTGTAAATGGTTCCCAAACCTGACCGGCATGCCCATTTGCTTGACCAGCTGGAACCGTCAGACAGGCATTAAGCAAAAGCACCCCCTGCTCAGCCCATGAAGTTAAATCATGAAAGGGTCTCGGACCCAAATCTTCCTCTAACTCCTTAAGAATATTTTTCAAAGACGGGGGAGCAGGGAGGCTATCAGGTACTGAGAAAGACAGTCCCTGTGCTTGATGAGGGCCATGATAAGGGTCCTGACCAAGGATTACCACCCGCACTTCTTCAAATGGTGTCTCCAACAAGGCATTAAAAACCTTATCACGTGGCGGATAAACCGTTCCCTGACTATAAACCTGATCCATAAACTGATTTATCTTTGAAAAATAATGATCTGGCAGTTCCTCTTTCAGAAGCTTGTGCCATGTCGAATGTTCCATAAAAACCTCTTTTTAGACTGTTTTACACCCTAAATTATACCATAATTTGTAGGGAATATTCGGAAAATACTGAAAAAACACTCTGATTACGAGGCATTTTCTATAAAGTTTTAAAAATGAGTGACTCCACAAGTTTAAAGGGCTTACAACCTTTAACTCGTTATAGTTTTATGCTATAATTTAAACTTGTATCTTAACAGAAAAGGTAACCCTATGACTACGTATGAAAATTTAAGAGCAGCCAGACGAGGTCCTATTGTCAGCATCGCTGCCTACCTTCTTCTTACCATTGCAAAACTTTTAGCTGGACACTTTTTAAACTCTAGCTCTTTGATTGCCGATGGTTTCAATAACTTGTCAGATATTTTAGGGAACGTGGCCCTACTCATTGGATTGCACCTAGCTAGTCAACCAGCTGATGCAGATCATAGGTTTGGTCATTGGAAGATTGAAGACTTATCAAGCCTAGTCACTTCCTTTATCATGTTCGTGGTAGGTTTCCAGGTCCTCATTCAAACAGTCCGAAAGATTTTTCTAAGAGAAGAAACAGTGGTTGATCCACTTGGTGCTACTGTCGGTATCCTATCTGCTATGGTCATGTGTGGTGTTTACTTTTACAATAAAAGACTTGCTAAAAAGCTGAAATCCAGTGCTCTGATTGCTGCTGCCAAGGACAATCTCTCCGATGCTGTAACTTCTATTGGTACCTCAATCGCTATCGTTGCAGCATCCTTCAACCTGACGATTATTGACTATATTACTGCCATTATCATTACCTTCTTCATCCTAAAGACAGCCTATGATATCTTCATGGAAGCAACCTTTAGTTTGTCAGACGGTTTCGACGAGAGAAACCTCAAGGCCTATGAAAAAGCCATTCTTGAGATTCCAAAAGTCACTAAAGTTAAGAAACAACGTGGCCGTTCTTATGGTAGCAACGTCTATCTTGATATTGTGATTGAGATGAATCCTGACCTCTCTGTTTACGAGAGTCATGCCATCACTGAACAAATTGAAGAGGTCCTCAGCAAGCGTTTCTCTGTTTATGACACTGATGTCCACGTAGAGCCCGCTGCTATTCCCGAAGACGAAATTTATGGTAATGTTCTTCACAAACTCTCTCGCAATGAAAAGATTATTCTGTCAAAAATTCCTGACTATGAAAATCTCTTGGCACCTGACTTCTACTTAATCGATAACAATGGCCATCATCACACTCGTGAAGAAGTCATTGCCAATCAACAACCACTTCTCAATAACTATGACAGCTTCAAGATGACATCTGTTAGTCAAAAAACGAAACTAATTAGTTATGAATTGGGAGGAAATTTTCACACTAGTATCTGGCGTCGAAATGAAACCTGGTTCATGATTTACCACCAAGTGACAACGATAAAAGACGAAAAGTAACGAGCGAGCAAGCTCGTTTTTTTCTACTTCCAACTATATTTGTGTAACATTCAATCAATTCTAAAAATTACATTAAAATACCGAATGTTAGGAAAACTCTAACTTTTATATGTTATAATGAAAGTGTTTGTCACTACTGAATTTAGGGTTTTGACAGGCAAATGTTATTAATAGATAGAAATAGGTTCTACCAACTACAGAACCTCATAGATATTAAAGGAGACACATTGTGAAAAAGAAAATTGTTGCCGTCCTTTTAGCAGCTTGTCTAGCACTAGCACCGAGTTTGTCTAGTGCAGACGAATTGATGGATATCACACGCGCTGCTGGTTATACTGAAGCCACTGAGGCCTATCGCCCCAAATCAACCCTCTTAATTGATGGCAATACCGGAGATGTCCTCTGGGAAGAAAATGCTGATGAGGTGCGTGACCCAGCTTCTATGTCTAAGGCCATGACACTTTATTTGGTCTTTGAAGCTATGTCTAAAGGAGAGATTTCTGAAGATACTGTTATCACAGCTACTCCAACCGACCAAGCTATTGCAGATATTTACGAAATTTCCAACAACAAGATTGTTGCGGGTGTTAATTATACCGTTTCAGAACTCATCACTATGACAGCGGTGCCTTCCTCTAACGTTACAACCGTGATGTTAGCCAACTACTTGACCAATAATGATCCTGATAAATGGCTAGACATGATGAATGAAAAATCTAAAGAACTTGGGATGACCAATACCAAATGGTTTAACGCTTCTGGCGCCGTTGCTGTTGCCTTCAAAGGTTACTACAGTCCTCAACGTTATGATAACAACCAAACCAACCAAACAACTGCGCGTGATTTGGCTATCATGACCTATAACTTCATCAAGAAATACCCTGACATTCTCAAATACACTAGCAAACCTGTTGTCACAGTTAAAAAAGGAACACCTTACGAGGAAACCTTTGAAACCTACAACTACTCTATTCCAGGTGCCAAATACGGAATTGATGGGGTTGATGGGTTGAAGACAGGATCTAGCCCAGAAGGTGCTTTCAACTATATTGATACCATCAAGCGTGGTGATCAACGTATGATTGCTGTCATCATGGGTTCTGGTGATTGGTCTGACCAAACAGGTGAAGAGATTCGTCATACCTTTGGTAATGCTCTCGTTGAGAAGATGTACAAAGACTTCTCTTACAAGAAAGTTCTTAGCAAGGGTGAACAAGAAATCGACGGTAAAAAATACAATGTCGAAAAAGATGTCTACGCCACAGTCAAAAAAGGCAAAGACCCTAAAATCTCTGTTAAAGACGACCACATTGTTATTGATAATGGTCTGAAGACAGTATCACCTAAGATCAAGGCTACCTCTGTTAAAGCTACAAAAGTTAAGGGATGGTTCGATTTTGAAAGTAACCAAAAAGATACAAAGACTACTAAAGTAACAAATAATGGCCAAGTCCCAGTTTATTTCTGGTTACTATGTCTTATCCCAGTTGGTCTCATCTACTTGATTTACCTTAATGAAAAAGGACGTCGTCAAAAAGTCAAAGAACGTCGTCAAGCAAGACAAATCAATAAATAAAAGAAAGCGTGTCCATGACACGTTTTTTTATACTCTATTAAAGTAAGTCCCCCAAGAATACTGATAAAACCACCCAAAACTATGCTATAATAGACCAGTATGACTTTTTTTACAAACATATAACAAAAATAGATTAAAGGATGCTTTTAAGAGTGTCTAAACGTTGTTACTAAGGAGATTATTTTGAAAAAGAAATTGTTAGGACTCTTCCTGGTAGCTAGTTTGGCTTTAGCTCCCAATCTGTCGTCCGCTGACCAACTGGTAGATATTGCACAAAAAGCGGGCTACAAGGAAGCCACCGAGACCTATCGACCTAAATCATCACTTTTGATTGATGCCAATACTGGTGTCATCCTTTGGCAAGATAACATTGATGAAGTACGTGACCCCGCTTCCATGAGTAAGGCCATGTCTCTCTACTTGGTCTTTGATGCTTTGTCAAAGGGAGAAATCAAAGAAGACACCGTGATTACAGCCAAACCTACCGATGAGGCTATTGCTAATATCTACGAAATCTCAAACAACAAGATTGTTTCTGGAGTTAAATACACGGTTTCGGAACTTATCACTATGACAGCTGTTCCCTCCTCAAATGCAGCAACAGTCATGCTTGCCAACTATCTCAGTGATAATGATCCTGACAAGTGGATTGATCGCATGAATGAAAAGTCTAAAGAGCTCGGCATGACAAATACCAAATGGTACAATGCCTCTGGAGCTGGTGCGGCATCTTACAAAGGCTACTACACGCCTAAACGTTATGACAATAACCACTCTAACCAGACGACAGCCCGTGATTTGTCTATCATGGCCTATAACCTTATCAAACATCACCCTGAAATCCTTAAATACACTAGCCAACAGACAGTAACCGTTAAAAAAGGAACACCTTACGAGGAAACCTTTGAAAATTACAACTACTCCTTGCCTGGTGCTGATTATGGCCTCAAAGGTGTTGATGGCTTAAAAACAGGCTCAACTCCTCGTGGAGACTACAACTACATCTCCACATGTAAGCGTGGCAATCAGCGTGTCATTTCTGTTATCTTGGGCGTTGGGAATTGGGAAGATGAAAGTAGCGAAAAAATCCGTCATGCCTTCGGTAACTCCCTTATTGAGAAAATGTTTAAAGACTATTCCTACAAGAAAGTCCTAAGCAAGGGCAAACAAAAGATTGATGGTAAAAAATACGATGTCCAAAAAGATGTCTATGCCACAGTCAAAAAAGGACAAGAGCCTAAAATTAGTGTTAAAAATGATTATGTCCTTGTCGATAATGGTTTGAAAACAGTGTCACCTAAGATTAAAGCAAGTACTGTCAAGGCAACTAATACTGGCTTCTTCCTCTTCTCTGGAGGTCAAAAAGAGAAACAAACAAGCAATAAGCAAAACTTTATCAAACATTTTGCCTTGTTCTGCTTCCTCTTATTACCGCTTTATGTTGTCTACTTGATTTATATCAATGAGAAAAAACGTCGTCAAAAAGTCAAAGAACGCCGTCAAGCTCGACAAATCAATAACTAAAAGAACGTGCTCAACCGAGCACGTTTTTAGTTGTCTCCAAGAAATGTTTTGAGATGAGACATCTCATTTCGCATTTGTTCCAATCCCTCTTGATAGATGGCCTCAAATTTTTCAGGATCCTTCTCCAATCGACCAACTTCAAGCGCATGCTCTGGACGAATGGCATAAAGATTGCCAGTTTTTTCCAAAGCCTCAATCTTTTCAATACTCTTATTGTAGTGGATATGGCGATTTGATGCTACTTGGACAAATTCAGGGTATTTGCGGTAAAAAAGCTTGTAGATTCTCTTACTCGTTTTAGATGGCTCTTTACGATAACCCTTAGGACGCGTCAGAACGACAATGAGTTTGTCAAAGCCCAGATTCTCCATAAAATCAATGGGAAGACTATCAGACAGTCCACCATCCATGTAGCGTTTGCCCTTGTACTCGACAATTTCAGAAACCAAAGGCAGGGCGGAACTTGCACGGAGGGCTTCCATCTGCTCAAAGACATGATCAATCTTGATATAGTCTGGTTTGCCGGTCTCAATATCTGTAGTGACCACATAGAAGGGAACACCCGAATCCGCAAAGGCTTCCTGATCAAAAACGTCTAACTCCATAGGAACCTTATAATAGGAGAACTCCTTATTAACGAAGTTACCGGTCGTCAGCCATGACCAAAAACTCATGTAGCGACGGTCTCCCATGAATCGTTTGTTGTAGCGAAGGGCTCTTTTGGGTTGGTTAGAAAGGTAATTAACACCAAAAAGCGCTCCAGCTGATACTGATACAACACCGTCTACTTTGATTCCAGCTTCTAAAAAGGCATCTAAAACACCAGCAGTGTATAAACCACGCATGCCTCCGCCTTCAAGGACTAAGCCTACCTTCATTCTAAAATCTCCTTTTTGATTGGTTCTGCTAGGACTTGATAACCTTGTGGACTCAAGTGTAAACCATCCGTTGTGTAAGTGTCATTTAACTGTTCTTGGGCATCTGTCAGATAATCATAAAGATCAACATAGGTCACACCAGGTAGAACAGCCAATTGTTGATTCAGTTCACGGACAGTCGCATTATTTCGAATCTTAACCTTTGAACTATGCTCTGGTCTTTCACTAACTGGCAGGACACTCAGCAAGTAAATTTCTGTAAATAGAGATTCTTGTCGAACCGTCATAACAATATCAGAAATACGATTGACAATTTCCTGAATAGGATAAGCTCGTCCAATATCGTTAATACCAATCAAGAGGACCAATTTACTGGGTTCCAACTCTAAAACTTGCTCTTTAAGGTGGTCTAAAAGCCAAACAGAGTCTGTTCCTGCAATCCCACGGTTAACCAAGGGAAGGTCTCGACCCAAATACTTTTTCAAGGCAAAAAACTCCGTGATGGAGTCCCCTGCAAAAACAATTTGGCCCTTGTTGGGTTTTTCATTTTCACCCACAAATTTGGCTAAACGCTCTTCTTGATAGGCCTCAAGCTCAGGCCTCGTTGTTTCAATCATATGTTATCCTTTTTTCTTAAAAATTATACGCACTAGCGTGATCAAAGCTAGAAAAGTTCCAAGACCAAGAAATAGTAGGGCAAGATTTTCAAAACCTGATTTATTGGCCAAAAGGGCACCAGAAAGTAGAAATCCCAATGTCAACAAGGCTAAAACCAGATTATTTAAAACTTTCTCAAAGACTTTAATTCGACCTGAAAAGTTAATAAAATCATGGTTTACCACAATTCGTCCGTTTAAAATCTGCTCCAAGAGCTGATGCAGGCGACGCGGAATATTTTTTCCATTGCGAATCAGATAAAAGAGTTCAATCAAGATACTCTCTTTATTCAGGGCCTGTTTAAGCATATCAGGGCCCATATTTTCTAGGAAATAATCCTTGGCTAAAGTCATCAAATCCATATTTGGGGCCAACTCTCGGAAAATACCTTCAATTTGAAGCGAAGCCTTCTCCAAAATGGTAATTTGAGACGAGGCTTTAAGATGGTTCTTCTGGAAAATAGCCAGTAAATCCTCTAGCAAATCTGTCATGGACAGACTTCCCAAGTCAACACCAGAATAACGACCCAGCATCTGCTCGACATCCTGACTTAGAACCGCACGGTTTAGCCCATTATCAAACTGTGTAACTGACAAGATAGCCTTAGTCATGCCGTCAACATCCTGAGCAGTAAAACTATATAGGATGTCATTTAAGGACGCACGCATCCCCACTTCCAACTCACCCATAATCCCAAAGTCAATGAAACAAATCTTGCCATCACGTACCAAGAGATTTCCAGGATGAGGATCACCATGAAAATAGCCGTCTTTGAAAACCTGCTTGATAAATGACAACATGAGTTTCTTGCCCACATCTTCCAGGTCATAGCCAGCCTCAAGCAATTGGCTGTAGTCATTAAGTGGAATCCCATCGATGTACTCTTCGACTATGAGGTGTGGCGTCGTAAAGGAATCATAGACCTCCGGGACACCTAAACAAGCAACAGCCCTGTTATTTGCCTTGAAACGCTTCATGGCCTCTGCTTCATTTCTGAAATCAAGTTCCTTAATTAGGGTTTCTCGCAGATTTTCCAAAACCTCCTGAACATCGACCATAGGTATAAAATGTTTTGGAATATGGCGTGCAAGCTTAATGAGAAGCTGAATATCTTCCTTAACGACCTCATCAATACCAGGTCGCTGAATTTTTACAATCACTTCCTGACCAGACAACAATCTAGCCCTATGGGTCTGAGCTACAGAACCAGAAGCCAAGGGCTCTTCCGAGAAATCAAGGAAACTGTCAGAAAGCCCACTGGGTAATTCTCTCTTAATGGCAGTCATGACTTCCTCTTTATTCAAGGGAGGAACTGAGCTCTGGAGTTTTGATAATTCTCTGATATAGGCCTCTGGCAAAAGGTCAGAGCGCGTGGATAGGATTTGACCAATTTTAACAAAACTAGGTCCCAATTGCTCAAAGGCTTGACGTAGCTTTACAGGTGTTGTCTGTTGGTCTTGAGGAAGGTGTTTTTCACGATAAGAAAGGAGACCAACTGACGAGAAAACCTTCAACACATGTCTCAATCGTTTACTTGCCATTTTAGTCTCCTTACATATTATTTATTTTGACTGAGCAAAGCGTCAAGTTTTTCTTCAAGACGTTTCACATCATCCTTAGTCGCATACTCAACTGAAGATTTCTTAGCATCAAGTTTATTCAACAATTCTTGAGCTTCTTCCTTACTTTGACGTTTAAGCTCTTGTTCTAGTTCCTTACCTTCTTCAACAGTCAGACGCCCCTTTTCAACCAACTCTTTGACAAAACTATCAGCCTTATCTACTGTCATAGCAGTCAAGCCAATACCAGCCAAGAGAACTTTTTTCAAATCATTCATTATCGTTACCTCCATCTAAGTAGGAAAAGTAAAGAAATAGACTAGCCACTTCTTCAGAAAATATAAGAACGTTTTCACACTTTTATTCTACCACTTTTTCAGAAAATGTGTTAATTAACATAAATTACATTCTGTAGTAGTTTAATACTCGATATGCAAATATATTCGCCAAAATACTTATTTATCAAGGTTGTACTAAAATACTAAATAAGAATCTCAAGCTTTTGCTGAGATTCTTAACAAGTTTCTATCTGTAAAGAGCTGCACCATTACTTTCGATAACAGACTTATACCAAGCAAATGATTTTTTCTTATAACGAGCCAAGCTACCACTACCATCATCATTGCGATCAACGTAGATGAAGCCATAGCGTTTACTGAGTTCAGCCGTTGAGGCTGAGACCAAGTCAATTGGTCCCCAAGTCGTATAGCCCCAAAGCTCCACACCATCTTGAAGAGCTTCACCGACTTGAATCAAGTGTTTTTGAAGGTAATCAATACGATAATCATCTTCAACTGTTGGACCATCAGGACCATCAACAAGGACATCCTTGGCACCCAAACCATTTTCGACGATAAACAATGGCAATTGATAACGATCATAGAAGTCACTCAAAACTAAACGAAGACCGGTTGGATCGATAGCCCAACCCCACTCAGATTTCTCAAGGTAGGGATTTTCAACACCACCCATAATATTTCCTTTACCAATCGTATAGTCTTCTGGATTATGTGCGGTTGCCACAGACATATAATAAGAGAATGAAATAAAATCAACGGTATTCTTCAAGATTTCTTCATCTCCAGAAGCGAATTGTATTTCAATACCATTATCTTTGAAGTTGCGTTTAATGTAGTTTGGATATTTCCCACGTGCATGGATATCTGAGAAGAGATAGTTTTGATTTTCAAACTCGTGAACAGCCAACTGATCCAAAGGATTAGCTGTCATTCCATAAGCAGGCATGGCAAGAACCATACAACCAATCTTAAAATCAGGGTTGATGTCATGACCAATCTTGGTTGCTGAAGCTGACGCGACTAACTCATGGTGGACTGCCTGATAGAGATCCTGTTTAGAGAGCTCTTCCATAGGTGTCGCAATGCCACCTGACATGAATGGTGCATGTAGAACAGAGTTCACTTCATTAAAGGTCAACCAATATTTGACCTTATCTTTATAACGTGTGAAGACGGTACGGACATAGTTTTCATAAAAACCAATCAATTTACGATTAGTCCATCCATTGTATTCACGCGCCAAGTTGAGAGGTGTTTCATAGTGAGACAAGGTTACAAGCGGTTCGATGCCATACTTAGCCAATTCATCAAAGACTTTATCGTAGAAAGCAAGCCCAGCTTCATTTGGCTCAGCATCATCACCATTTGGGAAAATACGAGACCAAGCAATTGACATACGAAAGACCTTAAAGCCCATCTCTGCAAAAAGTGCTATGTCCTCTTTATAACGGTGATAGAAATCTATACCTTCTAGCTTTAGATTATCTGCTGTTGGTTGATCTGTAATCAAAGGATTCAAAGCCCTAGGTTCAAAAGGAACACCGCCCTTTGGCGTCACATCCTGTACAGACAAACCTTTGCCATCTAAGTTGTAAGCACCTTCAAATTGGTTGGCAGCTGTTGCACCACCCCAGAGAAATTCTTTTGGAAATGTATAAGTCATCTTTTATCTCCTCATCTTGTTTAATCTACTAATAGTATAACACTTGGAAAACGTTTACACTTATACTATCTTATTAACCTCTGATACTATAGTACGAAAAAAACAGACCCAAGTCTGTTTTAATTATTCATTATTTTCAATAGCATTTGCTGCTTTGGCCTCTTCTCGCCTAACAACATTATCTTTAACAATCTGATAAAGGGTCGCGGCTACTGGCACAGAAACCAACATGCCCAAGATACCACCCAAGGCAGAACCGATGGTGATAGCGAAGATAACCCAAATACCAGGAAGTCCGGTAGAGCCACCAACCACATAAGGATAGATGAGATTTCCTTCAAATTGCTGCAAAATAACCACGTAGGCAACAAATAAAAGTGCCAAGGTCACAGAGTGCGTCATAATCAAGATGGTACCAATCGTCACACCGATATAGGCCCCCACAACTGGAATCATAGCTGAAAAGCCAATCAGGATAGAAATAGTCGCGGCGTAAGGGAAATTAAATATGAGCATCCCGATATAGCACAAGGTCCCCAAGATACAAGCCTCAATCGACTGATAAACGAAGAAATTGCGGAAGCGATTATTGAGAATAGCGACCACATAGTGGAAAGTCTTACCATAACGTCCTAAATAGACGTCTACTAAACGATTGACCTGATTTCCAAGTTTTTCTTTCCCAGCCAAAACATAGCAAGAAAAGACGATACTAATAAAGAGATTAATCAAGGTTGATGGTAAACTTGTTAACGAAGTCAAGAAGCTGGTCAAACCATTCATGATTTGTTGAAGCAACTGAGCACTATAGCTATTGATTA
>ERZ1023393.194-NODE-194-length-12501-cov-4.352965_pt1 | contig 12501 bp, 10 predicted proteins | sample MGYA00380503_ERZ1023393 | MGnify/ENA primary metagenome ERZ1023393 (study PRJEB33173, sample SAMEA4830379) | metagenome | study: EMG produced TPA metagenomics assembly of the PRJEB25223 data set... | reverse complement strand
TGTTGCGTTCGGAATTAACGTTGACATATTGCAATTCAGTTTTCAATGTTCATTAATACGTTACAAGAATTTATTATAACATTAAGTTTTTGTTAAGTCAACAATAAATTTTTGTTGTTTTTTATTAAGTTTGTTGCGTTTTTTAACTCAACATTTAATATTGTATTATCTTTCAACTATATTAACAAGTGTCAAATTTACACTTTTGATAATTTCTGTTGATTCGATTTATATTGCAGTGCGTCGTGTTTTGACGACTTTTATATAATATCAAGATTATTTATAACCGTCAATAAAAAATACAGATCTTTTTAGTTTAATTTTACTACGGATATTACCAAATATCGTTTAAATGTATTTAAATTTTATTTTGTGTAAATAGATTGTGTAACCAATTTCACATTTTGATTACTTTATTACCTTTTCTTATTATCATTAAGTTAAATTCATATTAGTTAATGTTGAAAAATTAAATTCACCTTTTTAAAAATGCACTTTATTAAATCACTTACTTCTATAATAACTAAAAGTGAAAGAAGGGACTTACTGAATAGTAAGTCCCTTCTTCATGATTAAAATTGATTTTAAAAATAGCTTTGCTTAATTATTTCTCATCATCAAGTTTATTTATCTTGGCAATCTTTGCATAACCCATATATTTCCATACGGTGATGCGTTACATTAAAGTCTGTTACGTGTTGTGCTAACTGTTCCACTTCATCTAGTTGTGGATAATGGAAGTCAACGATTTTACCACATTGTTCACATATAACGTGATAGTGATTGTGTGTACTAAAATCAAAACGACTCGAAGAATCTCCATAAGGAAGTTCTTTAACGATACCAATATCTTTAAATACACGTAAATTATTATATATAGTAGCAACACTTATATTTGGAAAATCAGGTGAAAGTGCTTGATAAATTTCATCTGCTGTCGGATGAGTATGTGAAGCAATTAAAAATTTAAGAATTGCCTGTCTCTGTGGAGTGATTCTTACACCATTATTTCTCAATGAAGTAATCGAATCCTCTAATTGATGCTCTATCGTTTCCAACTCTGCACTCATTCCCCTCACCATCTTTCTATTTAAGAATTATTATTACTTAATATTAATATAACTGTTCACATGGGGAAATGTCAATAAACAAAGCTATAAACACATCAATAGCCATTCAAAGGATTTACGACATTCTCAATTAGTTCATTGTTATTGAGAATGGATTTTAAATTTTTCTCAAATATACCTGTCACTTCGCTTTTATTTTCATTACCATTACCTGTAATATGCGCTGTAATCGTTACATTATCCAATTGATATAGGTCATTACTCGGTTGCAATGGTTCATTTTCAAATACATCTAAGTATGCATGTCTAATTAATTTTTCTTTTAAAGCTTCTATTAAAATTTCTTCTTTAACTACTGTGCCTCTGCCTACATTGATAAAAAGACAATTATGGTCCATACATTCAAAATGCTCTCTTTCAAGTAGATGAATTGTACCTTTGGTTTCTGGCAAAGTGTTTATTACAATATTCGCTTCCTGCAACGCTTCTTTCAATTCATTGATTGGATATATCTCACTAAACCCTTCAATAGTATGTCCAGTTGTATTAACACCCATCACTGTCATGCCCATAACATTTGCAATTCTCGCTGTTTGTTGAGCTATGCTTCCTGTTCCTATAAACAATATCTTTTCTCCACTTAATCTTGATCCAGTTAACGAAGAATCATAATATTTATTTTTTTGATTTATGTAGGAAGTTTTCATCTTTTTATAATCATCTAATATGTACGCAAATATAAACTCCGACATCTGTTTTGCATGTACACCTTTAGCGTTCGTTAGTTTAATATTATGCTTGCTTATGTATTCTAAAGGCAAGTTGTTTACACCTGTGGCATACCAAGCAATCCAATTTAAATTAGGACATTGTTTTAAAAACGATTCATCCAATTTACCATCATAACCAAATAATATTTCTAAAGTTTCTCTGTCCTTGTCATCTATATCTGAGAGACCATTGCTAAACACAAAGTCTACATTTGGAAAGTGTGCTTTCAATTCATTTTCTAAATCGCCCAATTTCATTAGACTGACTGCTTTCATTTATGCTCACCCCAAGATTTGTTTTAATTCATCTATTTGCGTTTTCACTTTAACTTTTTCAATTATATCAATAATTTGACCAGTTTCATCTATTACAAAGGTTGTTCTCACTATACCCATGGATTCTTTTCCAAATGATTTTTTCAGTTGATATACACCAACCGCTTCAGATAATTTATAATCTGTATCTACAAGTAAGTCAAAATTTAGATCTAATTTGTCACTAAAATTTTGATGTTTCTTTTTGCTGTCACCACTAATGCCATAGACACTGGCATTAAGATCATTAAATAAAGCGATATTATCTCTAAAATCGCACGCTTCTGTAGTACATGTTGGTGTATTATCTCTTGGATAAAAATACAAAACTGCCTTTTTACCTTTAATCGTCTCATTCGTGATTAGCTCACCATTTTGATTTTCTAATTCAAATGAAGGAAATTGATCTCCTTTTTTCAACATATAACTCACCCTATTTCTTTTTATGATTAATTTTATGATACGATAATAAGCGAAAATATTAAATTAAAAGAGGTTGATAATAATGAAATTTACTGAAAGTGAAAAACTTCAGAAATTATCTGATGAATACATTTTGGGTGGCGTTAACTCTCCATCGCGTTCTTATAAAGCAGTAGGTGGTGGCGCACCTGTAATGATGCGTTCAGGTAAAGGCGCTTATTTATACGATGTGGATGGTAATAAATATATAGATTATTTACAAGCATATGGCCCTATCATCACTGGTCATGCACATCCACATATTACAGAAGCAATACAAGAACAAGCAGCGTTAGGTATACTATATGGCACGCCAACTGAATTAGAAATAGAATTTGCAAAAAAATTGCGCGATGCTATTCCTTCCTTAGAAAAAATCAGATTCGTCAATTCTGGTACTGAAGCCGTTATGACGACAATTCGTGTAGCACGTGCTTATACAAAACGTAATAAAATAGTTAAATTTGCTGGTCAATATCATGGACACTCTGATCTTGTTTTAGTTGCAGCTGGTAGTGGCCCATCACAATTGGGTTCGCCAGATTCAGCAGGTGTACCATTGAGTGTGGCTCAAGAGGTCATTACCGTTCCATACAATGATATAGATGCTTATAAAGAAGCAATCGATTATTGGGGAGATGAAATTGCCGCTGTTTTAGTTGAACCTATCGTTGGTAATTTTGGTATGGTTGAGCCAAAACAAGGCTTTTTGGAACAAGTTAACGAGATTACACACAATAATGGAAGTCTTGTTATTTACGATGAAGTCATTACTGCTTTCCGTTTCCATTATGGTGGCGCTCAAGATTTATATAAAGTTTACCCTGATTTAACTGCTTTCGGTAAAATTATTGGCGGTGGACTCCCAATTGGTGGTTATGGTGGCAAACAAGAGATAATGGAACAAGTAGCACCATTAGGTCCGGCATACCAAGCTGGAACAATGGCTGGTAATCCCCTTTCAATGAAAGGCGGTATTGCATTATTGGAAGTATTAGAACAAGACGGTGTTTATGAACAATTAGATGCACTAGGTAAACGATTAGAAGATGGTTTACTTTCTTTAATTAACAAACACAATATAACAGCAACAGTCAATAGAGTATACGGGGCACTTACGCTATATTTCACAAATGAAACGGTTGTTCATTATGACCAAGCGGAAAATTCAGATGGAGAAGCTTTCGCTAAATTCTTTAAACTAATGTTAAATCAAGGTATAAACTTAGCACCTTCTAAATTTGAAGCTTGGTTCTTAACTACTGAACATACAGAAGAAGATATCGATTCTACGTTAAAAGCTGTCGATTATGCTTTTAGTCAAATGAAATAAACTTGAAATTTACTGCTAATAATTGTATAACAAGTATAAACACAATTATTATTAATATATTAAGGAGCGGTACATTTGAAATTAGGAGCCCGTATTCTCAAGACAGGTATAGCCATTATACTTGCTTTGTTTATCGCTTCTCTACTACCTAATGAAGCTGGTTTGAAAGCAATTGCTGGGGTCAGTGCGGTTGTTGCAATGCAGCCTAGCGTATTTCGATCAATTAAAACTGTCTCTGACCAAGCAATAGGTAATGTTTTTGGTGCATTACTTGCTGTAGCAATGGTTACGGTATTTGGAGATAATGTTGTAATTATGGGTGTAACCGTAATATTATTAATTGCTGTACTTTTCCGCTTTAATTTAGCACATGTTGCTACCTTAGCTAGTGTGACAGCATTAATTATTATGGGACAACACACAGGAGATTTTTATGTTTCTGCATTTTATCGTTTTGTGCTCGTTATGATTGGTGTAATCAGTTCTTCAATCGTTAACCTAGTATTCTTACCACCAAAATTTGAATCAAAAATTTATTACAACTCTTTAAATATTTGTTCCGATATATTTGTTTGGTTCAAATTAGTCTTAAATGATACATCTGAATACCATCATATTAAAGAAGATAGAGGCGTAATTAGTGATAGAATTAAAAAACTAGAACAAACATTTGTTTATTATGAAGAAGAACGACCTTTAACTAAAAAACAAAGGTATGCCCAAAACAGGAAAAAAATACTTTTTAAAGAAGTGGTTAGAAGTACGCGTCATGCCTATGACGTGCTGAAAAAAATGAATCGCTACCAAAACGATTTACACAATTTGAATCATGAATTGCTATTACAGATTAAATTAGAAATTGATACGTTGATTGCATATCATGAACAAATATTTATTAGCCTTTCTAAAAAAGCAAAGTATGACGTTGGCCAATTTGAAAATCAAATTGAAAATCCACAAAAGAAAGAACTAATGGATGCCTTCCAAAAGGAACTTATTAGAAATCCTTATCAAACGATGTATTCATACGCAAATGTCATGCAAATCATTTCAGCTATTGAAGAATATCGTTACACATTAGAACATTTAGACAGATTACGTATTAGTTTCTTCTCATACCATAACAATGACAATGAAATTGATATTTTAGACGAAGATTTTGATTTATAACTAATTATCGCATAGTGCAGCTAACATAAGCTGTACTATGCGGTTTTTTTATCAAGCGTCATTCCACAATGATATGCCATGTTTAAAATACCTTATTATCTAGTTAACAAAGATAAAACGAACGATTTTTGTGTATAAAAAAGCGAGACAAATATCAAAACTGATTCAGTTTGATTAGTTTGCCTCGCTTTTTTTAATTTTTATAAACATCATTAACATAATTAAATATAACTTATAGATTTAATTGTTCACATATTAATTGATTATTTCGAATAACGAATATTTATAAATTTTGAATACTATATAAATGTTCGTAAGCACCTTTTTTAGCTAATAAAGCTTCATGGGAACCCACCTCTACAATTTCACCATTTTCAACTACCACTATTTTATCTGCATGTGTGATCGTCGACAATCTATGTGCCACAATTAATGTTGTTCTATTTTCACTTAATACTGTCAATGCATCTTGAATGATAGATTCACTTTCTAAATCTAATGCACTTGTTGCTTCATCTAGGATAATGATTGGAGGATTATTCAAGAAGATACGCGCAATGGATACACGTTGTTTTTGTCCTCCTGACAATTTAACGCCTCTCTCCCCGACTTCAGTATCGTAACCCTCAGAAAGTTCCATAATAAAATCATGTGCGTTAGCCATTTTCGCTGCTTTAATAACCTCTTCATCCGTAGCATTCGGTCTACCCAGTAAGATATTTTCTTTAATTGTATCTGAGAATAAGATATTATCTTGCTGTACTAATCCAATTTGATTTCTCAAACTGCCAGTTAAATAAGATTTAATGTTCGTACCATCTATCTTAATTTCTCCGCCTGAAACATCATAAAATCTCGGAATAAGATTAATTAATGTCGATTTACCACCGCCACTCATGCCAACGAATGCAACTGTTTCACCTTTATTAATCTTCAAATTAATATTATTTAATATAGTTGCTTCTTCTAAATTATACTTAAAGCTCACATCGTTTATCTCGATATCGCCTTCTTTAATTTCAAGCGGAAGTGCGCCTTTTTTATTTTTAATATCATAACCTTCATCCATCAATTGAAAAACACGATCCATGGATGCGAAACTTTGCGTTAATGTAGTAAATGATGACACTAATCTACGTAATGGACCAAATAATTGTTCTAAATATCCTACAAACGCAGCTAAAGTACCAACCGTGATAGATCCATTAATAGCTAAGAAAGCGCCCGAACCAATAACAATTAATGGGCCAACATCTGTCACAGTATTAATTGCTGAAAATGAATACGCATTCCAACGCGTATGATTAAACGCTCTCTGCAAGAAATTTTGGTTATGTTTATCAAAATTTTGTGCTTCATTATCTTCAATTGCAAAGCTTTTAATTACTGACATACCTTGAACACGTTCATGTAAGAATCCTTGAACTTCAGCCAACGCCTGTGATCTTTTTCTGGTTAAATTTCTTAAACGCCCAAAGAAGAAATATACAGTCAATATATACACAGGGAAAATAACTAATGCTGCTAACGTCAGTTTTACATTTAAATAAAACATAATCGTCAATGCGATAACTATCGTTATACAATCTAGCCATATATTCATTAGACCAGTTAATATAAAATCTTTTGTTTGCTCTACATCATTAATCACTCTTGAAATAACTTGACCTGCTTGATTATTAGCATAGAAACGTGCGCTTAATGCTTGTAAATGATTATATAATCTTTTCCGTATATCATATAAAATTTTGTTACTTGTCCATTGCGCCAAATATTGTCTTAAAAATTCAATTGGTGGTCTCACAATTACAAAGATGAATACTGCAATGCCCAATGCAATACCTAATCTAGTGAATTTTTCCTCCGCTGTAATCGCTCCATTATTTATGATATCGTCAATAACGTACTTTATTAATAATGGAATTAACATTGGAATACCGAATTTTAAAATTCCGACAAGAATTGTAGCAATGATTCGCCATTTATATGGTTTTACAAATTGTAAATATCTTCGAATCATAAATTTATTTCCTCCCCACACTTACTCGCAAATGAAACAGCCTGCGCTGAATTTCAACGAGGCTGCTATAAACGGACGATCTTTAATTGTTTATGTTCATTTGCCATACCATTTTTCAAATAAAAGATTTTGGTTGCTATTAATTACACGCATACCACTATATAGGATAATTTAATTAAAAACATTAAATGTGCTTAATAATTTCTAATTTTTTTATATCGTTCACGCCAAACTTTTATAAAATCAGGAGCAAATGGACCTTTTTTCTGTTCAATCCATTGTTGTAAGATATCTACATTGCGCCTTAAAATGACATCAATATCTGAAGAATAATTCATCTGTCTCATATGTTGTTCATATTCATCTTCATCTAATAAATGATACTTACCATTTGGATATACTTTAATATCTAAGTCATAGTCAATATATTTTAACGCTTCATCATCACACACAAACGGTGAAGATAAATTGCAATAATAATAGACGCCATCTTCTCTAAACATACATATCACATTAAACCAAAATTCTGAATGGAAATATACAATTGCTGGCTCACGCGTAATCCAAGTACGACTATCACTCTCTGTGACAAGCGTATGATCATTTCCACCTATTACAACATGTTCCGTACCTTTTAATATAGTAGTTTCAGACCAAACACGATGAATATTCCCATCATGTTTATAACTTTGTATTTTTATTGTCTGACCTTCTTTAGGTATGGATTCTTTTACCATGCTCCACACCACCTTTTCTTAATTTCACATTATAAATTATAACATAACTAAGTAGACTACACCGAGTCTATCAATGCGATAATAAAAATTTATATATTTTTGTCATGCTCACTGGAAAATTATAATCTTCTTTTTCATCTAAATTCATCCACTTCATATTGTTAGGTAAACTTATTTCATCTTTGTTATTAATTTCCTGGTCTGCTAAATAAACTTCAATGTCCCAAGTTAAATGTGTAAATTGATGTTTCAATTTATAAGCTGGTTGTTCTGAAAATTGGATATTTGTATTTAAAATTGAATTAATTTGATGTTCCGCTTCCGCTTCATACATCGGAAATTCCCACATATTATTCAATAATTTTTGCATACGTTTTTCAATTAATACTTCATTATCTTGCGTTTTAATGATGTAAACATGTTGCTTAATATGTTTCTTTTTAACTTTAGTGGTTTTCACAGGTAATGTTTCAACTGTACCGTTTAAAAATGCTTCGCAATGCTCTTGTACGGGACAAAACATGCACAGCGTATTTTTCGGTGTACAAACCAATGCGCCTAATTCCATCATAGCTTGATTAAATGTACCAGCGTCACTTTCGACATAAGACTGTAACTCTTTTTCAAATGCCTTTCTAGTAGATTGTAATTTAATATCTCGTGTATCATTATTTAGCCTCGACCAAACTCTAAATACATTGCCATCTACCGTTGCTAGAGGTAAATCAAATGCGATACTCATTACAGCAGCTTGAGTATATGGCCCTACACCTTTCAATTTCCCGAACGTTTCTGGATGATTCGGTACTTCTCCATCAAAGTTATGATGTACATCTTGAATGGCAGTATGAAAATTTCTAGCACGACTATAATAACCGAGCCCCTCCCAATATTTAAGCACTTCATCCTCCTGTGCATTACTTAAATCTGCAATAGTAGGAAATCGATCAATAAATTTATGATAATAGTCTATTACCGTTTTAACTTGTGTTTGTTGGAGCATAACTTCACTTAACCAAATATAATATGGATTTGAGGTTTCTCGCCATGGCATCTTTCTCTGATTTTTATTAAACCAGTCAACTAGATTTTTTTTGAATTTTGGTTCATTAAGCATAAAGCACATCACTTTCTATTTTCTAAAATTTTTCTATATGATATATAGTGTGTTATTTTTAATATTGGACGTATTAGATTATAATGAATATATTATAGACATGAAATGAGTGAATACTTATGGATACAGGAACACATATTGTCATGGGTATCGGACTCACAGCATTAGCGACCCAAGACCCTGCCATGGCGGGATCTTTTGCAGCCACTGCTACAACTTTAATAGTTGGTTCATTAATTCCGGATGGTGACACCGTTTTTAAATTAAAAGATAATGCTACTTATATATCAAATCATAGAGGCATCACACATTCAATCCCTTTTACAATTTTATGGCCTTTGTTCATTACATTATTAATATTTACATTCTTTAAAAATGTAGATACGACCCATGTCTGGTTATGGGCGCAACTTGCCGTATTTCTTCATGTATTTGTGGATATATTTAATTCTTATGGTACACAAGCACTTAGACCCATTACAAATAAATGGATTCAACTCAGTGTTATTAATACATTTGATCCAATCATATTTGTATTATGGTGTATAGGTATATTACTGTGGATTGTTGGCGTACATCCATATCTCGCATTTTTCCCAATCGTTGGCATACTTGTTGTATATTATATTATTCGCTTTAGAATGCAAGCGATTATAAAACAACAAGCATTGCGACAAATTAAACAAGAACACAATCCTGTAAAAGTATTTGTTGCACCAACAATAAGGTTTATGCAATGGCGCGTCGCAGTACAAACGGAAATGCATGATTATGTTGGTCGTAGCTATGGAAGAAACATCGTATTTAGTGACAAATCGAAACGTCAATCATTCCCAAGTGATGATTTAATGCAATATGTAAAAGACGATAAAAATATTAAAACATTTCTTAATTTCTCGTCAATATATCGTTGGCAATCACGCAAATTAAATGATAATACCACAGAAATTAGATTAATCGATTTACGTTATCTAAAAAATGGTCATTACTCATTTGTTGCAATTGCACATTTAGATGAACATATGGTTATCGATCATTCTTATATTGGTTGGGTTTTCAGTGAAGATAAATTACAACGTAAATTATTTGCTAAATAAAGTAATTAAAAACTGGAGGTACGCGTTATTAGTAACGTAAACCTCCAGTTTTTTTATCTTTTAAGTAACTAACATTATTTATTTTCATCTGCTTTATCTTCTAGATTTTCAGAAGTTTCGTTCTCTGCTTGTTGCTTATATGAAGCAACATATGAATATTTTTTATGCGCAATACTTCTATATAATGCATAAATAATGACACACACTATTGCTAAAAATAATAGGAAGTATATATGCTGTGGTATATTATTTAGACTCAGCGTTCCTAATACAACCGACTGTGAAATCCCTTCAATTATATAATATAAGGGATTGAGCATTAAAATATGCGACACTAATGTCGTATTTGTATTAGGTATGAAAATAATTGGAACAATGAAAAACATGACTGCACTTACAATATAATAAATTATATTGATTTTGTTACTCACAATTGCTATTAAACCTAGTACTGTAGAAATAACTACAATAAATACTAATGACATAGCAACAAAGAATAATGTAGATAGCACCGAACTTTCAATATTTACGGGTGTAGCTAAAATTATCATTATAAGTGAAATGAACATCACCAAACTAAACAATAGCGCTATGATAATATTTTGAAAAATTGGATTGATATTAAATAATTTTCCAGTAAAGTAATCACGTTTAAATGTGTTAAAACTTTGATATATCGCAATCCAAATATATGCAAAACTCATCACCGCTGCTAATCTAAAAAAGCCTCGTGCTTGTTTAATTTCTTCCGTACCATTCATTTTAAATATCAACATCATTATTAAGAGTACTAACATACTTACTATAAAGGGTATTACTAACCACATCCATTGCGATTTCAAACGCTGGTACGCATGTTTAATGAGATGTGGTGTATTTATAAAATAGTTAATCATACTATCAATCATTTTTCACACCTACAATTCGATATAAATCCATTTATTATTTTTCATATCTGCCATAAAATACCCATCACCCGATTTTGTTATCCAAAAATTAGTTTCAATATTAAATTTTTCTTTTAGTTTTTGTTTATCTTTTATAGGAATCGTAAAACCAACTAATTTATTTTGATCATTAAATAACATCGATATCGGTTGTTGAACGATGGGTACAACAAAACGGTCATCTTTACCACTTTCAGGTACGAGCGAATCGGTCACCGTGCTATGTTTTTTATGCAAATGGCTATTAAAGAACTCATTATAGTTACTATAATTTTTATGCATATAGGGTGCTAATGCACTTGCACTATGTTCTTCAAACAAGCTTGCTGGATCAAAATAGCGTAACTTGTTCTTTGCAACTTTATAGTTATTGTTATCAATTTCAATACGATAATTTTTTGTGTTTTCACCTGTTATCGTAACAAAAGCATATTTATCTGCTTTTATTTTTTTACCATTCGACATATTTTCTAAACTTATCGCATCTTTTAAAACAATGCCATATGCTAATTTTTCTTCATACGGATTTTTTTGTTGGTTTTGTATTGTCGTTTGATCATCATTTTTGCCTATTTCAAGCTTACCTAAATCATTAAACATTAATAATGCCATGATGACCATACCTAATAAGAACACAATAAACAATGTCCAAAAACGGACAAGTGCTACTGGTGGCTTAGCATGATTATAGCGTTCAATACGTTTGAAATTATAGGTTAACTCAGGGATTCTTGTTCTGCTTTTTTTCCAATCAACGTCAAAATTAGATTTTTCTTCTTCACTCGTCAATGATAGCCGATCTTTTTCATGTTCTCTAAAAGCAGGTAATACTTGGTTAAGCGATCCATCCATTCTAAGCTGACCATGTGAAATCCACGCAATATAATTACTCGTTCGTGAAATTCGTTCTATATTGTCATCGATAAGTATTATGGTCAAATTTTCATTTATGTATTCGTTCGTTAGTTCAATCGCTTTTTCAAAGTAACTTTCATCTAAATAACTCAGTATTTGGTTCATTACAATAATACTGGATTTTGATGTTCTCGCTAATGTGAATTGCAATCTCGCATAGGCTTCATCCGTCAAACTTTTAATAGGTGTATTTATATCTTCTTGAAGATGGGCAAACTTAATAATCTGTTCTACTTTATGATCAGATGTTTTATAAGGAAATAACGTGGTTACATTTTTCACATAATCTATCACCGTCGTAGATTGAAGCAATTTATCTTCGATATCTGCAAAGAATATATCTTTCTTTCTAACAACTTTACCCTTATCTGGTTTCATTTCACCACTTAATAAACGCCCTATCAAAGATTTTGAGGAGTCGCCTTCACCAATAATACCTAGTGCTTCTCCCTGATAGATATGTAGATTAATATTATTCAATTCAATATCTTCTGCATCATATCCAAATGGTAAATACCATTTTTTAGATTTTTTATTTCTATAATAAT
>ERZ1023393.192-NODE-192-length-12625-cov-151.174781_pt1 | contig 12625 bp, 20 predicted proteins | sample MGYA00380503_ERZ1023393 | MGnify/ENA primary metagenome ERZ1023393 (study PRJEB33173, sample SAMEA4830379) | metagenome | study: EMG produced TPA metagenomics assembly of the PRJEB25223 data set... | reverse complement strand
ATATTGAAATAAGATTTTTGATAAAAAAGAAATTTTTTGCTGGAAAAATGGTCCCTACCTACTTCCATTTTTTGAACTTATCCCTTGTCATACCTAAAATTAATAAGAGTGTTAGTATCTAAAAAGGGAACAAAACAGGGAACATCACTATAAAAAATGGTCTTTTTTGATGTCATTATTTGGGAATTATTTGGCAAGTTAGAAAATTTATCAATCTTTAATTCTCGTTTAATTTCGTTTTATGAGTTCATTCTTATAGCTTAATCTTCTTTAGTGTATTTTTGTTCACCGTAAAAATATCTTTCCTTATGTAATGCTGCGCGTTCACGAGTTTTTTCCCAAATCCTTTCTTCTTCCTTTCGTTTTATTGAATTTCTTATGATGAAACCATAGACAAAAACAAATAATAAAATCACGGCATACCATAAGAATGGGTTATCAGCTATTGCATAAATCATAACGAAAGGTAATGCAATGATAGATATCGTCAGAACGGCTATTAGTGGCCCAAATAAAACTAAAAGAATCAATTTTCCTGAAGAATTTATTTTGGCTCGATTCCGATTAAACCACGGTTTGAATGGGGTCAGCATTACAGCTAAAAATACTAACAATAGATAGATTACGATAAATGCTGGCAGAATGTTGATTAAATATGTGCCACCAATAAAAAGCCCTGCTATCAGTAAATAAATTGGTGCAGCAATTAGAAATAGGATCAAGGCAATCATTTCTTTCATCCATGGTTATTGTTTAATTTGATTCTAAGGCAAGCAGAAAAAAATAAAAGTAAAATGTATCTTTTTTATACTTTTGGAAAGTTGGTGATTTATTCCAAGATGTGCGAAAAAGTGAGGTAGATTTTTTAAGGTTCTTTTTGCCTTAATTTATTTTTTTCTGTTGGTGCGTTTTTTTTACAGGAATTACAGGAATTACAGGAATTTTTTAATTTTTATGAAAAAAATCTTTATTTATTAACAGTTTAAAGGTTTGAGAAAATTCCTGTGGTTATTTTTTAAACAGGAATTTTTTAGGAATTTTACAGGAATTTTTTAAGGCTGTTTTTTGTACAATAGGAACAAAAAGAGCAAAAATAGGAATTTTTACCCACTGAATAGGAATTTTTAGATAGGTAATAGGAATTTTTTATTATTGTAACTTATTGATTTATAAAGATATGTAATATTTTGTTCCTGTAATTCCTATAAAAATCCTATCTTTTGGCAGAAAAATTCTTTTAAAACATAAAAAAAAAGCAAGGTGGCGAACCTTGCTTTGATTTTTATTCGGTTTTTTCTGAATCACTTTCATCATCTGAAAATGGCATCACTTTATAAGCCCTAACCGTTTTGCCTATATACTTTTTCGATATTTTGAAAATGTATTCATTATAGCCATTCTCGGGCTTTTTCGGTTTTTTTAATAACCCTGATGAAAAAAGTATGCTGTGCGCCATATTTTTAGGGAATCCCTCAATAATTTCATCAAAAATTTTAGGATAAATAAAATAATGCTCTTCTTCCTTTTTTTTTTTTTTTGCTAACACTCTAACACCTGATGCTTTAATCGGTTTTCTTGCATTAGGATCCGCTGGGTATTCAATGAAACTTGCTTCATTGACTAATAGCCAATCGGTCAAAATTCTGATTAAACTTGTTTCCTCTCGGCTATTTTCGCCAAATTCTTCTTTCCAGTTGAGAAAGTTTTTTAAAATGGCTTGTGCGCTTTCTTCCTCCGTCCATTGGGTTAAGTCTTTGGCTAAATAAAGTGCGGTTTCTAGCACGGCGAAACGGTCGCCCGCTACACGTTGCACTTGTCCGCTCATATTATTAGATAAATCTAGCCATTTTTGGCGAATTATCTTATAGGTGCTTTTCACTGCATCCGCATTGTTAGAAAGAAAGGCTATCCATTCGCGCCCAATTACGCCAAAACATTCTTGCACTTTTTCGTTTAAATGGTCGGCGTGCGCTTTGTTATTGGGAAACTGGTGTAAATGGTTCGCTTCTTCTAGCGGCACGTTTAAAAGCCGCACTAATTGCCCTGCATGCACTTTCGCGCCCTGCAGTCTTAGCTGGGTTTCTAAATCTTTTTCCCCTGTCGAAAGTGCGGAGACTTTCCAGCGTTTTATTTGTCGATTTCCGCCCTCTTTTTCGCCTCTGATTTTGTCCGTTTCATTAAATAAATCATAGGCGATAGTTTCTAGATTCTTTCCGTCTTTGGCTTGTCCGATTTCATCTAGAGTAATAAAGCCGTCATTGCGTGCAGCCGCTTCATTTTTTACGCCTGTTGCGGTGGTGCTCCAGCTTAATTTTATTTTTTCGGGGTTGCCGTAAATACTGTTGGCAATATTTAGGGTTGTGCTTTTTCCCTTTGAACTTTCCGCGAATAAATGTACGCCAAAAGATTCCCGCCCTAAAAGTGAAAGCATAGGTGCAGCTAACGCAACCGCTACGCCAATCATCATTGAGGCGTTATCACGTACATTTTGCGCAATTTCCCTTTGCCAATCTGCAAGTGTGCCGCTTGTTGTGTAGCCGAGGCTTGAACTGCTTCGGTCGGTAAAATGAATCGGTTTAAGCGGCGTGCCAATAATTTCCCCATTCGGTAATAAATATGCTCCATTTAGCCAGCCTGTCACATTCGTGATAGTCCATTGGGTAAAATGGTCGCCGTTAAAATGAAAATGCTCGGTAAGGCGTTGTGTTAAGCCTGAGCCTTGTGTCATTTTCAAACCTTGCGCTTTCAGCATTTTCCAGCCTGAATCTGTGCCAAAATCTTCACGGGCGATAGCAACGGTGCGCGGCTTATTTTCATCTCGATTTTGCCATTGAAAAAGATAGTAATATTCGCCGCCTTGCGTTTTCCCTTCGCCAACCAGTGCCAAATCATCACAAATCCACGTTTTTTCTTCGTATTCCACCTCTCCCGTTTTTTTATTAATTATCGGCTTAATTTGATGTAACCCTTTAATCTTGCCATTTTCTCGATACTCTACATAAGGCTCACGCTTTGGCGCATCTGGCTTATCCATATATTTCACGCGCATTTCTGCTAAATTGCGCGATTCTGCACTATTGCGTAAATCTTCTAAACGGTGGCTTAATTCTTCCAAATTATCGCCGAGACTATCTGCAAAAAAGACTTTTTTCGCCTTGGTGTGCGTTGCTAGTGCCAATAAAAGGGCGTTTTCTTGGTCGCTTGTCACGTTACCAAAACGGTAAAACGTCACGGCGTGCACATCATCTTTTAAAATTTGATAATCGCCAGCATTTGCCAGTTTCTCCGCATCTAAAATTATTGGCTTATAATTACGCTCAAGCCCTAATTTATCGCGCAATAAACCCCATTCAAGGCCATTGCCTTTATCTTTACCAAATCCCCAAGCATTCCACGCTTTATTGCCAATTAATGCGTGAATATGCTCAAAGGCTACGCGCCCTTGTTCGTCAAAGTGCGGTGCTTTTGGTGGGTGTTTTTTATAACTCATCTTTTCCCCCTATGCTTTATTTCTATTCTTAAAAAACGCAATTACATCTTCCGCGCGATACTTCTTCGGGGCGTTTTTCTTTTGTGTTCCAACGCTTGCAGGGAAAGCTGGGTCAATAGCTAACTTTTGCATAAAATAGCCATAAGAAATCTTTGCGTATTGAGCCACGTCTTTCGCTGTCCAGATTTCATCTAATCCATAAGCTTTCTTATCATTCTCCAAACGACTTAGGCGTTCGTCATGGTTCGCAAGAATACGCTTTAGGCTCTCTACGGTTAGCGGTTGTTCTTGTTGTTGCATCATGTTCTATCCTTTGTTTTAATCTTGGTTTTCTCGGCCATATCTTATTGTTTGCAAATAGCTAAATAGGCGTTCAAATCACTTTCAGCAACTTTCCGACTTCTGCCAAACTTATAAGATTTTAATTTGCCGCTTGCTATCCAACGTTTAATAGTCGGTTCTGAACATAATCCAGTTTCTGCAATTTCTTTGATTGAAAAATATCTATCACCGCTTGGCATTCTTGACTGTTCAATAGCTGCACTGATCTTTGTCTCTTGAATTTGTCGTTGAAGCACATCTTGTTCCTTCTGTTTTAACTTTTCTAATTCATCTTTTTTCATGGACTTCATCACTTCATCAAACTCATTAAATAAGGCAGTTTTGATTTGTTGCATTGCGCTATCAATTAATGCTTCTAATTTCGTTCTACTCATTTCTATTCTCCTTTTTGCGCTTTCATTTCTGCATATTTTTCTAAACATTGTTCTAATGGATAGCGTCCGTTATGTGAGTAAATATCGCATAATGCGTTATCTATCCAATAATCAACCTTTGTGCCCTTTAACTCTTTAAATAGCGCCAAATAACACGCACCATAAAAGGCCAGTCGGTCAATAATAGAGTAATCGTCATATTCCAATTCTTTACTTCGAGGAATATTAAAACGTGCGCAAAGCTCTTCAATTAATACGAGAGAAGGGTTTTTCGGTTTTTCCTGGTCGTTCTTCGAATAAATCAAAACGCCCTCTAATAATGATTGATTTGAATCGTTATTCATCATTCGCCCCCTTCGTTGCTTTTAAATAGTTGTTCAAAGGTGCGAGAATGCACACGTTTTAGGGTGGTTTTCTCAACGGGGCCCCATTCTTGTTTATGAATTTTTACCGCCCAGACATTCGGATCTTTTTGCATTAAGAATCGAGCGGTGCGTTCTGCATCGTCGTATTCATAAAAGCGGCTGGTATAGTGTTTTTGACGATAAAAATCGAATGCGGTTAAAACATAGATATCAAGCATAAATCCCCCCTTTCATCGCTAAAGCGCGGTTAAATTTCGGGTTGATTTTTGCAACGGTGACGAGGTGGCGAAAATCAGCGTTAAGGCTTAATCTTGCGCTTTCTTCGGTGTTGGCGTGAATAGTTTGAATGCACAAATTAAAGTGCGGGTGTGTGCGATTAACGCATAGAAATTTATAGATCATTTCTGCGGTGTCCATTGATAAATTTTCAAGAACTACCGCTAGACTTGTCACGGTCGGGCGGTAGCACGTAACAGGGTGACAAACTGCTATCAATGGAAAACAGCCAACCGCTAAGGGTTGCCCATTACGCGCTACCATTGAGAATAGTCTATCAAAAGATAGATTATTTTGGATAGGTGCGTAAATGCTACGAACAAAAAAAGCACGAGTTAAAACTGGCGTGCTACTGTTCGCCATTGATAAATTCAGCTTGTCACGGCTGGCTCTCGATTTTGCGAGTGCGGGATTAATATAGTTTAATCTCGTTTTATCTGTCAAGCGTGAAATAAACAAAAAGCGGATATTTTTGTTCGTTTTGTGATAAGTGTTTGTTTTTCGGATATAATATGCCCGTTTAGTTTTTTGGCTAAATTTCATAATAAATCTTTCGTTGTATGGTTTTTTTCCTAAGTCCCCGCGCCAACCAAGTCCAAGTCTCGCGGGGCTTTTTTTGCCTTCAAGTCAGCACACGGCTTAAAACAACTTGCCTTGCGCTTTATCTTGCCCTTTTAACTGCGCTAATCGTTCTTCATTCGTCATCGGCTTAATGCCCTTTTCCTGCAAGGTTTCTTTTTCGGTTTTCTCCCAGTTGTTCGCTTCGGGGCAATCCACATAAACCGCCCTTTTAATGTTGCTAATCTGCCCGACAAAATCGGCGTTTAATTGCCCACATGAAGGGCAATAAATGCGTGCTTTTGTAGCGAGTAATGAAAGTTTTTCAGTGGTGCGAATGCCCGCACGTTGTCCGCAAAAAGGGCAATAAATCGTTAAACCTGCCATTTATTCCCCCATTACATTAATTGCAGCTATTTGCTCTTGGTTTGCGAGAAAACGCTCTACATCTTCTGCCTTGTAACGCGCTAATCGCCCTAATTTAATTGGTTTCGGAAAGTGGCCTGCATTAACCTGATCCCATAACCACGCACGAGATACATCTAACATTTTGCAAATCGTCGCAGTTGAGTAGTAACGCACTTTGGCGTGTTCGAGTTTTTCCATAGTTGCCCCTGTTTGGTTGTAGAAATTGTCAAATAACGTGTCTTGAAATGTCTTGTTTGTCGGGGCGTATGGTATGGGGTGAGAATTTTGAAAGGTGGAATATTCCAAAAATAGTTGGAATATTCCAAAGTAAGGGATTAATCTTCGACTTGATTGATATAATTATAGATAGTTTTTCCGCTTGGTTTGATTAGCTCTTTTTCGTCAAATTGTCGGCTTATCATTGAACGAGGGTTATCAAGTGCTCCTCTTATTTCTTGAGCCGTATGTAAATTGTAGTTAATTGCGAGTAAATCACGGATAAAGCGCGCTTGTGTATTTTGGCTTTTCCTTGATTTTAATTTATTATTTATTTTTCCATCTTCATTCAGATCATAGATTTTCTGTAATTCATCATGAGTTATATATATCTCATTTAGGCTTAAAAAATCGTTTTTTGTCTTTTCTAAATCGATTATTATTTCCTGCTCATTTATGTCAATAAATAGATGAGCTATTTTATATATATTTATCCTATCAATAATTTTTATTCTATCTACAAATGAGAAAGGTCTATCTATTCTGATAAGACCATCTACAAGCATCATAAGTCTATTTTCTGGATCTGTTAATATATTCTGTTTTTTGATGTTTGTTCCGTATGTAGTGAATGCGCTTGATATTTCTATTAACTCACTTAAATGTTGAACTATTCTTAAGTGTGTATTTCCAAAAATAGGCTTGGATAATGCTTTTTTATTTTCTTTTGATAACTCTAAAGCAATGTTTCCAGTACCACTAAATTGAAAAACAAGTAAATCCTCATTTTTTATTTCTATATTTCCTAATTGTAAGCTTTCTATATTATAAAAAATAGTTGTGTAAAATTCGATAAAACCATTCAGCCAATAATGAACTAAGTCATTTTTAGAATAATCGCCTACATTTTCTTTACTTAATTTTTCTATTGCTTGGTCTAGTGTGTACCATTGTTTTATTAACGGTTTTTTTTCTTCCATTTTTATATCCTAAGTAAAAATAAAGCCCAGTTTAGTGGGCTGTTCTTTGTTCTGCGGTTTTATAGACTTCTAATCGTTCCCTTTTTCCAACAGATACAACAATAATGGTGATTTCCTGATCTCTTACTTGATAAACTAATCGATAACCTGCGCTTCTTAATTTGATTTTATATAAATCATTTTCGCCCTTTAATTTGTCGGCTTGAATGCGTGGATTTATCATTCTTTCGGCTAATTTATTTTTAAATTGCTGGCGTAAAGTTTCTCCTAACTTATTCCATTCTTTTAATGCGCGTTTATCAAAAATGAGTTTATAAGTCATTTAGATCAACCTCTACAGGTTCAAGAGTGGCAAGCCGTTCATTTGCCATTCTGCCGAGTTCTAAATCTTCGATTAATTCTTGCATATGAGAAAATAATTCTGGGGTGATGCAATAAAATGCGGGTTGGTTTCGGTTCAATATTGCGACTATTCCGCTTTCGCTTTCTTGAATTACGCCCATAGGGTTTCGTTTTAAGTCTGTAATGCTTGCCGCTTGTTCTGCCAGTATTTGATGTAATGCCATATAATGCCCCTTTCAGTGTTTAATTTAACGACATGATAACACCACTAAAAATCTTTTAAAAGATACAAAAAAGACCCTTTCGGGGCTTGATTAGTGGTGATTGCGTTCGAGTTTTTCGCATCGTTTGATATATTCGGTTGTGATGTCGATAGCTTCGCGTTCAGTAAGCGCGCCAATGTTGCAAAGGTGCGCTATAAATTCCGCCTTCATAATATCGCCCCCACGGTCTGAAAATGAATCTAGCTGCTTGAATATATCTTCTTTTCTCATTTTGTTATTTACGTGAGTTTGTCGCATTGCTCCCCCTATTCAAACGTAAAACAAGCGGACGCGGTGGCTTTATTGTTGAAAGTGCGGTTGTTTTCTAACGCACTTTGTTCAAGCTGCCCCCATAATTCACGCATAAATCGAGGCTTTTCATTCGCCTGTATGATTCCACGTGAAATATAATCCTGCACGCTGTAATTGATAAATAAATGCACGGCTTCAAGCAATTTACTAGCGCATTCTTCGGGGGGTATCTGTTCCATTATAGCAACTCCGCTATTGAGTTTTTTTGATTGTTTAACACTTCTAAACCAAATTCACGTATTACATCAGATAAGCAAGATTGACAAATAACTCCGCGATCTTTGTGAACTCGTATGGCAATATTGTCTATTATCAATGCACAGTAGCTATCTTTCACATTTGTAATATCAAGTTTAGGCAAGCCGTAAAAATGCAACCATTCTTGAATTTTAACTACTTTTTCTGGGCTTTCAGCTCTAGCTGTAAATATTTTTACATCATATTTTTTCTCCTGGTAAATATGAAGTAGGAGATCTATCATCGGTCTAATTGGATTGCCTATACCATCTTCAGCAATTGTTTTGGATAGGGTTCCATCCAAATCAAACCCTATCCATTTTTTCTTATCCATTATTGCACCTCGTCAATGCCTTCAATTAGTACCGCATGGCGGTGATTTTCTAGCAAGTAATCAAGCATCACAGAGAAATAAATTTGCACGTTATTTTCTCTTGGTTCTTGTTTGAAGAACAAGCGAGCGCTGTTTTGCTTGAAGTAAATCGCAAGGTTAGAAAGCGTTGTAATTAAAATGCAGTTAGCAGGAAAGAAAGGCGCATTAATCGCACGCAACCCGCCAATTAGATTCTGTGCGGTAAGTAATACGCCATTTGGTGAGTTGAGTTGCTTCGCATCAAGGTTTACCTGTGCATTGCTTAAAACATGACGCCCACAAATTGCGACAAGTTCGCCGCTTTCGTGTAGTCTTGCCGGTAATTTCTCAAGGGCTTTTTTGATAAGTTGCGTGTGAGTTTGTCCCGCTAATGTAGTTGCGTTGATAAATTGATCTTTTTCCTTAAGTTGAGCGTGCCAACCTTTGGCAACATCTTCGCCTAATGGATTCGTTTCGGGGTTAGAATCAAGTGCGCGGCGTTGGCCGTGAAAACCAATCATCGTGAGGTTTTTTGCCAGTTCTCCGCCTAGGCGCGCATTCAATTCTTTTTCAAAATTGACGGCAGTAAACTTATCCAATTCACTATGAGGAATGCATACGTCTAAATTGACTTGCGCACACTCAAAAGGCGTAGTGGATTGAATAAAATTACGCGGTGTGCGGTCATGCTTGTCTGTATCTGTATTGCTTGCGATAGGTAATGAAAATTCATGGGCAGTATTATTGATTTCTTGCGCAAATTTTGTCGTGATTAAACCTAAAAATGCGTGATTTTTTACGCCTTGAGTAATGATTTTTTCTACTTTCGCATAATCATTCATATAATCGCTTGAGCCAGTGTTTTTACCGTCTAAGTCGTTTTTATATTCAGTGAATTTTTGTTGGGTGAGTTTTTCCATTTTAGTGTTCCTTACATATTGTCTAATAAACGTTTAAAGCCTGTTTTCTCTTGCGGTGCAAATGTTTCAGCATGTAATTGGGTTGGGGTTTTAGGTTTCCAATCTGAGGCAAGTGCAAGCGGAGGTAGGCCTGTTCCTTGAGGTAAATTTAGTTCAACCTGGAATTTTTTCTCGAGGATGTCATTGAATTCATCGTGCCCGTCTCTGCCTGTATATTCGTTATAGTCACAGGAATAAACAAACATCCCTTTAAATAACGCAATTTGGGCTTTATTGGCTTCAATAAATTCATCCATTAAGGCAATGGCTGCAAAGCGGTAAAGTGCTTTTCTTGCCGCTAAAAATGCGTTTTTCTCATCATAAACGGCTTCACGTTTCTTATAGAGTTTTGGCTGCAATTCTTCGCTTACGGCATTAAAGAAATCAATGCGGGCGGTGTATTCGGCTTTTAGTTTTTGTGTTTCTGCGTAGTCATCTAGGCTTAATTCGCTTTCTTGGTCGAATTTCGCTTTGATTTTGCTTATTTCGGTTTCAAATTCGTTACGCACGGCGGCAAGTGTTGCGGCATTTTTGGCTTGCTTGCCTTCAAGTGCCTTCAATTCTTCATCGAGGGCAATTAGGTTCGCTTTCTTTGCGTTCAATGCATCTAAAAGTGCGGTAAATTTGGTTTGGTTTTCTGGGTTTTGTAATTTAATTGGTGTCATTGGTGATCTTCCTGTTTTCGTTTGTCATTGCGTTGATTAATTCGTTCATTCATCCAGTGTCTTACTTCGCTTTCAATCCATGCGCGCTTATTGCTGCCAAGATTTACCGCTTCTGGAAAGCGTTTCAATCTTGCGTATTCATAGATAGTCGAGCGTGAAAGCCCCGTTAAATGAACAACCTCATCAATACGCAAAAAACGGTCATTGGGTTGCGGTTCATTTTGCATATTGTCGCCCTTAAAATTTCGTTATCGACTGTGTCCAAGCGTTACATTTGGAACGGCTTTTATATTAGATAAATGGCGTTTTTGATGCATTCGCTTCACGATGTGAAGTTGGTTACGACAAAATGGCAGGGGATTTAGCCGTTATTTTTTTAATAAGGCGGGGGATATTAGAGAAACTGTCCAATCTTTTAAGGCGAAAAATGAGCAAAATAAGTGTTTTTATGCCTAAATCTAGCGTTTTTCTGCGTTGGTTTGCGTTTAAATTTTCATATTAAAAAAATAAAAGTGCGCCAATATTGGCAAGGGGCGAACCGCTTTCAAAATTTGCATTGAAATCAACCTATTTAATGCGCGGGCGTGGCGAGGGTTTGACTGCGATTGTTCGAGAGAAAAAAGTTTGAAAAAATCAAGGGGAAAATAGGCTTTTAGGTATTGTAGAGCTTGCGATTTTGATATAATAACCCCATAGAAAACCAGTAATAGCAAGGCTTGATAATGATTAAGCGAGCGTTTATTTTCTCTCTTGCAATGGCTATCTTCTTGAGCTCAATGAATACCGCCATTGCCGCACAACAAAAAAAGAAATCTAGCGGAATAATTAAAAAAGCCGTGGCCGCTTATGTTGTCTATCGAGTAGTTAAACATTACAAAGACAAGGAAGAGGAACAACAAAAGGCGAAAGCGGTAAAAGATGGATACATTGAGCCTTATTATGATGAAGATTGTTTAGATGAAGATGAATGCGAGGAAGAATAAAGGGCGGAATATCCGCCCCATAATACTAACTCATCCGCAAGGCTTGAACCTTGCACTGCTCAACATAATCTCCCCACGTCTGCATAATCTCTTGTCTAGAACGCCATTTCTTCGATTTATCGTAGGCTTTACGAACTTCATTACGCGTTTCATGAGATAAACACCACTCAACCGCTTCATAAGAAAAACAATCTAATTCATGCAAATAAGTGCTGGCGATACCACGAAAACCATGCCCAACTAATTCGCCAGTAAATCCAAGATCTCTTAAAGTCTTGTTAACGGTTTGGCTATTCATTGGCTTATTCCATGGTGCAATATAACTAGTAAAAACAAATCTGCGATGGCCATTTATTTCACGCATACACTCTAGAATTCGCAATGCCTGACTAGATAAAGGTACACTATGCGGACGCTTACCGCCTTTCATTCGTTCAGCGGGAATATGTAGAGCCTTTTCTTCCCAATTTATATCACTCCACTCTATCTTCACTGCTTCGCTGGCCCTCAAGATAGTGAGCAACTGAAATTCAATAAGGCATTTTGTCGCTATCTTTGCATTAGATAAATTAAGTTTAGCAAATACCCGTGGTAATTCCTTAGGCGGTATTGATGGAAAATTCTTAGTAATTGGCTTTTTAAATCTTTTGGATAATCTTGTAAAAGGATTATTTTCTAACACGCCTTCATCAATCGCATTATCAAATATTTGTTTTATAGCAATGCATAACTTATCGCACGTATCTGTTCCCTCTATGGGAAGTAGAGCATCATCAAAAGATCTCAAATTAATATTTTTAGCTAACAATCTAGAAAAATTAAATCTATCAAACAAATAAAGCTCTACTCTTCTATAAGCTTTCTCAATACTATTTTCTTTTAACTCACCCTTCTTTAATCGTTTATCACGCCATAGCATAGCAAGCTCTTTAAAGGTCATAGATTTCTTCTCTTTCTCCTCTTGCTGCATACGTTCTTCTTCAGCAGGATCTATACCTTGTGCCAATAGCCCGCACCATATACGAGCCTTATCCCTAGCGAAAGCAAGTGGAATTGATGGATAGTTTCCAAAAGATTTTTTAATGCGTTTTTTGGTTGTTGGGTGAGTGTAAATGAATCGCCATATTTTAGCCCCAGTTGGTTTAACCAATAAATACAGATTATCCCTATCAGAAAATAGTTGCTCTTTATCGGTTGGTTTAATTCCATGAATATAAGAATCAGTGAATTTTTTTGAAAAGTCTCTAGCTATTGTTCAAACCCTAATAAATAAAAATTTACCGTTCTTCTGTTCCCTTGTTTTTGTTCTTTCATAAAGAGGGAACATTTAAGGGAACAATAAAAACGAACAATGACAAACAATAAAAGACGAAAACAACAATAAGGTTGATTCTAAAATGCTGTTTTTATGATGTTTTTTGACAGAAAAGACGTTATTTGACAAGTCGAATGGTCCCCCCTACCGGACTTGAACCAGTGACCAAGCGATTATGAGTCGCCTGC
>ERZ1023393.191-NODE-191-length-12642-cov-3.996663_pt1 | contig 12642 bp, 15 predicted proteins | sample MGYA00380503_ERZ1023393 | MGnify/ENA primary metagenome ERZ1023393 (study PRJEB33173, sample SAMEA4830379) | metagenome | study: EMG produced TPA metagenomics assembly of the PRJEB25223 data set... | reverse complement strand
CGCCGTCGCAACCTGGACCCTCGTGGGGACCGGGATGCCGTACGCGCGCTCATCGGTGAATGTTTGGACGAATATGAGCAGAAGCGCACCCGCGTCTCCCTGCCCGATGTGGGGGAGCGGAGCGTCGTCATCCAGCGGCTCCACGATGAAATCTGCGGTTTCGGGGTCATCCAGCCCTTCCTCGATGATGAGAGCGTTGAGGAGATCTGGATTAACTCGCCCGATGAAATCTTCATCGCGCGCAACGGCGAAAGCGAGCTCACCGGCCTGCATCTGAGCCCCCGGGCCATCAACAGCCTGCTGGAGCGCATGCTCAAGCCCTCGGGCCGTCGCCTGGACCTTTCCTCTCCCTTCGTGGATGCCTCCCTGCCGGACGGCTCCCGACTGCACGCGGTAATCCCGGATATCACCCGCAGGCACACGAGCATCAACATCCGTAAGTTTGTGGTGCGGGCCCGCCGTCTGCCCGATCTGGTCCGCATGAACTCCCTGAGCGCCGGTGCCGCCTCACTACTACACGCCGCGGTTGAGAGCGGCATGAATATCCTTGTCTCGGGTGCAACCCAGTCGGGCAAGACCACAATGCTCAATTGCCTCTCTGCCTCGATTCCGCCGCGGGAACGCGTGGTCACCTGCGAAGAAATTTTTGAGCTATCCGTGCCGCTGCGAGACGTGGTGGGCATGCAATGCCGCCAGCCGAACCTTGAGGGCACCGGCGCAATTGAGCTGCGCCGCCTGGTCAAGGAAGCTCTGCGTATGCGCCCGGACCGCATCCTCATTGGTGAGGTGCGTGAGGCGGAGTCCCTGGACATGCTGATTGCGCTCAACGCGGGTCTGCCCGGCATGTGCACGATTCACGCGAACTCGGCACGTGACGCCGTGACAAAGATTTGCACCCTACCGCTACTGGCGGGCGAGAATATCTCCTCCTCATTCGTGGTGCCCACCGTGGCCTCGTGCTTTGACATCGTGGTTCACTGCGGCCGCGATACCCGCGGGCAGCGCCGGGTCGAGGAGATTAGCATGCTCGGCGGTCGTGTCGAGGACGGGGTGATTGAGATGTCCCCGCTGTTTGTGCGCCGTAACGGTCAGATGGTGTGCGTGGCGTTGGAGCTGCCGAACCCGGACCGTTGGATTCGCGCCGGTCACCGCCCCGAGCAGGTGCTGGCTGCGGCGAAGGCGGGTCAGTAATGCCTCTGTTTCTGAGCCTAATTTTGGGGTTGGGCGTCTGCCTGATTTACCTTTCCTGTTTTCCTGATAACGGCAAGCCGCCGAAGCCGAGTAATGACCCTGCGCTGGTTGTGGCGTTGCGTAAGGCGGGTATGCATTCGCTGACTCCTCGCACGTTCATGTGGGTGAGCGTCGCCAGCGGCGTGAGCGCGTCGGTTCTGCTGTTGTTGGTCACCCAGCTTTTGCCGCTGGGTCTGCTGGGCCTGATTGGTGGTTTTGCGGCGCCTCGTGTGATTGTGAATCATCGTGCCCGCGCGGCGGATGCCCGTATTTGGCAGTTGTGGCCGGATGCGGTGGACCACCTGCGTTCGGCGATTCGCGCGGGTCTGTCCTTACCGGAGGCGCTGATTCAGCTCTCGTACCGCGGCCCGGAAGAGCTGCGTGATGCCTTCGCCAATTTCTCGCGTGATTACCGTGCGTCGGGTGAGTTCGTGCCGTCGCTGAACCGTTTGAAGGAGTACCTCTCTGACCCGGTGGCGGACACCATTATTGAGGCGTTGAAGATTGCCCGCGAGGTGGGTGGTTCGGACCTGGGTAAGCTGCTGGGCACGCTGAGTGATTTTCTGCGTGAGAATTCGCGTACCCGTTCGGAGCTTCTGGCTCGTCAGTCGTGGACTGTGAATGCGGCTCGTCTCTCCTGTGTGGCGCCCTGGTTCGTGTTGTGCTTGATGGCGACTCAGCCTGCCGCGCGCATGGTTTATAACTCGTTTGCCGGTGCGATGCTGATGATTGCCGGTGCCGCTATTTCTTTGGCGGCGTACCGTCTGATGCTGCGTATTGGTGAGTTGCCGCGTGAACGGAGGGTTTTCGGGTGAACCTGCCTCTGATTTTTGGTCTGCTGTTGGCGACCGGCGTGGGTCTGATTCTTTCGTCGGTGCTGAATACTCGCAGTATTTCGTTTTCTGATCGTGTGGCGTCGCAGCTGCGCGGTGAGACTCTGCGTGAGTCGCTGTTGAAGGAGCAGGAGCGCCGTGAGCCGAGCCTGCTGGAGGCGATTTCGGCGTTCTGCGCGCCGCTTCTGCGTTCGCTGTCTTCGTCGTTGAGCGGCTCGTCGCTGAGTGATAGTTCGGTGCAGGAGCGTCTGCGTCGTGCTGGCTCTTCGCAGAGTGTGAGCGCGTTTCGTGCTGAGCAGCTGCTGTGGGCTCTTGCCGGTGTGACCGTCATGAGTGCCCTGACGGTCATTGGCGTGGTGCAGGAGCGTTTCTCCATCCTGGTGGCTCTTGTGCTGGTGCTGGTGAGCGGTTTGAGCGGCTTCCTGGCGCGTGACTGGTGGCTGGGTGAGGCGGTGACTAAGCGTGAGAAGCAGCTGGTTGCTGAGTTCCCGGCGCTGGCGGAGATGATGGCTCTGTCGGTGACGGCGGGCGAGTCGGCGCTGGCAGCTTTGGAGCGTATCTGTTTGACCTCTCGCGGCGAGTTGGCTCGTGAGTTTTCAGAGATTTTGGCGCAGACCCGCACCGGTGTTTCGCTGCTGAGCGCGCTGCAGGAGTTCGCGGAGCGTACTCGCGTTCCGGCGCTGAGCCGCTTCGTTGAGGGTATTGCTGTTGCGATTGAGCGCGGTACCCCTCTGGCTGATGTGTTGCGTGCGCAGGCTCAGGATGTGCGCGATAACGCTAAGCGTGAGCTGATGGAAACAGCCGGTAAGAAGGAGATTGCGATGCTCGCCCCGGTGGTGTTTTTCATCCTGCCGCTGACGGTGGTTTTTGCGGTCTTCCCGGGCCTGTCGCTCATGCGTTTGAACTTTTAGATTTTGCAGCGGGTACACACTGTACCGGCCGCGCCGCGGTGGGCTGGGCTGATTGCCCGGTGCGCCGCACCAACCACACACTACACCCTTTGATGAAGGAGAAAATTATGTTCCGTCGTTTCCGCACCACCCTCACTGTGCTGATTGCCCTGGCTATCGCATCCGTGCTGGCTCTGCGCCTGAAGAACAAGCAGGATGACCCCGAGCGCGGCGACGTGCCCGGCTGGGTCATGATCACCATGATGAGCGCCGTGCTGGTTGCCGCTATCCTGGCGATTGCTCAGCCGGCGCTGACCAAGATGTTCAACGACGCAATCGCTCTGGTTCACCAGTAATGCGTAAGCCCCGCATCGCTTCTGAGCTGACTGCCGCTGAGCTATCCTCCGCGGAATATTCTGTGGAGGATAGCGAGCGCGGTGACGCCAGCACGGAATTCGTCATGGTTGGTGCCCTGTTGGTGTTGCTGACCATGGCGATTCTGCAGGTTTCTTTCGCCCTGTATGCACGAACCATGTTGGTGGATGCTGCGGCGGCTGGGGCACGTTACGGTACGATGCGTGACCGCACTCCGCAGGAAGGTATGGAGCGTACCCGTCAGATGATTGAGGGGGTTCTTCCGTCTTCGTATGCTGAGAATATTTCGTACCGTCAGAGTAGTGATTCCACGGGTGTGCGCACTTTGGAAGTGACGGTGAAGTCTCCGTTGCCGGTGCTGGGCCCGTGGGGTTTTCCGGATTCTATTGAGGTGAAGGGGCATGCAATTTATGCGGAGCATCGTTCCGGTGATTAGTGACTTTTCGCTTCGGCAGCGTGTGAAGGAACGCCTGAAGAGCCGCTCTGATCGGCACAATTCTGAAGAGGGCAGCGCCATTGTGGAGTTTTTGGGCCTGGGTATTACTCTGCTCATCCCGGTGCTCTACGGCATTCTGACGATTTTTAGTCTGCAGTCTTCGGTGATGGCGGCTCATGCCGCGAGCGCCCAGGTGGTGCTGTATGTGCAGGAGCAGCCGCAGGATTCGTCGGTCGGCCCGGATTTGGCTCAGCGTCTGGCGGTGCATGCTGCCGCGGATTACGGGGTTGAGCCCTCCGACGTGAGCGTGTCGTTGAGCTGTTCGTCGGGGGAGTGCGTCTCGGGTACGAAGGCGTACGCCACGGTGACGGTTCAGGCGCGTTTGCCGCTACTGCCTTCGTTTATGGGTGGCGGCGTGATTCCGGTGAGTTCTCATGCGTCGAGTTGGGGGTCTGGTCATGCTGATTCCTAATGGTTTGCCGGCGCGTGCCAGCATGAAGATTCGAGCCCGCGTGCAGACTCAAGCCAGTGCGCAGAGCCGGGCGCTCGCCTCAGACCCGGAAGAGGGCAGTATTGCTCCGCTGATTGTGGGCATGCTGGCGTTGCTGCTGCTCATCGGTTCGGTGACGGTGGCGATTACGGGCGCGTATCTGCAGACTCAGCATCTGCAGGATGTGGCGGACGCTCAGGCGAACTCGATTACCCGCACGATGCGCACTCCGGATGAAGCGAGTGGTTCGGCGGCGTGGGAGTACGCGAGTGCGTACCTGGCTGAGGTTCAGCCGGGGCAGGATTTTCAGGCGTTGCGCCTGGAGAACGTGTCCGTGGATTCTGATCACAGTGTGCACGTGTACCTGTCGGCTCGTATTCGTCCGCCGCTACTGTCGATTCTGGTGCCTGATGGTATTGAGGTAACCGCTCACGGTTCGTCGCGTTTGAAGACGAGCCAGGGCCCGTCCAGCGATTAGAGACGTTGTGATCCCCATAGACTGCGAGGGTGCATCCGCAAGGTAGTGTAACGGCTAGCGGATGCGCCCTCGTTTTATGCCCTTTTTAGGTCTTCGTTGCGCGGGTTCTGCCCTCTACCTGCCTTATCCTTCTGCGCTGTGGACTGTTGGGGGCTGTAACGGCGGGACTTTCTGGCTGTTTCGCGATAATCTTAAAAGCTATGGCATCCTTCGATTTTTCTGCTGAGATTAAAGAGCTTCGCGCTATCTTTGCCTCGATTGCCGCAGTGAGCGACATCGAGGGGATTGAGCGCGCCATTGAGGAGCTGTCCGAACAGGCCGCCGCCCCCGACCTCTGGGATGATGTTGAGCATGCCCAGAAGGTGACGAGTGCCCTCTCCTACAAGCAGTCGGAGCTGAATCGTCTGCGTTCGCTGTCTTCTCGCATTGATGATGTTGAGGTGATGGTGGAGCTTGCCGAGGCCGAGGATGCTGAGACCGCCGCCGAGCTGCTCGCTGATGCTGAGCGCGAGTGCGGTGAGATCCGCGCCAAGCTGGAAGAGCTGGAGGTTTTGGTCCTCCTCTCCGGTGAGTACGATCAGCGCGAGGCCGTGGTGACCATTCGTGCGGGTGCCGGTGGTGTGGACGCCGCCGATTTCGCGGAGATGCTGCTGCGCATGTACCTGCGTTGGGCCGAGAAGAACGGCTACCCGACGAAGGTACTGGACACCTCCTACGCTGAGGAGGCGGGCCTGAAGTCGGTGACCTTCGAGGTGAACGCGCCGTACGCTTTTGGCCGCCTGTCGGTGGAGGCGGGTACTCACCGCCTGGTGCGTATTTCGCCGTTCGATAATCAGGGACGCCGCCAGACCTCGTTTGCGGCGGTTGAGGTGATTCCTCTGATTGAGCAGACGGACGCTATTGAGATTCCCGAGTCTGAGATTAAGGTGGCTGTGTTCCGCTCGTCGGGCCCGGGCGGTCAGTCGGTGAACACGACGGATTCGGCGGTGCGTATGACTCACCTGCCGACCGGTATTGTGGTGTCGATGCAGAATGAGAAGTCGCAGCTGCAGAACCGTGCGGCGGCCCTGCGCGTGCTGCAGTCCCGCCTGCTGTTGCTGCGTAAAGAACAGGAAGACGCGAAGAAGAAGGAGCTTGCCGGCGATATCAAGGCGAGCTGGGGCGATCAGATGCGCTCCTACGTGCTGCACCCGTACCAGATGGTGAAGGATCTGCGTACCGGCTATGAGGAGGGTAATACCTCTAATGTTTTGGATGGCGGTTTGAACGCTTTTATTGATGCTGGGATTCGCTGGCGTGCTTCGGGGCGCGCGGCTGAAGACAGCTAAGACGTGAAGGATTGAGTAATGGCTCAGAAAAAGAAGAAAGACGCAAAGAAAGACCCGAATAACGCGATTATTGCCCAGAATAAGAAGGCTCGCCACAACTACAACATTGTGGATACCTATGAGGCGGGCATCGTTCTGCTGGGTACCGAGGTGAAGTCTCTGCGTGATGGTGGGGCGTCCATTGTGGACGGTTTCTGCCAGGTGACCGATAACGAGATGTGGCTCGAGGGTATTCATATTGCGGAGTACGGTTACGGTACGTGGACGAACCATGCGGCTCGTCGTCGCCGCAAGCTGCTGCTGCATCGTTCGGAGATTAACAAGCTGGCGCAGAAGCTGAAGGAGACCGGTTACACGGTGGTTCCGTTGAAGCTGTACTTCTCGAACGGCCGCGCGAAGGTTGAGATTGCCCTGGCGACCGGTAAGCGTGAGTACGATAAGCGTCAGGCTCTGCGCGAGCGTCAGGATGACCTGGAAGCGCGCCGCGCGATGCGCTACCGCAACCTCGGCTAGGAACTGGCGCATCGCTCTTCTCCCTCGGGAAGGGTGGGTGCCCCTACCTATAATGGTAGGTGGATAGTGCGCCGACCGGATGCTACCTACAATTCCAAGCTCCGTCGCGCGCCGCCACAAACTATATCTATGTAAGGAGATCGATATGTCTGAGTCCTCGAACGTTCAGCCGTTGCCCGAAGACGCCGCTTCCGCACCGGTGCAGGAAGCGGCGGAGCGCACCCCGCATCCTGTTGCGGAACAGAAGCTGAGCTCGGGGCTGGCTATCGCCTCCTTGGTATGCGGCATTTTGGGTATTCTGACCGGTATTTTTATCTACGGTGTTGCTCTCGGCTTGGTCGGTATTGTGCTGGGCATTGTTGCGCTGGTTCAGGTGCGTCGAGGCGCTGCTTCCGGTAAGGGCCTGGCGATTGGCGGTATCGTGACCGGTGTCGTGAGCTTCGTGGTGACCGCGGTGACCATCGCGGTCATCGTGCTGAACGCCATGATGGGTCAGGAGTGCATCAACAACGGTCACGAGACGTCCGATGGTGGTTACGTGTGCACCCTGGGCGGTCACGAGCAGACCCTGAGCCCCTCGGAGTACAAGAACCTGAGCCGTTTCTAGGGCAGATGGTGCGGCCTCCTCGCGGGGATAGCACGCGCACTGGCTCCGAAGCATATTGGCTGGATGGAGGGCGTGACGGCTCTCCTGATGAAAAAATTGCGTGATATGTGGTCAAAGAGCGGCTTGTTTATATAATTGTGGGTAAGGCTTGGCGCTACGTAGCGCGTTGAGCGAGATGAAACTGTTCACTGCAACTGTGAAAGAAAGAATGACAGATGTCTGAGAATAACTACGGAAACCCCCAGGGGAACGCGCAGAACCCCTATGCTGCTCAGCAGCCTGCTTCTTCCCAGCAGAACGACGCGTACGGCCAGTCCTCCTACAATCAGTCCTCCTACAATCAGTCCTCGTACGGTCAGGATTCGTCCGCTCAGGGGTCCTACGGCCAGAACTCGTATGGCCAGAACTCCTACAATCAGTCCTCGTACGGTCAGGAGAGTCAGAACCAGTTCGGCCAGTACGGCCAGGACTCCTCGGCTCAGCAGTCTTCCCAGTACGGCCAGGGTTACCCCCAGCAGGGCCAGCCGGGTGAGTACAACAACTACCAGTACCAGCAGAACTCCTACCAGCAGCCCGGCCAGGATCTCTACAACTACGGCCAGCAGGGCAACTACCCCTACCAGGCATCGAAGAAGACCCCGGCTCTGGCTATCACCTCGATGATTCTCGGTATTGTTGGTATTCTGACCGGCTTCTTCGCAATCGGCCTGCTCTTTGGCATCGCTGCCGTTGTTCTGGGTATCATCTCGCTGAAGCAGACCAAGGCTGCCGGCGCGGGTCAGGGCTTCGCAATTACCGGTATCATTACCGGTGCTCTGGCCTTTATCTTCGGCCTCATTATGGTCTTTGTTTATATCTTTGCCTTCCAGACCATGCAGAAATGTGCCGAGGTTGGTACTAACGACGGTCACGGTCACGCAGTCTGCCAGATTGGTGACGATCCGGACGACCTGATGACCGTCCCGGCACGTTAATAAACTTTAGAACGCTACTTGAGGAGTGTGTAAGGGGAGGGGCGGAGCGCTCAGATTTTCTGAGGCTTCACCCCTCCTCCTTTGCATTTGGAGACTGATACTCAGTGCGTGCCCGTCATCGGGGGAGGTCTCGAGGGACTTGCGCCCGTTCGAGTGTCTCAGATATACTGAATCTCTACCGTGTTTGAATGGCACCGCAGCGTCTAGGTACGCTGAGGAAAACTTTCAGAGGACGGTGGGCTTTTTGATAAAAGCATAGGGGGATGATCGGTTTCGACGATGTGAGTTGAGATGGGTGAAGCGTGCCGAGGATGCAGGGTTATCTCGTTAACGCCCTCTGCAAAAAATTAAGTGCAGAATCTAAGCGCACTGACTTCGCACTCGCTGCCTAAGCGCGAGTTGCCGTCTGTCGGCCTGAGTATGCCTTTGGCTCAGTTACCGGCATCGACTTAAAAGGCCACTGCTGCTAGCCCTCGTCGCGGGGGCTGGCGGGACTTTTACGTGACTAGGTTCGTCGGTATATGTGTTTATGCAAGTACCGGAGCCGAAAAGTAGCGTTCGCATAAACTGCGCACGGAGAAGCCCCGTTGACGCCACATCGGACCGGGGTTCGATTCCCCGCATCTCCACGATCTCCCAACCGTCCGCTCACCTTCACGGGTGTGCGGCGGTGATTATCGGTTCCAATCCAGAGGACGAACCACGGTAGGTTTCTACCACCCGGCAGGACGCCCCACGGCGTCACCTGCCGGGTATTTTTATGCCCAAGTTCCGGTCTGTATTGTCGGTCCGTTCCGGGGTGTACCGGTGTGCCCCTCCGCGACAAGCCCGCGCAGCGTAGCCCCGTATGTGAGCGAGTCGCGGCTCATGAGCTCGCAGTGCCCTACCCCGTCCAGATGCGCAGCTCTGCCTCAGGGAACGATGGTGGAACCGCTCGTCAGGCGCGCAGAAACGCCCGTGAATTGAGTTAACAATCGGATCCCTTAGCAGCGCGGATAGGGCCGCGAGGAGAGTGACAGATAGCACTTGTGGTACCGATGTGGCGAGAGAAGGAGCTTGACATGGCCTTTGACTTTAAGAAGGAACACAAGGAACTCTACGCCCCCAAGAAGAGGCCGGGCATTATCGAGGTCCCGCCGGTTACCTACGTGGCGGTGCGTGGAAGTGGTGACCCTAACGAAGAAGGCGGGGCCTACCAGCAGGCAATCGCGGTCCTGTATGCCATCTCCTACACGATCAAAATGAGCAAGAAGGGTACTCGTCAGATCGAGGGCTATACCGACTTTGTCGTCCCGCCTTTGGAAGGCTTCTGGTGGCAGGACGCCGTGGAGGGGGTCGACTACGCCCACAAGGAGGCATTCAACTGGATTGCCGTTATCCGTCTACCCGACTTCGTGACACGGGAGGTCTTCGGCTGGGCGGTCGAGGAGGCGACGGCGAAAAAGAAGATTGACTGCTCGATTGCGGAGTATCTTCGGGTACGCGAGGGGCTCTGCGTCCAGTGTCTGCACGTCGGTAGCTACGACGACGAGCCTGCCACGGTCGAAGCCATGGATGCCTTCGCGCGCGAGCAAGGCTACGAGATCGACCTGTCGGAGGAGCGGCGCCACCATGAGGTTTATCTGTCGGACGCTCGCAAGGTAACCCCTGACAAGTTGAAGACCATCGTGCGTCATCCGATTAAACTCGCGGGTGAATACTGACAGTCCGAATAGCGGCAGCCTGGCGAGTGTGAAGTGTTAGGAGCTTCGTCTTCGTGCAGCCGGTGGCCTACTAGCCGTAGCGCGAGAAGACAGGTAGTGTTGTTACGTTAGCCCTCTATGAATGGAGTGAATAATGCTTGTTGTGACGACCCCGACCGTTGAGGGTGCACCCATCAAGGAGTACATCGGTATGGTCTCCGGCGAAGCGATTTCCGGTGTCAACATGTTCAAAGACTTCGGTGCGAGCCTGGCCAACATGTTCGGTGGCCGCGCCTCCCAGTACGAGAAAGAGATTGGCGGCGCCTCCGAGACCGCCGTCAATGAAATGTGCGCCCGTGCCGAGGCGATGGGCGCCAATGCGGTCGTCGGCGTGAAGGTCGACTACTTCACCGCCGGCACCGACAACGGCATGCTCGCCGCCATCGCGACGGGCACTGCGGTCATTCTCTGACCCTCGCCTGCACGGCGCTCGGCTCGCGCAGAACAACCCGCCAGAAGGGGCTCGCATGGGCCTGCGCTGGCGGGTTGTTGTTGCGCTCATCGGTGCTCACCCCCCCCCGTTGGAGGCGAAGCGCTCGGTTGACGCGCGTATAAGCATCGAGTGCCTCGGCGCTAACTTTGACTCGATCGCCTGCGTAGACGGCCTGAAGGTGACCGCCGCGGATAGCACGGCGTAGGGTGGCAATGGATTCATAGCCCGCCTCGGAAACCTCGCGGAGCGAGTAGGGGTGCGGCGGTGATCAACGGTTCCAATCCAGAGGACGAACCACGGTAGGTTTCTACCACCCGGCAGGACGCCCCACGGCGTCACCTGCCGGGTCTTTTTTATACCCGCTGCGGGGCGAATGTGCGACCGTATCGTAACGAGAACGTCACGTAAGAAGACGTAGAGAGAACTCATGACGTAGTATCAAAGTGTAGATATTGTTCCGACGCCGCGACGCTTGAGCTTTCGTAGCCGTATGATGAACGATAGAGAGCCAATGGATACCCACGTTGCCGGGGGTATTCGGAGCGTACCGTCACGCACCGGAGCTCGGCGACACCCGAATAAGGACACACCATGGATAAGAACCCCACCCCCGCTTCCGGCGGTGCCCAGGGCGGATTCGCCGCGGCATCGAACAATAGCGCTCCCTACGGCGCTTCGCAGGCTCAGTCTGGAGGGCCCGGCGCAGCTCCCTCCTTCCAGCCCGCCTACGGTGCTCCGAACGGTCAGCCCGGTGCACCCGCGGGAGTGGCTATCGCACCCGCCGCGTACCCCGAGCGTGACGATACCTACCATCGTATCCCGGCTGAGTACACCGTCCCCGAAGAACACCGCCGCCCCTACGGCGACGCCACCAGCGATTTCCGCGGCCCCGGCTACTACTACTCCATCGGCGCCTTCTGCTCCGGCCTGGGAGCCCTGGCGCTCACCATCTACGCCTGGATGGTTGTGGGCCTGCGTGCCCTCGAGATGAATGAGATGAGTAGCCGCGGCTACCGTTCCAGCTCGCTAGCCTACGACTCGACCTCGGTCGTCGGTCTATTCCTGACGGGCCTGATTCCCGCCGGTATTGCTATCTGGCTGGCCATCTATTCCGCGCAGGTCAATAGCGGCCACGTCACCAAGTACACCTCGAAGATGAACACCTTCAATATCTTCGCCTATGTCCTTGCAGGCCTGAGCATTCTGGCCTTGCTGGGCGTTCTATTCGTCGCTCTCTAAGAAAGCGATATAACGTAGGAAGGCGGCGGCACCCCGTATTGGGGTGCCGCCGCCTTTATCGTATGCGCGGCTCCGGCGAGAGAAGGAGGCCTAACCCTCCGTGTTAAGGATTTGGAGGACCTGTTCCTGAACCGCTGCGGTATTACTGGCCACCAACGATACCGTCTCGGACGTACCGGCGTGCTCGGGCAGGTTGCCCTCGAGGGTAGAGGCAACGCCGCCGGCCTCACGGATGATCGGGAGGAGAGCCGCCACCTCGAAGAAGGAAAGGGCCGGATCCACCACGGTATCCACGGCCCCCTCGGCGAGCAGACACGCCGACCAGAAGGACCCGTAGGCGCAGGAACGGCTTGCGGAGCGTAGCAGGTGTAGCAGGCGCGGGGTGGGGTTCGGGACGGAGGAGCCCGCCTGCTCCCACGAAGCGATATCCGGGTACGCTACGGAGAGAAGATCGAGCTGCGTCACCTCAGAAACCTGAAGGCGGGTCGCCTGCGCAAGCGACTTGCCCGTGTACGCACCCGAACCGCGAGCGGCCCACCAGCGACGGCCCAGCGACGGGGCGGAGACCACGCCCACCACAGGCTCACCCTGGTCCAGCAGAGCGATGAGGGTGGCCCACACGGGAACGCCGCGGCGGAAGTTATCCAGCTCCGCGAGGGGCGCAATAACCCACTGGCGCGCCGCCTGGCCGTTGTGACCCGCGTGTTCGCCGGCGATGCCGTCGCGGGTGCGGACCCTCGACAGCTGAGCCCGCAACAGCTCCTCAATTTCTAGAGCAACCTCCAGCGCATAATCGGCGGGCGCCTCCAGCACGACCGGTTCGGGCTCGGCACTCCGCTGCGCGGCACGCTGCCAGGGTGCCAGGGGCGCGGACTCAGCGGGCTTCTGCTCCTCTTCGGGGATAGCGGGGCCGTCCTCCGCGGGGGAGTACGCGGGACGGTCACGGAAACGGGCGGAGCTGACCCGGTCCACGCTATCGGCCAAAATGTGCGCGAGACGCAGGTCGTCGGTGTACAGCGGGGTACGGCTCATGGTTGGTTGGCTCTTCTCACGGTAGTAATCGGTTTGTGGTTA
>ERZ1023393.190-NODE-190-length-12822-cov-4.985353_pt1 | contig 12822 bp, 11 predicted proteins | sample MGYA00380503_ERZ1023393 | MGnify/ENA primary metagenome ERZ1023393 (study PRJEB33173, sample SAMEA4830379) | metagenome | study: EMG produced TPA metagenomics assembly of the PRJEB25223 data set... | reverse complement strand
TTATCACGGTTATCCACCGCGGAGTAACGGACAAACCCCTGTGCGGGAGCGCCCACAGAATAGAACGATTCAAAACGGTTAGCACCGTCCAGACCCAGAACATACTTCAGAATCTTTGCCATGTTTTTCCCTTCAATAGCTCATCCAGAAAACCTAAGCAATAGAAGATTGCAATTGGTTAATGATGAGTTTTCAGAACATCAGACCCATCTGCACAACAGAAGGGTTCGTCAATCTTAAAAATCAGTACATAGATGGCAGGGAGTCTGAATATTGAGTATGTGATAAATACGCACACTGTAGTGCAACGTAGAAAGAATTCTATCATTCACCGGGTGCCAATCTCAGGTGTCCGCAGGTTAAGACGCGATATAGCACGCGCCGCGAAGCGATTCAGAGTAGCTATCTGCTATAGGCTATACACGCCTACCACTGACCGTAAACCCGCTCCGAATTCTCACGAATACGGCGGCAGAGCGCCTCCAGCTCCTCACCGCGGTGAGCCGCCATAAAACGTACCGTGTAGTTCGTCATGTAGGACGCATTCGGGCGGCCGCGGAACGGATGCGGGGTCAAGAACGGCGCATCCGTCTCAGCCAGAATCAGCTCAGGACGGGCCATCGCCAACGACTCCTGAATACCCTTCGAGTTTTTGAAAGTCACCGTTCCCGAGAAGCTCATGTACCAGCCGCGCTCATTGCAGATCTCCGCAAGCTCCGGGCCACCCGAGTAGCAGTGGAACACGGTCCGCTCCGGCGCGCCCTCTTCATCCAGGATGCGCACAACGTCCTCGTGCGCGTCACGGTCGTGAATCTGTAGCGCCAGATTGTGCTTCTTTGCCAGACGGATGTGTTCGCGGAAGCTGTAGTGCTGCGCATCCTTACCCTTATCGCCGGTGCGGAAGTAGTCCAGGCCGGTCTCACCGATGGCGCGCACGCGGTCGGTAGCGGCCAGGCGGTCCAGGGTTGTCAGCGCCTCGTCGAGGGTTCCGGCCTGCGCAAGCTCGGGGGCGGTGTTCGGGTGAATGGCGACGGCGGCGAGCACACGCTCGTCGGCCTGAGCGGCGGCCACGGCGTAGAGGGAGGAGGGGATATCGCATCCGACCTGCACGATGGCGCCGATGCCGAGCTTCTCACCGGTGTCGAGCGCATCGCGAGCGCTGATTTCCACCTCGCCGTCGAGCAGGTCCATGTGAGTGTGGGTGTCCACGATGGGGTAGGGCAGCGGCTCGGGGGCCGGCGGGAAGAGCAGGTTGCGGCTGCGCCCGTTCTCACCGGTCGTGGAGCGGCGGCGGGTGCCTTCCCCGCCCTCGGCGTCGCTAATACCAGCGTAGAGTTCCGCCTCGTAGGGGGCCGGGATCTCGCCGGGCACGATGCTCCAGCCCTGCGGCAGCACGGTTCCCTCCAGCTGCGCGGGGGTGGGCAGAGTGTAGCCGGCCAGGGCGGCGAGGGCGTTCAAGTCCTCCTGGGTGATGGTGTTACCGGTGTGATTCTGGCACATGGGGCATCCTTCTGTGTGTTTGCGATGCCGCGGGACAGTCCGCGCAGGACAATCCGGGGGCACGCCCCGCGGGGTCACGGCGTCACAGTAATAACTATTCCGGGTGGTTCATTATTCCGAGCGGGCGGCCAGGGCTGCCTCGTACAGCTCGCGCTTGGAGGTGCCGGTCTCGGCGGCAACGGCGGCGCAGGCGGCCTTGAGTCGCTCGCCGGCGGCCACGCGGTCGAGGACCAGCTGCACGACGTCCTGAGCTTCGGGGGTTTCGGGGACCTGCGCGCCCTCGACGATAATGACGATCTCGCCGCGGATGCGTTCGGACTCAGCCCACTTGGCGAGCTCGGCCAGGGTGCCGCGGCGAACCTCCTCGTGGAGCTTGGTCAGCTCACGGCTGACGGTGCCTCGACGGTCCGCGCCGAAGGTCTGCACAAAGTCAGCGAGGGTCGCGGCGGTGCGGTGCGGGGACTCGTAGAAGATCATGGTGCGTTCCTCCCCCGCTAGCGAGGCGAGGCGGCGCGAACGCTCGGAGCCTTTTCGAGCCAGGAATCCTTCGAAGGTGAAGCGGCCTGTGGGCAGGCCCGAGAGCGCGAGCGCGGTCAGCGCGGCGGAGGGGCCGGGCACCACGGTGACGGGCAGGTCGGCCGCGGCAACGGCCGCCGCGGCAACGTAGCCGGGGTCGGAGATGGTGGGCATGCCCGCGTCCGAGAGCAGGAGCACGCGCTGGCCGTCCTGCACCGCCTGCACGATGGTTACGCTGCGTTCTTCTTCGTTGTGGTCGTGGTTGACGATGACGCGACCGCGGGTGCGCACGCCGAGCCCGGAGGCGAGGGTCCGCAGCTTGCGGGTGTCCTCAACGGCGATGAGGTCTGCGGTGGCGAGGGCCGAGCGCAGGCGGTCGGAGGCGTCGGCCAGGTTACCGATGGGGGTGCCGCCGAGGATGAGCACGCCGCCTTCCTCGGAGGTGACGGGCACGTCGGAGTTGGGCGCATCGGCCGTTGAGGGTTCGGAGAGCTCGGCGGGTTCTTCGGGGTATTCGGCGGCGGGTGCGGTCATGGCAGGCCTCGTGTCTGTGTCTGGTCTTCGCTTACCACCTAAGTGTAACGCTCGTTTTTCGGGCGGCGGGTGAGGGTAGCGCTTTCCCCGCGGCGGACCCTCATGGCGTCATATACCCTCGTCACCGGGCGGAAATGGTGCATCGTACTGTCTAACCATTTAGGATGGATGGGTGAAGATACCTAAGCTCTCCTCCCCCGAGGCCTCGACCGAGTCGAGCCAGGCCGCCGTCCGCGCAGGACGCTACGGCCTGGATTCCCTGCTCGATGCCCTCGCTGTCGCCTACATCCGGGCCCCGCGCTGGGGCTGGGTGGCTCCCACGCTGATTGTGTTGCTGGCCGGCGTGCTGCGCTTCTACAACTTGGCCCACCCGAACGCCATCGTCTTCGACGAAACCTACTACGCGAAGGATGCCTACTCCTACGTTCACTACGGCTACGAGCTGAGCTGGACGAAGGACGCGAACGCCTCCTTCGTGGCGGGGCACCCCTCGGGTATCCTGCCGGACTCGCCGGAGTACGTGGTGCATCCGCCGCTGGGTAAGTGGATGATTGCCGCCGGCATGGCGATTTTTGGCGATAATAATCCCTTCGGCTGGCGCGTCTCGGCGGCCGTCATCGGCACGCTTTCAGTGGCGCTGATTGCCTACGCAGCGTGGTTGCTCTTCCGTTCCATAACGGTTTCAACCATTGCGGCGTTGCTGGCCGCTGTGGACGGCCTCATGCTGGTTGAGTCGCGCCTGGCGCTGCTCGATATCTTCCAGATGTTCTGGATTTTGGCGACTTTTGTGTGTCTGGTGCTTGATCGCATTCAGGCACGGCGCGTATTGGCCCGCAATATTGCGGAGGCTGCCCGGCAGTACCGGGGGGAGCTCCCTCCGATGTCTTGGGGTCCGGGTATGGGCCTGCGACTGTGGCGTGTGGCGGCCGGCGTGTGCGCCGGTGCCGCCGTGGGCGTGAAGTGGAACTCTCTCTTCTTTATCGCCGCGATGGGTCTGCTGACGGTTTTCTGGGATATGAATGCCCGCCGCATCGTTGGCCTGCCGAAGTGGGGTCTGACCGCCCTGGTGCGCGATGGCATCCCGGCCTTCGTGCAGATGATTGGCGTGGGTCTGCTGGTGTACCTGAGCACCTGGGCCGGCTGGTTCCAGTCTTCGAATGCGTACTTCCGTCACTGGGCTCAGGAGAACCCGGGCAAGGGCCTTTTGTGGCTCCCAGAGGATTTGCGTTCCCTGTGGGAGTACCACGCCTCCGCTTTCAAGTTCCACTCGGGTCTGAGCACCCCGCACACCTACTCCTCGCAGGCGTGGCAGTGGCTGATTCTGGGCCGCCCGACCTCGTACTTCTACGAGTCGCCGAAGCTGGGTTCTGCCGGATGCACGGTAAAGTCATGCTCCGAGGCCATCTTGAACATTGGTAACCCGGCAATCTGGTGGGCGTTTATTCCCGCGATCTTGGTGGGCCTATTCGTGTTCCTGCTCAAGCGGGACTGGCGTTTCGGCGCGCTGCTGCTGGTGTTCGGTGCCGGCTATTTCCCGTGGTTTATGTACCCGACCCGCACGATGTTCTACTTCTACGCGCTGTCCTTCGAGCCGTTCCTGATTCTGCTGCTAGCCGGTGCCCTGGGCCTGTGCCTCTCGGGGGCTCGCGGTTCGGTGGTGAGGGCGCGCGTCGGCGTGACAGTGGTCGTGCTGTACCTGGTGGGTGTTCTCGTGCTGAGCACGTACTTCATGCCGCTGTGGACAGCTCAGGTCATCCCCTACGAGCAGTGGTACTCGCACATGTGGTTTAAGTCTTGGATTTAGAATCTCGGGCTTAGTCCACGAGGCTTAGTCTGCGGGGCTTAGTCTGCCGACGCCCCAAATACGCGAGGGGACCGGAACATAAGTTCCGACCCCCTCGCTATGCGTTCTGGTGCGCGATGCTAGTTCTCGCCCACGCGGGCCGAGGCCAGCTTGACGCGCAGTTCCTGGCGTTCCTGGCGGCGACGCTCCGCCTTGAGCTTGCGATAGGTCGTGGGCCAGGTGCCCACCAGCAGAATCACGATCTGCACGGCCACGATAACCGCCACGGCGATGGCCGCGTCAATCCAGAACTGCGGCGGGTAGAGGCGAATCAGGGTGCTTCGCACCGAGAATTCCCAGTTACCCTGCGGGAAGAACACCTGGTGGAAGGTCGTGAAGAGCCATTCCCAGCCGAAGGCTCCCACGACGCCCAACACCACGATGAGGCCGAGGGTAATCCAGGTGCCGGTGAAGAGGCTACGGCGAATCACCCCGGGGGCGCGCTCGCGCAGCGAGAGGCTGCTGAAGAGCGTGATCAGCACAAATACGGCGACGGCCATCGTGGCGATTAGCAGAACCCACTTCACATCGTGCATGTGGTTGACCTCTGCGTCGGTGAAGGCGAGGGTGTTGTCGGCACCGGTGGTGATGCGCGCGAGGTACTCTCGCGGGGCAAAGTTGTTGATGTAGTCCAGGCCGTAGGAGCCCAGGCGCATGCGTTCGATGAGGTAGTAGCCGTAGCTGTCCTCGGGGAACCCGGGTCGGTGGTACTCGAACCAGAGGAAGGGCGCGGAGGCGACGACGCGAATCGCAATCATCAGCACGCTCAGGGGCACGGCGAGGGCGATGAGCGTGGCGCGTAGCTTCAGCAGGCGCGGCTGATCCTGCATGGCGTCCTGGCGGGCTGCGGCGCGTTCCGCGGCCTCGGGCGATGAGTCCAGGGAGGAGAGCGGCGCGTTGGGGTCGGCTACGGTCCGGTTCTGGCCCGTGCGGGTGGTTTCGGTGCGGTACTCGCGGCTGCTACCCGTGGTAGTTGCGGCCTCGGCGGTGGCTCCGCTCGCCGTCTGGGCGGGTGCATCCGCGGCGGGTGCGCTGGAGGCGCTCGCGGGGGTTGTAGCTGTCGCTTCAGCTTCGGCGGCACGCTGCATGGTCTCACGGTTGAGATCGCTGAGCGTGGGGTTTTTGGGGGTGCTCTGAGAGTCACGGACCAGGGGCACGAAACCGGTGGAAACGTTGGTTCGGGTGCGCACACGCGAACCGACACCCTGCTCACGCAGTTTGCTACGGGCCGGAACAACGGGAACAGAGCCGGTGGGCAGGTCGGGTTCTTCGGCTACACTCGGAACGTCGGCGGCGATGCGTCCGAAGGCGCCGGTGTTCGGTGCCGGTTCAACGGCCTGACGGTTGGTCTGTCGTTCGGCTTGGCGGGCCTGCAGGAGCTCCTCTGCGTTGGTTCGACGGATGGCCGGGCGCAGGGCTCCCCACATGCCTCGAGGTGTTGCTTTGGTCATGGTCTCGCGTTCTATCGTGAGTGAGTGTCCGTTGAGTGTGTTCGGGCGGGTGAATACTACCTGCCAGTTTCTCACACGCAAAGAACCTTCCGCGGCAATTCGCGGAAGGTTCTTTACATTCTAGTGCTTTAAAGCTTAGCTTTCGGTGTCCATAGCCTGGACAGGTACCTTGTAGACCACGTGCCAGCCCTGCGGTGCGGTGAGTCGGGCGGCGTGCTCGTCGCAGAGGTCGTAGGCGTGAGGGTCACGAAACTCCGAGAGCTCATCGATGGTTGCGGTGGAGTCCGCGAAAGAGAGGTGGGGGGTGACGGCCGCCTCTCGACGGCAGGTTTGGCGGGAGCACAGTGGCGCAGTCTGCATGTGGGTTGTACCTTCCTGGCTTAGCTCGCCTGCTTGCGTAGTCGGCGGCGTTCTCGTTCTGACAGACCGCCCCAGATGCCGAAGCGCTCGTCATTGTCCATTGCATATTGTAGACACTCTTCGCGTACGGGGCATACACCGCACACCCTTTTGGCGTCCCGGGTGGAGCCGCCCTTTTCGGGGAAGAAGGCTTCGGGGTCGGTCTGGGCGCAGAGCGCTTCGGCTTGCCAGGCGAGCTCTCCGTCGTCTCCTTCGGTTCCGTAGAGTCCAGCGGCGGCAGCCCAAATATCGACGGGGGTGGACTGTCGCCGCTCGGCGTCGGTTAGAAAGGCATCGGCGGCCTGTTCGAGTGATGGTGCAGGGTTCATGCTACGGTGCTGAGCGCCTGATGTGCGTGCCGCGGTCATGCGGTCAGCGGCTAGGTAGGAGCCCATGGGTTTTCCTTCCGTGTTCTCATTGTGAGGATAATGAGTCTGCGGATCCGTCGTGGACGGAATCTTAGTGTGTATGGTGTGGCATGGTTCGCTTCAGCCTCTACGGTCCCCCAAAGCAAACACGCTTATATATCTATTAGACGTGCGACACGCCGTTTCGTCAAACTAGACTTAACGATTATTTAGATGTATATAGCGTGACGATTATTTATTGTAATTGCGACTTTTATTTGGTTTGGGAACAAAAATATCGTCCCGCGAACGACACGAAACCCCTCGTCGGGTTCGTCATCACGCACCTGGTTTCCGGGGTGGTTCCGGGCAAGCGGCTACATTTCGGGGCTCCGACCCTAATTTTAGAAACCCGCCAATAAATAAGAGTAGCCATACCTCAGCTATTTTTCATCCGCCCGTTTCCCAATTTATGCAGTTGTGCGTATAGGCCCTTACGGACAAAAATTTCACACCCGTAACAAGAAAACTTTACATTAAGCGGTTTTATGACAAACACTATTTGAAAAATATCGCCCCGCGCCGCGTGTTTTTCTTCTGCCCGTTCCCTGAAAATTTTCTCCTTACCGTTCTATGACGATCTCTCCCCTCGGCCGCGTGGCCGAGATAACCCCCGGCTCTCTCCTCCTCCCCCCCCCCCCCCCCCCCCGCCCCACGGCCGCCGTGCGGGGGGGCGGAAACAAGGGTCCCCCGTGCCCCCACCCGCCCCCCGCGCCCGCCCCCCGCCCCCCACTCAGTGCCTGCGGTGCGGTAGAGTGAAACCATGGTTACCCTATCCCCCACCGGTCCCGCGGTTCCCGCCTCCCTCAACCGATTCTTTGAGGCCCTCAGCTCCGTGCAGACCCCCGCACTCATCTGGTACTCCGACAACGGCGAGCGCATCGAGCTCTCCGGGCGCGTCCTCATGAACTGGGTCAACAAGACCGCCAACCTGCTCATCGAGGAATGTGACCTCGCCACTGAAGAGGCCTTCGATCTGCAGGCGCCCCTGCACTGGCGTCCTCTGGTGGTCGGCCTAGCCGCCCTGCGCGTGGGCGCAACTCTCGACCGGGACGAGCCCCTGGCCGCCGCGGTATGCACCGAGCAGGACGCGCGCTTCGTCAACGGCCCAGCCTATCTTCTGGCGGTGGACCGCGCTCCCCTGGCCCTCGCCTACTCTGGGGATTTGCCTGCTCTGCAAACCTACGCCGATGAAGTGCTCGATTTCTGTGCCCTGGTGCCCAGCATGGGTGACCACTACGAGGGTCTGCTGCCCGACGAGTCTGCCGAAGTGGTCGAGGGCTTCACCTACTCCGAGGCCTACGCGCAGATTCGCCAGCTAGCGGACTCGTACCGTGACGAGACGCTTTCCGGCGGTCAGCGGGCGTTGGCCCTCATGCTGAGCCCCAGCTACGGTTTTGATTCCTCGGAGGCGACGTTGAGCACCCTGATGCAGGCCTTGGCCATCATGGCTTCGGGGCGTGCCGTGTTCCTGGCCGACCCGGCCGTTGAGTGGAGCGAAGAGCGGCTTGCATCCCTCCTGGAGACCGAACGCGCCAAGGAACTGCCCTGCAGTTAGGCCCCCGATACGATAAGAGCGTGAAGATAAAGCACCGGCCCCGATACACGAAGTATCGGGGCCGGTGCTTTGTCTTTTATAGGGCTGGTGGGCTCTGAGCGGTGCCGTTTAGCGGCCGCGCTCGGTACCGGATGCATTCGCCCCGCCGCTCTGAGCCTTGGAGCCTTCCGAGGCTTCGCCGTCCAGGATGGCGGCCGCATCATCAAACATGCGGCCGAGTTCCTCGTGGTCGGTGCCCTCACCCTTGGAGACCTGGTTACGGTGCGAGCCGTACACCCAGAAGCGGTAGAGGAAGTATCGCAGGATAGTGCCCAGGATGGTACCGATGATCGTACCGGAGATGAACGAGGCCTCCGCGGTGCGCAGGTTCAGCACGTAGGTGCTAAAGGCCACGCAGCCGGCCTCAACCATGATGCCCAGCAGGTTGACGATGCCGAATTCGACGGCCTCGCGCTTCCAGTTTTCGGAGCGGGATTCGCGGAAGGTCCACAGGCGGTTCATAAGCCACGAGAAGATGGTGGCCACGATACTTGCGATGACCTTTGCCTTCGTGTGGGACTGCGACATGACGGTCATCATGAGAACCCACACGGTAATGGAATTCACCACAAACGCAGCGCCACCGACGGTTCCGAACTTAAGCACCTCGATGCCGTAGCTGTCCCATAGGGATTTCAGTCGTTCGGTCATGGTGGGTTTAGTCTGTGCGCTCATGCGGGGCCTATCTAACAGGTGGTGTCGGTGGATAGCTTCCGGGTCCGCCAGGGTGGGGCCGCGAGGCCGAGACCGGGCGCCGGGGACTTTTCAAGCTCTTCATATGGTAGTACAGACCGGCCGGGTTATCCCTAGCCGCGCCGGATTTTTCAGTCAATACCCAGCCGGTAGCGGCAGCTTTCCCCATGCCACGGGCAGTCAGTCGCCCACCCACAGTTCACGATACGGTTCATCTAACGTGTACGCCCCGAAGCGAGTACACTTAGGTGATGTGACTTACCCTGTGACTGGACCCGTAATTGGCGTCATCGGCGGAGGCCAGCTGGCCCGCATGATGGCCCCCGCAGCAACTAACCTTGGCATCAACCTGCAGATTCTCGCGGAGGCGCCCACCGTCGGCGCCGTGGCGGCGGTACGCACCGCCCCCGTTGGCGATTACAAGGATCTCGATACCCTCCGCGAGTTTGCCCGCGGCAAGGATGTCATCACCTTCGATCACGAGCACGTGCCCACCGAATTTTTGCGCACCCTCATGGCCGAGGGTGTGAACGTGCAGCCTCAGCCCGATGCCCTGCAGTACGCGCAGGATAAGCTCCTGATGCGCCAGGCCGTCGAGCGCCTGGGTCTGCCGAACCCTCGCTGGGCTGAGGTTTCTACCCTGGACGAGCTTCTTGCCTTCGGCGATGAGATTGGCTGGCCCGTGGTGTTGAAGACCCCGCGCGGCGGCTACGACGGCAAGGGCGTGCTTGTGCTGGATTCCCCCGCCGAAGCCCGCGAGCGTAGCTCCGAATGGTTCGAGCAGTTGCCCTCGCGCACCGATTTCTCCGCCCTGCTGGCCGAGGAGAAGGTTCCCTTCACCCGCGAGCTTTCCGCGCTGGTGGCTCGTCGTGAGAGCGGCGAGGTGCGCCCCTGGCCGGTCGTTGAGACCATCCAGGTGAACTCCATCTGTGACGAGGTGATTGCCCCCGCGCAGAACTTGGCCCCCGAGATTGCTGAGGCCGCCGCGGCCGCGGCCGTGACCATCGCCTCCGAGCTGGGCGTGACCGGCGTGATGGCCGCCGAGCTTTTCGAGGTGCCCGGCTCCCCCGCAGGCTTCTACATCAACGAGCTAGCCATGCGCCCGCACAATACCGGCCACTGGACCCAGAACGGTTCGGTGACCAGCCAGTTCGAGCAGCACCTGCGCGCCGTGCTGGATCTGCCGCTGGGCGATACCTCTGTGCTGGACGAGGTCGCCGTCATGAAGAACTACCTGGGCGGCGAGAACGAGGACATCTTCGGCGTCTACCCGCTGGCCCTCTCGGCCGAGCCTCGCGCCAAGATTCACTTCTACGGTAAGGAAACCCGACCCGGCCGCAAGATTGGCCACGTCAATATTTCGGGTCGGGTCGATGAGCTTGAGAACCTGCGCCACAGCGCCGCCAACGCCGCATCCATTTTGCGCGATGGCCGCCCCCTGTAGGCGACGGGCCACTCATTTGCAGGTCGGGCTCGGGTTCTCTCCGCTGAGAGCCCGCGCTCGACGCCCCTAGTGATGGTGGTGTTCCACCGCATTGTGAAAGGATATGAGGATTATGTCTCAGTCTCCCTATGATTCCTCCCAGCCCATCGTCGGCATTGTGATGGGTTCCGATTCGGACTGGTCGGTCATGGAGGCCGCCGCCGAGGTGCTGGAAGAGTTCGGCATCCCCTACGAGGCTGACGTCGTCTCGGCGCACCGCATGCCCGAGGACATGATTGAGTACGGCAAGAAGGCTCACAGCCGCGGCATCCGCGTGATTATCGCCGGTGCCGGCGGTGCCGCTCACCTGCCCGGCATGCTCGCCTCGGTCACCGCTCTGCCGGTGATTGGTGTTCCGGTGCGCCTGAAGAACCTCGAAGGCATGGATTCGCTGCTGTCGATCGTCCAGATGCCCGCCGGCGTTCCGGTGGCTACCGTATCCATCAACGGTGCGCGCAACGCGGGCCTGCTGGCCCTGCGCATCCTGGGTTCGGGCACCGATGCTTTCGCCCGCCAGGTGCACGACGACCTGCACAAGTTCTCGGCTAACCTGCGCCAGTCGGCTATCGACAAGGGCGCCGCCCTGCGCACCCGCGTGGCCGAGGCCAAGTCCAAGGCAGCCGCCGAGCGTGAGGCTGAGGAGAACGTCTCTTCAACCCGTCCGAACCCTGCCCCCGAGGCCTCCTCGGAGCCGCAGGCTTACGTTCCCTAAGCTCGGATACACTAGAGGAATGAGCAATATTCTTCAGTCCGATATTTGGGCACGTTTTCAGGAATCTAATGGTCACACCGTAATCCGCAAGAGCGGTAACGGCTGGTCGTACCTTGCGACCGTTGAGGGCGGTGCCACCGGCCGCTACCTGTACAGCCCGTACGGACCGGTTGCTTCGAGCGCTGTGGCCTTCGACGAGGCTCTCGCGTCGTTGAAGGAAGAGGCCGCGAAGCACCGTTGCCTGTTCGTGCGTATCGAGCCTACCGAATCGGCAATCTGGGGTGGCCAGGATGCCGTTACATTCCTGGCTCGTCGCGGCGCGGTGCTGGCTCCCCGCCAGGTACAGCCCTCGCACACGCAGATTATTGACCTCTCGGGTACCGAGGACGAAATCCTCAAGGGTATGAAGTCCAATAACCGCAATCTGCACCGCAATATCCACAAGAAGGGCGTAACCGTCGAGGTTTCGACCGATCCTTCGGATATGTCGATTCTCTTCGGCTTCCTCGAGGAGACCGCGGAGCGTAACGGCTTCAACCGTCAGCACGACGACTACCTGATGCAGGCGGCTCGCGTGCTGATGCCCGCCGGTGCGGCGTCGCTCTACATTGCGAAGCTGGCGGGCGAGAACGGTGAGAGCACCCCGATTGCGGCGGCGTTCGTGTACGATTCGGACGACACCCGCACCTACGCGCACGCGGCGGCTTCATTCGAGCATCGCCGCCTGTCCGCGGGTATCCCGGTGGTTACGAACTTCATCCTGGACGCCAAGCGTAAGGGCCTGAAGTACGTTGACCTGTTCGGCATCGCGCCGGAGGATCAGCCGGATCACGAGTGGGCTGGTTTCACGAAGTTCAAGAAGTCCTTCGGTGGCGAGTCGGTGGAGTACCCGGGCACCTGGGATGTTCCGGTCACTTCGCTGGGCTACCGCGCCTACACCCTGGCGTACAAGGCCCGCCCTGCGGTTCGCGACGCAGTGTCTAAGGCCAAGGAGAAGTTGCGTTCCCTGCGTTCGCGCTAACACGTGCCGGTAACGGCGATAAACATAAGGAGCCGCCCCCGACCGAACGATTCGGTTGGGGGCGGCTCCTTATGTTTGGGGCTACCTCAAAGGCTTAGGCCTGACCGGGGCTCTTGGTGTGCGAGAGAATCTCGCGCAGGCGGGAGAGGCGGTGCTCAGCCTCAACGGTGCGCACGGTACCCGAGGAAGAACGCATGACCAGCGACTGGGTGGTCACAACGTTCTTGTTGTAGCGCACGCCGCGCAGCAACTTGCCGTCGGTAATACCGGTTGCGGCGAAGAAGCAGTTGTCGCTGGTGACCAGGTCGTTGGTGGTCAGCACGCGGTCCAGGTCGTGGCCCGCGGCCAGTGCCTTCTCGCGCTCTGCCTCGTCGGTCGGTGCCAGGCGGCCCTGAATCACGCCGCCGGTTGCCTTAATGGCGCATGCCGCGACGACGCCCTCGGGGGTGCCACCGGTGCCGAGCATCAGGTCCACGCCGGTGTTCTCGCGGCAGGCCGCGATAGCGCCGGCGACGTCACCGTCGAGGATGATGCGGGTACGGGCACCTGCCTCGCGGATTTCCTGGATCAGCTTGGCGTGGCGGGGGCGGTCCAGCACGCAGACGGTCAGCTCGCTGACCTTCTTGCCCTTAGCCTTAGCGACCAGGTGCAGGTTCTGCTTGACGG
>ERZ1023393.183-NODE-183-length-13235-cov-5.175266_pt1 | contig 13235 bp, 12 predicted proteins | sample MGYA00380503_ERZ1023393 | MGnify/ENA primary metagenome ERZ1023393 (study PRJEB33173, sample SAMEA4830379) | metagenome | study: EMG produced TPA metagenomics assembly of the PRJEB25223 data set... | reverse complement strand
TAGAGGGGAGCTTACTCCCTTTTTTCAAAGTCCCATTTTGGATATCTTTGATGATGGTCTCGACAATATCTTGATAAATACTCATAACTGACCCCTTACAGATTTTCCCTTATTTTACCCTACTTGCCTTCTAAGGGCAAGAGGCCTAGAGATATTTGACAAGATTATTAGATTTTGACATAATAAAAAGGTTGTAAGGTAAAACTAAATTCCCCTTTCAAATAAGTTTAAGGAGATTATAAGAATGACTTTTAAGAAAATCTTAGGACTTCTGGCTCTTGCATGCTTAACCATTATCGGCTTGTCAGCTTGCACACCAGAGAAAGAGCCTACTTGGACCTACGATAAAAACAAAATGCTATTTACAGGACAAGATGCTAGTGTACAAGTTCTTTCTGCAACTAAAATCGAATCACCAGAAGGTCAAAAAGCTGTACGCGTTCACTATAAACTTACCAACTCAAGTAAAGAAACCATGAATGCCTACACTCTTTTGATGAAGGTAGTCCTTGATGTGAAACAAGAGAAGGAAGAATTGAAGGTTGCTACATTGGTCTTTTCTAAAGATGATGACCGAGATAAGATTGCAAATAAGACCAAGATTGCTCCTAAGGAAGTTAAAGAAATCGTTGTTGACTATGCCGTTGCTGATTTTGATCATGATCTTAGCATTGATTTCTCTGATTACGGTACTGAGGCTAACGCGACTGCCAAGCTTTCACTACAAAATCTTGAAAAGGCACCTGTCAAATACTTTGACAAAAAAGCTCAATAAGTTTTATCACCACACGAATGTGTGGTTTTTTTATTGTCTGAAATCTGTACCCAGACAGTAGAGGAAATACTATCTTGTTTAATCGTCAGAATTTTCATAAACTTATACTATATTTATTGACAAAGGAGTTTTAGGTATGTCACCAAAACGTTTAACCATTTCTGCATTTTTCATGGCACTTGTCATTATTTTGAGCTCGAGTCTCTTATCCATTCCTGTGCCAGGAGGTCATTTCTATTTTAACGGGATTATTATTTTCCTAGTTGGTTTAATTTTCCCACCTACAGAAGCAGTTATTATTGCCGGAGTAGGTTCCTTTATTGGAGATTTTCTTTTCTACCCCCTTCCTATGTGGGTAACTCTAGTAACACACAGCCTTCAAGTTCTTGCTATTGCACTCATTGTTGGAGGGCGTTTAGGAAAATTGAGCAAATCTAGGGCAGCGTTAGGTCTCTTGATTGGGGCTATTATTGACTTAGTCGGTTATGGATTAGGAAGAGCCTTTATCTATGGAACGCCTGCCTATGCTATTATGAAGATTCCTTTTGACATTGTAGCTGCTATTCTTGGTTTAGGAGTGGCCTATTACATTTATTTCCACACAGGTTTTGTGAAACAGTTTAAAAAGACCTGGGAAGGAAAATAGATGACCAAAGTAATTGTTGCCAATGACCTGGTTGGTCTAGGTAAGGTTGCTTTGACTAGTAGCCTCCCTATCATGTCAGCCTGTCAAACTGAAGTCCTTCCCCTACCAACCGTTCTTTTATCTTCGCACACAGGGGAGTTTGAAAATATCTATGTACGGGATCTTACGGATGACCTAAAATGATTTTGTAAGCAGTGGGAGCACTTGGATTTTATAGTAGATGGCCTTGTGAGTGGTTATTTTAAGTCAGAAGAAGGACTAAAACGTGTAGGTCAATTGGCTCGCGATAAACAGATAGCTCTATTTGTTGACCCTATTATGGGTGACAATGGTCGTCTCTATCAAGGATTTGATAGAAACTATGTAGAAGCCATGAAGGATTTCTGTCAACAGGCAGATGTCATCATTCCCAATCTGACAGAAGCTGCCTTGTTGACGGATACTCCATATCTTGAAACAGGTTCCTATGATAAGACTACTGTTGAAAAGCTTCTGAGAGAGTTGAGCAAGCTTGGACCTCGAAAAGTTATTTTGACAGGTATCTCATTTCAGACAGATAAAATTGGGTTGGCTTATTTTGATAAAGAGACTAATCGAACGATTTATCGCATGCAAAAACGTTATCGCTATCATTTTTATGGAAGCGGCGATTTGCTAACGGCAATCTTATCAGCAGGTTACTTTTATAATCTTGATTTACTAAAGGTTTGTGATTTGGCCTTGGATGTTATGGATAGGGTTCTTTCGTCAACACTGTCTGATGGTCGTCCTTTAAAATATGGTCTTTGCTATGAGCCTCATATCGGTTATTTATTCAGTGGTTTTAATGCTCTATTGGAGGAGAAAAATGAAAAGTGATAAAACACGTGAATTAGTTGAATTGAGTTTGTATGCAGCTTTAATTATTGTGAGTGTACAGTTTATTCGTATTCCTTTTGGACCTCAATTTGTCCATCTGGGAAATGCCCTAGTTGTGATTGCTGTTTTGATTTTCGGTGCTAGAAAAGGTGCGTTAGTCGCAACAGTAGGATTAGGACTATTTGATATTTTCAATGGTTATGCCGCTGAGGTCTGGATTACTATTTTAGAATCCTTGATTGTTTGTTATGTTCTCTATCTTGTTTTTGAAAAGTTTTTAAAATCAAATGACAAAATGGCTAACATCATAATTATTGGAGTCATAGCCGCAGTGACCAAAATTATTTTGAATTTTATTAAGTATACGATTATTAATAGTGTCGTTGCGGCTTTACCACTCAATGCAGCCATGGTATTGGCACTTACTAAAATTGGTGGGACCTTTGGGACATCAGTAGTGACTATTATTGCGGTGCCTCTCCTCTATCCTGTCTTCAAACGTATTTTACAGAGAAACTAAAGATTTAGCAGGTTAGTCCTGCTTTTTCTTTTTAATTTTCCAGAAGCAGAGGTCCAAATTTTCACTAAAAAATGGTAAAATAGTAAAGTTAATGTCAAGAAAGGAAAGGGCTGAAGGCAGGTTCAGCCCAGATATGCTATGTCTATTTTAGAAGTCAAAAATCTTAGTCACGGATTTGGTGACCGTGCTATTTTTGAAAATGTCTCATTCCGTTTGCTCAAAGGTGAGCATATCGGTCTTGTCGGTGCTAACGGTGAAGGAAAGTCAACCTTCATGTCTATCGTTACTGGAAAATTGCAGCCAGATGAAGGTAAGGTAGAGTGGTCTAAGTACGTTACAGCGGGTTATTTGGATCAGCATGCTGTTCTTGAAAAGGGGATGACTGTTCGGGATGTCCTTCGTACGGCTTTTGATGAACTCTTTAAGACTGAAGAACGTATCAACGAGATTTATATGTCTATGGCTGACGAAGGAGCTGACGTTGATGCTCTGATGGAAGAAGTGGGTGAGCTTCAGGATCGCTTGGAAACGCGTGATTTCTATACACTAGATGCTAAGATTGACGAGGTTGCTCGTGCACTAGGTGTCATGGATTTTGGTATGGATACAGATGTAACAGACCTTTCAGGTGGTCAACGTACCAAGATTCTCTTGGCTAAGTTATTGCTTGAAAAACCAGATATCTTGCTTCTCGATGAGCCAACCAACTATTTGGATGCTGCACACATTGCCTGGCTTAAACGTTACCTTCAAGAGTATGAAAATGCCTTTGTCCTCATTTCGCACGATATTCCGTTCCTAAACGACGTGATTAATATTGTCTATCATGTTGAAAATCAAGACTTGGTTCGCTATGCAGGTGATTATGACAATTTCCAATCTGTCTATGCTATGAAGAAAGCTCAATTAGAAGCTGCCTATGAACGTCAGCAAAAGGAAATTGCAGACCTTCAAGATTTTGTTAACCGTAACAAGGCACGTGTTGCTACTCGAAATATGGCCATGTCTCGTCAGAAGAAATTGGATAAAATGGAAATTATCGAGTTGCAGGCTGAGAAGCCAAAACCTGAATTCCATTTCAAGGAAAGTCGTACGCCTGGACGCTTTATTTTCCAAACTAAAGACCTCGTTATTGGTTACGACCGCCCTTTGACCAAGGCTCCTTTGAATCTTACCTTCGAACGTAATCAAAAAGTAGCTATCGTGGGTGCCAATGGTATCGGTAAGACTACTTTGCTTAAGAGCTTGCTTGGTATTATTCAACCACTCGAAGGAGAAGTTGAAACAGGTGACTTTATTGATCTAGGTTACTTTGAGCAAGAAGCAGAAGGGTCACGTCAGACGCCTCTTGAAGCGGTTTGGGATGCCTTCCCAGCATTAAATCAGGCTGAAGTTCGTGCAGCTCTAGCCAAATGCGGATTAACCTCTAAGCATATTGAAAGCCAAATTCAGGTGCTTTCAGGTGGAGAACAGGCTAAAGTTCGCTTCTGTCTCCTTATGAATCGTGAAAATAATGTCCTTGTTCTGGACGAACCGACCAACCACTTGGATGTTGACGCCAAGGATGAATTGAAGCGTGCCCTTCAGGCCTTCAAGGGTAGTATCCTTATGGTATGTCACGAACCAGAATTTTATGAAGGTTGGACAGACGTTTGGGATTTTAATGAGTTAGTATAGAGATAAAAGAGTGTTGACATTCTCTAAAGAGAAAGTTACTCACTCTTTTTTTATATTTTAAAGCAAAGTAACTTTCTAGGATTTGGTAAGACAGTGATGGTGTTAAGAAAGGTAACCGTCATCATAAAGCGATTTTCTACCTATTTTGACATGTTCTACATGGGTTTTGAGCATAGAAACTTAATTTGTTCAAAAAGTAACAAAGTCTGAGCATAAAAGGTGTAACCGTTTTCTGATTATGGTAGAATAAAATGGTAAACTATTATCAAAAGAAAGTTGGATAAACTTATGTCAAAAATCGTAGTTGTTGGTGCTAACCACGCTGGTACTTTTAGTATTAATACTATTCTCGATAATTACGGAGACCAAAATGAAGTAGTTGTTTTCGACCAAAACTCTAACATTTCATTCTTGGGTTGTGGGATGGCTCTTTGGATCGGTAATCAAATCTCTGGTTCTGATGGTCTTTTCTATGCCAACAAAGAAGGACTTGAAAGCAAGGGTGCTAAAGTTTATATGAACTCACCAGTTGAGTCTATTGATTTTGATGGTAAAACTGTTACAGCCCTTGTAGATGGTAAAGAGCACGTTGAATCATATGACAAATTGATTTTGGCTACTGGATCTCAACCAATCTTGCCTCCAATCGAAGGTGCTGAAATTAAAGAAGGTAGCCGTACTTTCGAAGCTACACTTGAAAACCTTCAATTCGTTAAACTTTTCCAAAACGCCCAAGAGGTTATTGATAAGTTGAACGACAAATCTCAAGATATCAAACGTGTAGCGGTTGTAGGTGCTGGTTACATTGGTGTTGAATTGGCTGAAGCTTTCCAACGTCACGGTAAAGAAGTTATCCTTATCGACGTTGTTGATACATGTTTGGCAGGTTATTACGACCATGACTTGACTGAACTTATGGCTAAAAATATGGAAAGCCACGGTATTAAATTGGCATTTGGTGAAACTGTTAAGGCAGTTGAAGGAGATACTAAAGTTGAACGTATCGTCACTGATAAAAATGCTTACGATGTCGACATGGTTGTCCTTGCAGTAGGTTTCCGTCCTAACACAGCTCTTGGTGCTGGTAAATTGGAAACATTCCGTAATGGGGCTTACCTTGTTAATAAGAAACAAGAAACATCAATCAAAGATGTTTATGCAGTTGGTGACTGTGCTACCGTTTATGACAATGCCCTTGAAGATGTGAACTACATTGCCTTGGCTTCAAACGCTGTTCGCTCAGGTATTGTCGGTGGTCATAATGCCGGTGGTGGCGATGTTGAATCAAACGGTGTTCAAGGATCAAATGGTATCTCAATCTATGGTTTGAACATGGTATCTACTGGTTTGACAGAAGAAAAAGCAAAACGCTTTGGCTTCAATCCAGCAGTAGTAGAATCAACGGATCTTCAAAAAGCTGCCTTCATGGAAGATGAAAATGAAGACGTTACAATCAAGATTGTCTATGACAAAGATACACGCAAAGTTCTTGGTGCTCAAATGGTATCACGTATGGACATCTCTATGGGTATCCACATGTTCTCATTGGCTATCCAAGAAGGTGTAACGATCGACCGTCTTCAATTGCTTGATTTGTTCTTCTTGCCACACTTTAACCAACCGCTTAGCTATATTGCTAAAGCAGCTATCTCAGCTAAATAATATTAAACAGCTAATTCAATTGAATTAGCTGTTTTTTCTTTTTTGAAATACGAAAAAAGCCTCCTAGTGGAGACTTTTATTTAACTAATGTCAAATTAGTTTTTTGAAGCTTCTTGGAATTCAGGGTTTTTCCATGCTTCATCAATGATAGCTTGCAATTCATCAGCAGAAGCTTTCATTTTTTGTTGTTCAGCATCGTTCAATGGGATGTTCACTGGACGTACGATACCGTGTGCACCTACGATAGCAGGTTGACCGATAAAGACGTTGCTTACACCATATTGACCTTCTTGGAATACAGACAATGGAAGTACTGCATTTTCATCGTCAAGAATAGCTTTAGTGATACGAGCAAGAGCTACGGCGATACCATAGTATGTAGCACCTTTTTTGTTGATGATTGTGTAAGCGGCATCACGAACACCTTCGAACAATTCAACCAATTCAGCTTCTTGAACGTTTTGAGTATCTTTAAGGAATTCTTCAAGGTTTACACCGGCGATGTTAGCGTGTGACCAAACGGCAAATTCTGAGTCACCGTGTTCACCCATGATGTAGGCGTGAACTGAACGAGCGTCAACATCAAGTTTTTCAGCAAGTGCTTGACGGAAACGAGCTGAGTCAAGTGAAGTACCTGAACCGATAACGCGTTCTTTAGGGAATCCTGAGAATTTCCATGTTGAGTAAGTCAATACGTCAACTGGGTTAGCTGCTACAAGGAAGATTCCTTTGAAGCCTGATTCAACAACTTGAGTAACGATAGATTTGTTGATAGCAAGGTTTTTACCAACAAGATCAAGACGAGTTTCACCTGGTTTTTGTGGAGCACCAGCAGTGATAACTACAAGGTCAGCATCCGCACAGTCTTCGTATTTAGCTGCGTAGATTTTTTTAGGTGAAGTGAAAGCAAGCGCGTGGCTAAGGTCAAGCGCATCACCAACAGCTTTTTCGAACAATTGTGGAATTTCGATGATACCAAGTTCTTGAGCGATACCTTGGTTTACAAGTGCGAAAGCGTAAGATGAACCTACGGCACCGTCACCAACGAGGATGACTTTTTTGTGTTGTTTAGTTGCAGTCATGGGTCTAAACATCTCCTTATTTTTTAATTGGGTTACCCCGTACACTGCTTATTCTACCACTTTAAGTGATGGATGTCACGAAATAATAAGGAAATAATAGATGAAAGCGTTTACACAACTGAAAAATAAAGCGTTTTATGGTATAATATTATAGAAATTTTCTATACTCTTTTATTAGAGTTTGGAATGATTTGAATGAAAGAAAAGAGGCATTTTTAGAGTGCAAGATAATAATTTAATTGACGTTAATTTGACGTCTGAGATGAAGACGAGCTTTATCGATTATGCCATGAGTGTTATCGTGTCTCGTGCTCTTCCAGATGTTCGTGACGGTTTAAAACCTGTACAACGTCGTATTCTTTATGGAATGAATGAGCTTGGGGTGACACCTGATAAACCGCATAAAAAATCTGCCCGTATTACCGGGGATGTCATGGGTAAATATCACCCACACGGGGACTCATCTATCTATGAAGCCATGGTTCGTATGGCACAATGGTGGAGCTACCGTTACATGTTGGTTGATGGTCACGGGAACTTTGGTTCTATGGACGGAGATGGGGCTGCCGCTCAGCGTTATACTGAGGCGCGTATGTCTAAAATCGCCTTGGAAATGCTTCGTGATCTTAACAAGAATACCGTAGATTTCCAAGATAACTATGATGGATCAGAACGTGAACCAATCGTTCTTCCGTCACGTATTCCCAACCTTCTTGTCAATGGTGCGACAGGGATTGCCGTTGGTATGGCGACTAACATTCCACCACACAATTTGGCTGAAACGATTGATGCTGTCAAATTGATGATGGATAATCCTGAAGTCACAACGCGTGAACTGATGGAAGTTCTTCCTGGACCAGACTTTCCAACTGGAGGCTTGGTCATGGGGAAATCTGGTATTCACCGTGCTTATGAGACTGGTAAGGGTTCTATTGTCCTTCGTTCGCGTACCGAAATTGAAACAACTAAATCAGGTCGTGAGCGTATTGTAGTAACTGAGTTTCCTTACATGGTCAATAAGACCAAGGTCCATGAACATATCGTGCGTTTAGCTCAAGAAAAACGCATCGAAGGGATTACAGCAGTCCGTGACGAGTCTTCTCGTGAAGGGGTGCGCTTTGTCATCGAATTGCGTCGAGATGCTTCGGCTAATGTTATCTTGAACAATTTGTTCAAATTAACGCAACTTCAGACTAACTTCAGCTTTAACATGTTGGCCATTGAGAAAGGTGTTCCAAAGATTCTTTCTCTTCGTCAAATCTTGGCTGACTATATTGCTCACCAACAAGAAGTTGTGGTTCGTCGTACACAGTTTGACAAGGATAAGGCTGAAGCACGTGCCCACATTTTAGAAGGTTTGCTGATTGCTCTTGATCATTTGGATGAAGTGATTACGATTATCCGTAACAGTCAAACTGATGCTGAGGCTCAAGCTGAGTTGATGGCTCGCTTCGAACTCACGGAACGTCAAAGTCAAGCTATTCTTGATATGCGTTTGCGTCGTTTGACAGGTTTGGAACGTGATAAGATTCAAAATGAGTACAATGATCTCCTTGCCTTGATTGCTGATTTAGCTGATATTTTGGCAAAACCAGAACGTGTCATTGCTATCATCAAGGAAGAATTGGACGAAAGCAAGCGTAAATTCGCAGATGCTCGTCGTACAGAGCTTATGGTCGGAGAAGTCGTTTCTCTTGAGGATGAGGATCTCATCGAAGAAGAAGATGTTGTTATCACTCTTTCAAACAAGGGATATATTAAACGTTTAGCCCAAGACGAGTTCCGTTCACAAAAACGTGGAGGACGTGGTGTCCAAGGTACTGGTGTTAACGATGATGACTTTGTTCGAGATATTGTCTCAACAAGCACTCATGATCACCTTTACTTCATGACTAATAAGGGGCGTGTATACCGTCTCAAGGGGTATGAAATCCCTGAGTATGGTCGTACAGCCAAAGGCTTACCTATTGTCAATCTCTTGAAGTTAGACGAAGGTGAGACCATTCAAACTGTCATTAACGCTAAGAGTGATGAAGCTTCTGAAAATAATCACCTTGTCTTTGTAACTCGCCAAGGTCTGGTTAAACGTACCAAAGAATCAGAATTTAAGAACATTCGTCAAAATGGGTTGATTGCTTTGAAACTTAGAGAAGGTGACGAGCTAATCAATGTCTTCTTGACTACTGGTAATGAAGAAATTGTCATTGGTACCAAATTTGGTTACAGTGTACGCTTCAAAGAGGACACTATTCGAAGCATGAGCCGTATGGCTGCCGGTGTTAAAGGGGTAACTCTTCGTGATGGTGACCAAGTTGTTGGTGCAGCTGCCATTACAGAAGACCAAGAAGTCTTGATTATCACTGAAAAAGGTTACGGTAAGCGTACCTCAGCTACTGAATACCCAACGAAGGGACGTGGTGGTAAAGGTATCAAGACTGCTAATATCACAGAGAAGAATGGTAACCTAGCAGGTATTGTCACAGTGTCTGGTGATGAGGATATCATGGTCATCACAGATACAGGTGTTATCATCCGTACTGCCGTTGCTAATATCTCTCAAACTGGTCGTGCAACTCAAGGGGTTAAGGTCATGCGTTTGGATGAATCTGCTCGTATTGTAACCTTTGCTTTAGTTGAGCCAGAAGAAGTTGAACAAGCTTCCGAAGACCAAGAAAGTGGTGACAACTAATGAGCAAAGATAAGAAAAATAAAGCAACAAAAAAACGCCGTAAGTGGCTGGATATTTTTCGCTGGGTGTTGATTGTTGTTCTCTTGGTTGTTGGTTTAGCCTTGATTTTTAATAAATCTATTCGAAATACAGTAATTGCTTGGAATACAAATAAGTATCAAGTGAGCAAGGTTTCTAAAAAGACTATTGAAAAAAACAAGGAAGCTAAGACGAGCTTTGACTTTGATACCGTTAAATCAATTAGCACGGAGTCTGTCTTGCAGGCACAGATGGATGCTCAAGAACTTCCAGTTGTTGGGGGTATTGCCATTCCAGAGGTGGGTATCAATCTTCCTATTTTCAAAGGACTTGGCAATACAGAGTTGACTTACGGTGCAGGAACTATGAAAGAAGACCAAGTCATGGGTGGTGAAAACAACTATTCACTAGCTAGTCACCACGTCTTTGGTATTGCTGGTGCATCTGACATGCTATTTTCACCACTAGATAAGGCTAAGGAAGGCATGAAGATTTATCTTACGGATAAAAATAAGGTCTATACTTATGTCATTAGTGAGGTCAAGGTTGTCCAACCAACTGAAGTAGCAGTGGTTGATGATACACCAGGCAAGTCTGAAGTTACTTTGGTAACTTGTACGGATGCTGAAGCAACTCAGCGTACAATCGTCAAAGGTGAATTGAAATCGCAGGTAGATTTTGACAAGGCAAGTTCAGACATTATTGAGGCCTTTAATAAGTCATACAATCAATTTCAAAGTTAAGAAAGGGGCCTTCGGGTCTTTTTCTATGGAGGAAAATATGTTTTTAAATACAGTGCACCATGTTGCTATTATTGTTTCTAATTATGAGTTGTCTCGAGATTTTTATGTCAATAAACTTGGTTTTGAGATTATTCGGGAAAATCACCGTCCAGAACGTCATGATTATAAGTTAGACCTATGTTGTGGAGATATAGAACTTGAAATCTTTGGCAATAAGACCAGTGATTCTAACTATGTGGAGCCACCTAAACGTCCGTCTTATCCTGAGGCCTGTGGCTTACGTCATTTAGCTTTTAGAGTGACTAATATTGAAGAGGTTGTCAAAGAGTTAGAACAAAAGGGTATTTCCTGCCAACCTATTCGCAAAGACACTTTTACCGGTGAAAAGATGACTTTCTTTGCTGATCCAGATGGTCTTCCCTTGGAGTTGCACGAGTAGTTTTTTTGACCTTAATTTTTTAAGTCATGGTATAATAAATTCACGGTTGGTCTCATACCAGTCGTCCTTTAGGAGATTATGGAATAATATTCTATTTTCGAAAGGAAACACACATGAAATTGAAAAAACTTCTTGTTACTGGGATGGCTTTATTGGCTTCAGTAACAGCCTTCACTTCGGTTGCGCAAGCAGCAACGTCATCGCAAGTCCAAAAGGTCATTGATGAATCTTATGTTCAACCAGACTATGTGATGGGTTATTCATTGTCGGAAGAGCAGCGTAATGAAACCTTGAATTTGTTAGGGTATGACAGTAGTAAGGATACTAATGTCAAGACCTTGACGACATCTGCATATGCGAATATTATGAACGTTGCAGATGATTCTAGTCTTCAGCTATATTCTTCGGTTAAGATTGCTAAGCTTGGTGCTAAGGAAACCTTGAGTGTAGAGATTGTGACACCGCAAAATATCACTAAAATCACTCCAGATATGTACCGTAATGCTGCCACGACACTTGGTATCGAACACGCCAAGATTACGGTAGCAGCACCGATTGCAGTTACTGGAGAAAGTGCCTTGGCTGGTATTTACTATTCCCTTGAGCAAAATGGGGCTAAGGTTTCAGATGAAAGCAAAGAGCTTGCGCAGGAGGAACTTAAAACCCTTTCTCAAATTAATGAGGAAAATTCAGGCAAGAGTGACTATGATGCGGACAAGCTTAATGTAGCTATGACTGATATTAAGTCAGCAGTTGCTGATAAAGGGGATAAGTTGACTGAAGACCAAGCTAAAACGATTGTTCAGCAGACTATCAATAATTACAACTTGGATCTTTCTGATACGCAAATTAACCTTCTAGTGAATTTTGCTATGAATTTATCTAAGTCTTCAATTATTGATAGTGCTAGCTTTAAGTCAACCTTGAGTTCACTTAAAGATTCTATCGTTTCGAAAGCCGGTAATACCTTCTCTGGAATCAACCTAAACTTTAATGCCAACAAAGCGGTTGAGAACAGCAAAAATATTTTTGCACAAATCTGGCAAGCTATCGTAGATTTCTTTACAGGACTTTCTAAATAGTAAAAGAGCTATCCATTTGGATGGCTCTTTTCTATTTTTCAGAAAATATGTGAAATACTATTGAAATTATTCCAACAATTGTGTAAAATGGTAAACATCAATTCAGATTATTCTGAAAATTTGTTTTAGGAGATTCTCGTATGTCACAAACAAGTGTATCTAGTCAGTCTACCTGGCGTAGTAAAATAAAAGCAATGGGACCAGGTATCCTAATGGCTTCAGCAGCCGTAGGTGGTTCCCACATCGTTTCATCAACCCAAGCGGGTGGTTCTTATGGATGGGCCTTGCTAGGCTTGGTTATTCTTGCCAACCTCTTTAAATACCCATTCTTCCGTTTTGGTGCTGAGTATACCGCAGATACAGGTAAAACCCTCGTTGAAGGTTATGCTGAGAAAGGTAAATTCTATCTTTGGGTATTCTTTATTTTGAATGTCTTCTCAGCCTTGGTTAATACTGCGGGAGTTTCTATTCTTTGTTCAGCCATCATTGCTAGTGCCTTTCCAATGCTTGGTTTGAGTATTACCACATGGTCAATCATTTTGGTTGCCATTATCTGGGGTATGTTACTCTTTGGTGGTTACAAACTTCTTGATGGCATGGCTAAATGGATCATGTCAGCCTTGACTATCGCAACAGTAGCAGCAGTTATTATTGCAGCAATCAAACACCCAGAGTACAGTGCTGACTTTGTTGAGAAAACACCATGGCAGTTAGCAGCCCTTCCATTTATCGTTTCACTTCTTGGATGGATGCCAGCTCCAATTGAAATTTCAGCCATTAACTCACTTTGGTCAGCAGAGAAAAAGAAAACGGTTGATTTTAACACTGATGATGCCCTCTTTGACTTTAACGTTGGTTTCATCGGAACAGCTATTCTTGCAGTATTCTTTGTAGCACTCGGTGCTCTTATCCAGTATCCAACTGGTAAACCAGTAGAAGCAGCATCAGCTAAGTATATTGCTCAGTTTGTTGGTATGTATGCCTCAGTGCTTGGTGAGTGGTCACGCTATTTGATTACCTTTATCGCTTTCTTATGTATCTTTG
>ERZ1023393.179-NODE-179-length-13305-cov-4.077132_pt1 | contig 13305 bp, 7 predicted proteins | sample MGYA00380503_ERZ1023393 | MGnify/ENA primary metagenome ERZ1023393 (study PRJEB33173, sample SAMEA4830379) | metagenome | study: EMG produced TPA metagenomics assembly of the PRJEB25223 data set... | reverse complement strand
GACTACAAGAAGCTGCGCGTGCTCGAGCACCGCATCCAGCTGCAGCAGCTGCGCCGCACCCACCTGATGCCCGAGAAGGAAGCCGAACAGCGCGCCCTGGCCCGCTCGATTCTCTCTCCGGAACGCAACGGAACCCTGTCTGCCGAGCAGATGCTCAAGGCCTGGCAGAAAATTAAACGGAACGTCCGTTCGCTCCACGAGCGAATCTTCTTCCGCCCGCTGCTGGCGGCTGTCTCCACGCTCAGCCGCGACGAGGTGGTCCTCAGCGAGCAGGCGGCACAGGACCGTCTGGCCGCCCTCGGCTACCGCGACCCGCGCGGCGCCATGCGCCACATCAAGGCACTCACCACCGGCCTTTCCCGCAGCGCAGATATTCAGCGGCACCTCATGCCCGTGCTGCTGGGCTGGTTCGCCCGCGGCGTGGATGCGGACGCCGGCCTGCTCGGATTCCGCATCGTCTCCGAGTCGCTCGGCAGTACCAGTTGGTACCTGCGCATGCTCCGCGACTCGCCCGCAGCCGCCGAGCGCCTGAGTCAGCTACTGTCGAGTTCGCGCCTCATGACCGACCTGCTGGAGGATGCCTCCGCCTCCATCGCCTGGCTGGACAAGGTCGACGACCTCAAACCGCTGGGGGAGGAAGCACTCGCCTCCGAGATTTCCTCCCTACTGGCGCGCCACGAGGACGCCGCCGAGGCAATGCGCGCCGTGCGCTACCTGCGCCGCCGCGAAACCCTGCGTACGGCCATGGGCTGGACGCTGGGCATCGTCGACATCGAGGGCACCTGCGCCGGCCTGGCCGCCATTGACGAGTGCACGATTGACGCGGCGCTGCGGATTGCTCTGCGCGAGCTCCAGAGCACCGCGGAAGAATCCGAAGCCGGGGAGACGGCGGTGGAGCAACTACTCACTCGCATCGCCATCATCGGCATGGGTCGCCTGGGCGGGGCCGAGAACGGCTTCGGGTCCGACGCGGATGTCATGTTCGTACACGAACCTCTCGAAGGGGTCGACGAGGACGCCGCGCAGGAACAGGCCGCGCGCATCGTGAACCGCACCCTCGCCCTGCTCAAGCAGCCCGTCAAGCCCCCGATTCGCGCCGAACGCCCCCTCGAAGTGGACGCAGACCTGCGCCCCGAAGGCAAGCAGGGGGCCATCGTGCGATCGCTGGACTCCTACCGCTCCTACTACGAGCGCTGGGCCGAAACCTGGGAGTTCCAGGCGCTCACCCGCGCCCGCCCCATCGGCGGCGACCCACAGCTCGGCGAGGCCTTCGTGGAGCTCATCGACCCGTACCGCTACCCGGCAACCTTCACGCCCGAGCAGGTGCAGCAGATTCGCCGCATGAAGGCGCGCGTGGAGAACGAACGCATGCCTCACGGCGCTGACCGCACCCGCCAGCTCAAGCTGGGCCGCGGCGGCCTGTCGGACGTCGAGTGGCTCGTGCAGCTGCTGCAGCTGCGGCACGCGCACGCGGTGCCGGGTCTGCGCACCACCTCCACGCTGTCGGCGTTGAATGTGGCGGTCGAGGCGGGCCTGGTCACCGCCGAGGACGCCGAGGTGCTCAGTGGTGCATGGCTGCTCGCCACGAAGATTCGTGGCGGCAACGTGCTACGCGGCGTGCGCCAATCCGACACCCTGCCATCGGGTCGCGATGATTTGGAGGCGATTGCGCGCTGGTGCGGGTACCCCGCCGGCAGCGCCCGCGCGCTCGAAGAGGACTACCTGCGCCAGACCCGCAACGCCCGCAAGGTCTACGAGCGGCTCTTCTTTGACGAGGCCTAGAAAGGAACGAGTCCTAGAAAAACCAGCCTGATATTTTCGTTGCTGCGGTTTTCATAGGGGAGGGGCGGGGAATCAAAATTGGTTCCTCGCCCCTTTTACGTGCCCCGCAGAAGTCTTTCGAGGTGACAGAATTTTCCGCGAGTGTTCCGCATCGAGTGTTGGTGAGGGCAGAACGGCTCCGGCCTCGAAATGCATAAATGTGACTGGAACCATGAAAATAAATTTTGTTGACCCCCGTCGAAAATGGGTCAAAATGCCCTGTTTTAGCCCGGAATTTCGCGGAACGCGGGGTGTTGTGCGAAGGATTTGGCAAACACTCAAAAACCCCGTATAGTATTTACCTGTCAGCACGACGGAGCAAAAAACTCCTCGGAATGATTCGAATTGAATAAGCTGATATGCGGTTGTAGCTCAGTTGGTAGAGCACCACCTTGCCAAGGTGGATGTCGCGAGTTCAAGTCTCGTCAACCGCTCGTAAGGACTCCAAGAGTTCGAACGCGTTCCCTCGTGGAGCGTATGCGGTGAGGTGGTCGAGTGGTTAGGCAGCGGCCTGCAAAGCCGTGTACGCGGGTTCGAATCCCGTCCTCACCTCGCAACAAAACAACTGTTTTGTGAGCGCGATTGGCGCAGCGGTAGCGCGCTTCCCTGACACGGAAGAGGTCACTGGTTCGATCCCAGTATCGCGCACAAATGAAGCCCTGATTCTTCGGAATCAGGGCTTTTGTGTTTAACTTTTTGGTTTTGGCTAGAGGGGCGGTGTCCTCCATTGCCCTGTGTGTTCTGGATGCGGTGCTGCGTATATTTCCTCCGCGCCGTCGCAGGGGACCCGCCCTCGCTTCGCTTCGGGCACCCTGAGGGCGCTTCCGGAAAACACGCTGCACCCCTTGCGCGTCTCCGATGTCACGACGGAGGACACCATCCCTCCGCCTCGCAGGTAAAACACTCGACCCCGGTTCAGTAAGGGCAGGGCTTGTGCGCGCGATACCGGTATAACGAACTGGAGGGGAGGGGGCTGTCACTTTCTCAGCCTTTTGCTGGCTCCGCCTGGTCTGCATTTGTAGGGCGGGCATCTTACACACTTCCTCCGCGCCGTCGCAGGGAACCCGCCCTCGCTTCGCTTCGGGCACCCTGAGGGCGCATCCGGAAGGTGTAGTCTGCCCGCCAATCCTTTCAATAGCTCACCGGTGCGACCAAATGCTTTGCGCGCGGTACCCACCTCCGATATTCTTGAGAGGGACTAGTGTTTACAGATACACCGTAGTATCACAAAGGAGAGATTTATTATATGTCTTGTCTTGGTAAAATTTTCAAATCTATAGTATCTTTTATAGTACTTCTTATAATTATTAAGATATTTATGCCGATATTGCAGGTGGTTGCTAATGTCTTCACCTTCTTTTACTCGAATAAATACCTTATAGTCATCGGTTTCATTATCTTTATTGCTTTTAAAATATATATGTATAGGCAAAGAAGAATTGCTAAGGATCTCTACTTTCAGTCAGAAGAATTTCTGGCTATTAAAAGTGAGGTGGATTCACTTGTTGTGGAGCATAACGCGGTGGCTGAGTATGTCACTGAAATCTACTCAAAAGGTCTGTTTGATCTCGGGGCGTCCACTACGGGTAGGTATGCCCATTTAGCGTCCGTGCGGAAGGTTGAGTATCAGAACTATAAAGGTGCTCAATACGAGCCGACCTACCATCCCAATGTGCATAATGCTTCGTTGCAAGTTGTGAGTAACGCTGAGCGGGATCCAATTCACTATCTGATGAAGTATTTCCATATTTATCCTGATTTGGAAACCCTAAAAGAGGTTCAACAAATATATATGGATATAGATCGCTTGGAATCAGCTATTGAAAACCTTAATCAGCGTGAAGAATATATTCTGGATAGGGTTAGTCCACCTGATTTTATTGTTAAATATTATAAGAAGGAGTTCTGGGAGCAGGTAAATGTTTGTCTGATGCCAATTGTTGTCCCGTACTCCACCTATAAATTTGAGTACGTCTCTGCGGCAGGTAACAAAAAACGAACTGTCACGATTACTCTCGATATACCGATGCTTGAAGCTCTTTCGGAGACAATTGCGAGGGAAATCCGGCGGAAGGAGTCAGCTGCTGGTCAGCGCGCTTTAATGACAACGAAATTACGTGAATTGATCAAGGAGCGGGATGAATACACTTGCCAGAACCCCAGCTGTGGCTTATCAATCATGGAAGAACCGAATCTGCTTCTAGAAGTTGACCACATTATTCCAATATCAAGGGGTGGTCTCAGCGAACCTGATAATCTGCAGACCCTCTGCTGGCGTTGCAACCGAGCCAAAGGCTCAAAAATGATTACCCAATAAATACGCAATCCATGCTAGAAAATCCGCGTCAGGTTCTGCCTGATAACTCCTAATGAGCCCTACCCGTGCAAATCTCGGGTAGGGCTCATTGCTCTATCTGTTGCGGAATCTGATACGCGATACAAGACGTACAGGAAGGGAGCGGCGCGAGGCAGCCAAGAGCTCCCATACCGTGCTCAAGCCAGGGATTTATGTTAAGGCTGAAGTTAAGGGTATTCTTTTGAACGGCGCCGAGTTTCTTTCCAAAGCAAGCAATTCGATGCTTGCTTGGAGTCAGATACCGTCGCGCCGCACACCACCTAATATTTTCCTCATCCTAAAGGGCATACCATGTCTTCATCCCTGACCCGCCGCAAGCTTGTCGCGGGCGTAGCCTGGGCGGCACCGGTCGTCGCGGCATCGGCAACCGTTCCGTCCTACGCGGCGTCCGTCGCCGCAGACTGCACTTTGGCAGCCAGCCCGGCCTACAGCATCTCTGGCACCGACGAGGGCGCCAAGACCGTCAAGACGTTCACCGTCCCCAACAACGTCTATAAGCTCCGTTTCGAACTGGTCGGCGGCGCGGGCGGCACCAACAACCGCATGACCCCCGCCGGCTCCGGCGCGAAGGTCAGCGGCATCATCCCCGTCACCCCCGGCTCCACCGTGCAAATTATCGCCGCGGCAGGTGGTATCGGTGACGGCTCCCTCACCCCCACGGCCGGCGGTGAAGGCTACGGTAACGGCGGCTCCGTACCCGCCTACACAATCCCCGCCAACGTCACCGCGCAGGTCGACGCCAAATACCCCAATCCGGCGAACTCCAAGAGCCAGGTCTACGCCGCATCAGGCGGCGGCTCCTCCGCACTGCTCATCGACGGCACCGTAATCGCTGTGGCTGGCGGCGGTGGCGGCGCGGGCATGACCAGCTCCGGCGTGTCCTACGCAGACCCCTGGTACTCCAACCTCAACGGCCAGATTGACGCCGGCGTGGCGGCCCTCGGCTCGGATGCCTCCCCGCAGTTCGATGCGGCGGGTAGCGCCTCCGCTGCGGCGGGCTCCGCGGGTACGCCCGGCTACGAAATTTACAATGCTGAACGCTCCAAGGTCCTGACCTACAACTCTGGTTCCGGCGGCGCAGCGGGCGTAGGCGGTGCAGGCGGCGCGGCGGGCACCCTGCCGGCAAGCGGCCCCATCATCGGCTTTGAAACCACCAACAACCAGGTGCTGTTCAGCCAGTTTGTTGCCGGTAACGCGGGCACGAGCGGCTTCGCGGGCAACGGCGGCGACGGTGCGGCCGCATACTCCTACCAGCTGGATGAGAACCCCGCCAGCGTGCACGAGAAGGGCACCTACGAGGACCGCAGCTGGGACCTGGACGTCTACAACGACGAGGGCGCGTACGCGCAGAACTTCAACGGCTACCAGTCCGTGGTGTCCGGCGGCGGCGGCGCAGGCTACGGCGGCGGCGGTTCCGGGGCGGCCCAGTCCGTCTCCTCGATTGTGCTGACCCAGAAGTGGCTGAACAGCCCGACCGGCGTGCGCCAGGGCCTGGGCTACACGATGCAGGGCGGCGCCGGTGGCGCGGGCGGCTCGTACCTCGCCCCGTCGGTGAGCGAGGGTGCGATTGTTTCGGCTGAGAACGCGCCGCAGTGGATGCATGACCGCGGTAACGGTTCGGTGACGGTGACTTTCTGCGAGGCGGCAGCCTAATCTGTCTTGGTTGCTCTTGCCAACGCATAGGCGGAGGCGGCTATGCCTTCCGGAAGCGACATCAGGGTGCCGCCCCGGGCGCTCTCCGCAGCGAAGCAAGGAAGAGCGGAGCGTCCGGGCGCGGCGGGTTCCCCTGCAGGAGCGGAGGAAGTGCATAGCTTGCCGACCCGCCGGGCACCGAAAACCACAGAGATGAAAGAGCCCCACACGAGGTAATCGTGTGGGGCTCTTTGCTGTTCACAGCACAAGCTGAGGTGGGAACATACCGCGGACAGGCGGTGTCGTCCGTAGCGACATCAGGGTGCCCGAGCTCTGCGAGGGCGGGTGCCCCTGTAGGAGTGAGGACGAACACCGCCATCCGCAAGCTCACAAGCTAGCGCTTGATGGCGTCCAGCGCCTCACGCTGAGCCTTCGCAATGCGCTTCTCAGACACCGTGTAGGCGGTACCGAGCTCCTGGGCGAAGAAGCTGACGCGTAGCTCCTCAATCATCCAGTTCACGCGGCGGAGCGCATCCGGAACGATGGTGCCGGCCGGCAGCGACTTGACCGCGTTATCGTAGGAATCCTCAAGATCCTGCACCGTGAGCATCAGCTGGTTGTCGCGGTGTAGGTTCGGGCCGAGCTTCGTCAGGCGCACCTGGGCGGCCTTCAGGTAACGCGGCAGGTGAACCAGCTGGTCGTAGCCGGTCTGCGCCACGAACCCGGGGTAGACCAGGTTCTCCATCTGAGCCTTTACGTCGGAGACGGCGTGCATGGTCGTCAGCGAGGTGGCCTTCTTGATAGCCTTCTTCAGCGCGGTGGCTTCGGAGAGGATTTCGGCGACGAGCTTGGTCACGTCAAAGACTGTCTCGATGAGTTCGGCGCGCACGTGCTCGTAGAGTTCGCTGTATTCGGTCTGCGTGAAGATGGGCGTGTGCGGCACGAGGTGGTCGAGCGCCGCGACGGTGCAGTCGCGAATGAGCTCGTCGATGGAGCCGTGCGGGTTCTGCGTGAAGACGATTTTCTCCTTGTGGGAGAGGTGTTCGCTCACGTAGCGCACGGGCGAGGGCACCTGCAGCTGGAGCAGGCGGATGATGCCGCGACGCTGCGCGTGCAGCTGCTCTGCTTCGGTGGGGAAGATGCGCAGGCCCACGCTAGAGCCTTCGTCCACGAGGGCGGGGTAGCCGTTAACCGCCTGGGTGGCGATGATGCGCTGTACCTTGCGGGGGATGGCTCCGTCGGGGAACATATCGGCGGGGAATTCGGTGAGGCCGGTGACCTCGCGTACTCCGCCGGATGCACCCGCGTTGGCCTGGGCGCCGGGGTTCTTCGCGCCCTTCTTAGCGCCGGGGCGAGCGGAGTCACCCGAGTTGCCAGTGCCGCCTGAGTTGCCTGATCCGCCCTGGGCGAGCGCAACCATCTTCGCCATGGCCTCGTCGGATGCGCCGAGCGAGTCGGCGAGGGCGCTACGAATCTCCTTGTGCAGCTGCTGCTGCAGGGCTCGTAGGTCCTTGCCCTCGCCCAGGATTTTGTTGCGGGCGTTGCGCACCTGGAAGCCCATCTTCAGGTGCTCGGGCACGGCGTCCCAGTTGAAGGCTTCGGGCTCGACAACGACGCCGCGCAGGCGACGCAGCACGAGCGCGAGGGAGGGGAGCAGCTCGTCGGTGGCGGGGGAGTAGTCTTCCTCGAAGGCGGCGCAGGCGGCACGCGCCACGTCGGGCGCGGGCACGAAGTTGCGTCGAATCGCCTTGGGGAGCGATTTGATGAGCGCGGTGACGAGTTCGTGGCGCAGGCCGGGGATCTGCCAGCGGAACGGTTCGGGGTTCAGCTGGTTGAGGAAGAGAATCGGTACCTGCACGGCCACACCGTCGCGCTTGGCGGCGTCGGTGCGTGCGCCTCCGATGCCGGCGGTGGGGGCGTATTCGTAGCGCAGGTCCAGGGTGAGTTCGCCGCTGTCGGTGCGCTGCACCCACTGGCGCGGGAACTGGGAGTCGTCGTAGTCGGCGGCCTCCTCGTTGATGAGCTTCTCGGGGTTGAAGTCCAGGAAGTTGTCGTCTTCGAGGCGTGCCTGCTTCCACCACTTGTCGAAGGCTCGCACATCCGTCACGTGGGCGGGGATGCGGGCATCGTAGAAGGCGAAGAGCACGGAGTCGTCCACGCGCAGGTCGCGGCGGCGCAGGCGTGCCTCAAGCTCTTCGACCTCGGCGAGGGCGCGCTGGTTGCGCAGGTAGAACTTGTGCTGGGTGTGCCACTGGCCTTCGACGAGGGCGGACTGGATGAAGATTTCGCGGGCCGCGGCGGCGTCCACGCGGGCGTACTGCACGGGGCGGTCGGCGTAGATGGTCAGGCCGAAGAGGGTGCCCTTGGCGTAGGCTACTGCCGCACCGGAGCTGAGGGACCAGTGCGGTTCGGAGTATTGCACGCTGATGAGGTGCTTGCCGACCTCTTCGATCCACTGCGGTTCGATGGCGGCGTTGGTGCGCGCCCACAGGCGGGAGGTTTCGACGAGTTCGGCGGAGAGCACCCAGTCGGGCCCCTTCTTGAACAGGCCGGAGCCGGGGAAGATTGCGAACTTGGTGCCGCGTGCGCCGAGGTATTCGCGGGGGCCGCGGGTGCGCCCCTTGGAGTCCTTTTCGCGTTCTTCCTTGACGCCCACGTGCGAGAGCAGGCCGGTGAGCAGGCTCTTGTGGATGTCGATTTCGTGGGCGGAGGCGTTGATATCGCGGCCGCCGCTGGCGTGAATGTTGGCGGTGCGTCCCATTTCGCGCAGCTGGGCGAAGAGGTCCTGCCATTCGCGGATGCGCAGGTAGTTGATGTATTCGCGGTGGCACATCTTGCGTAGCTGCGAGGAGGACAACGCCGCCTGCTGCTCGTTGATGTAGTCCCAGAGCAGCAGGAAGGAGGAGAAGTCGGAGGTGTCGTCGACGAAGCGGGCGTGCATTGCGTCGGCTTCGGCGCGCACGTCGGCGGGGCGTTCGCGCGGGTCCTGGATGGTCAGGGCTGCGGCGAGCACCATCATTTCCTTGGCGCAGTTGCGGCGGCTGCCTTCGATAATCATGCGGGCCAGGCGCGGGTCCACGGGGAAGGCCGCCATGGCTCGGCCGATGGCGGTGAGGGTTGCGCTGTTGTTGCCGCCGCGTCCCTTGCGGCGGGTGCGTTCGGTGAGCGCGCCGAGTTCGCGCAGCAGGTTCACGCCGTCGTTAATGGCGCGGGATGCGGGCGGTTGCACGAACGGGAAGCGCGAGATGTCGCCGGGTTCGCGCACCACGCCGATGGCGATCATCTGCAGGATGACGGCGGCGAGGTTGGTACGCAGAATTTCGGGGTCGGTGAACTCGGGGCGCGAGTTGAAGTCTTCCTCGGAGTAGAGGCGGATGGCGATACCGTCGCTGACGCGGCCGCATCGGCCCGAACGCTGGTTGGCGCTGGCCTGCGAGATACGCTCGATGGGCAGGCGCTGAACCTTGGTGCGCGCGGAGTAGCGCGAGATGCGGGCGGTGCCGGTGTCGATGACGTACTTGATGCCGGGCACGGTCAGCGAGGTTTCGGCGACGTTCGTGGCGAGCACGATGCGCGGGCGGGAACCGGGGGAGAACACGCGGTGCTGCTCGGCGAGCGAGAGGCGTGCGTACAGGGGCAGCACTTCGTAGTTCAGGCGCGGGGACTTGAGAACCATCGCCTCGATTGCGTCCTTGGCGTCGCGGATTTCGCGCTCGCCGGAGAAGAAGATGAGGATATCTCCGGGTGCCTCCTTGGAGAGCTCCTTGATGGCGTCGAGAATCGCGTCGGTGGGGTCGCGGTCCTCGGCCACTTCCTCATCGTCCAGGTAGGCGTCTTCTTCGCCTTCGAGGGGGCAGTAGCGGATTTCGACGGGGTAGGTGCGGCCGGAGACCTCGATGATGGGCGGTGCATCGTCGGGCAGGATTGCTTCGGCAATTTCGCGTTCTTCGTTGCTGAGGTTCTCGTCGACGATTCCCTGACCCGGCACGTAGCTGGGGGAGAAGTGGCGGGCGAAGCGCTCGGGGTCGATGGTCGCGGAGGTGATGATGACCTTCAGGTCCGGGCGCTGCGGCAGGATGCGCTTGAGGTAGCCGAGGATGAAGTCGATGTTCAGGCTACGTTCGTGCGCCTCGTCGATGATGAGGGTCGAGTAGCGGCGCAGCAGCTTGTCGTTCTGAATTTCGGCGAGCAGAATACCGTCGGTCATGAGCTTGATGGCGCTGTGTTCGCCGACCTCGGAGGTGAATCGCACCTGGTAGCCGACGGTTTCGCCAATCTTCTGGCCGAGCTCTTCGGCGATGCGTTCGGCCACGGAACGCGCGGCGAGGCGGCGCGGCTGGGTGTGGCCGATGAGGCCCTTGGCGCCCAGGCCGAGCTCGAGGCACATCTTGGGAATCTGGGTGGTCTTACCGGAGCCGGTTTCACCCGCGATGATGACGACCTGGTTGTCGCGGATCGCGTTCATGATGTCGTCGCGGCGTTCGCTGACGGGCAGCTCTTCGGGGTAGGTGATGACTTCGGGGATGAAGGGCTCGTAGCGGCGCGGTGCCGGGCGGTTCTGTTGCTGATTACCCTTGTTACCGCCCTGCTGGTTGCCCTTGGTGTTACCCTGCTTGCGGGCGCGGCCGGTGCCGCCTCCGCGTCGATTGGAGCGGGAGGCGTTCTTTCGGTCTGCGTTGTTCTTCTGGGCGCCGTTATTTACCGCGTTCTTCTCGGTGCTTTTCTCGGTGTTTTTGCCGGCGGGCTTTTCGGTGCTTTTTTCGACCTTCTCGGAGGCGCGCACCTTGGCCGCGTGGATGGCGGCGGCCATGCTCGCCATGGTGGGGGCGGTTCGGGGTGCCCCGGTTTTAGGCGCGCGGGAGGTCTTATCTGCGTGATGGGTTTTCTGCTCAGACATATCCTATCCAGTGTACTCGCCCCCTTCACGGCGGGGAACGGGAGTATGCACCGGGCGAATATTGCGTCATATTTGGGCGGGTTGCACCCCTCGAAAGGGAGGGCTCGTCATCTTTGCGTGAGCAAGATCGAGCTCAAGACGTTTCAAAAAGCACCAAAATGGTTAAAGGAACCAATAAATTGGTCGCTAATATTTCAAGTATGACGGATGCGAAATAAGTATCTTTTTTAGCTTTCTTTCGATACTTTCGTTCAGGTGTTACAGTGGTGTATAACACAGTAACGAAGGAGTGACTATGCCAACGCCCAAGATGTACACCTCCTCACGCACTCCAGTGTTGGACTGCTTCGAGGACGCACGCCACGAAGAAATCCACCACCGCTGCGAAGAACTGTTCCAGGCCCTCGTCCACGCGAGTCTTCGCACGCACTTTGAACGCCTGAGCTCCGCCGAAACCCTGTACCTGGTGACCGGCGACGGGGAAAGGGTACAGATTTCCCCCGAAATGTACGGCCCCATCACCTCGGTGGCACGGGCCTTCGCCGACCGCAAGGACGTGTGCGTGGTCCGCCAGGACCGCCTCATGACCACCCAGGAGGCCGCCGACTATTTGGGGGTATCGCGACCGACCATCGTGCGACTCCTCGAGCGCGGCGAGATTCCCTTCGAGCGCATCAACACGCACCGTCGCGTGGCGTTCGACGACCTGGAACGCTACCGCCTCGACCACGAGCACGTCAGCCGACGAAACCGATAGGCTGAACGCTCGATAGGTCGAGTCGAGCTGAAATGAGCCGAACGGCGCTCACGATTCGCGGCCCTAACGATAGGTAACGGGCCGCCTACACAGTGGCGTTCATCGTGGCGTTCAGGAAAGACAGCATCCGCTGAACAATCTCGGGGCTAAAACAGCGCGAATCCCCGTGTTCGGCGCCCGGAACCAGCACCATATCGGTGGGCACCTGCCGCGTGCGCAGGGCCTGATACACCCGCACCGATTGCTGGTACGGCACACACGAATCGGCAATGCCGTGCACTAGCATGATGGGTGCACACGCCCGGTCCGTAGCCTGTTCCTCAGTCTGCTTTTCGTCGAAGTTTTTGCGAGAGGGCTCGCCGGCAGAGCCGCCGGCGTATACTCCGCGCGCAAGGTCCAGGGGATTCACCCGTTCCCAATTCTGCAGGGCGCGCTCCCGGTCGATACCGGGCACGCGCTCTACCCACTCGTGCTCCTCAGATAGGGGGTAGTCGCAACCCAGCAGGCGCCACTCGGCGCCGTCATCTTCGGGATGGTCCAGTGCGTAGCCGGCGAGGGGACGGTCGGTGAAGATAGTGCGCAGGTCGCTAACCCCGTAGAAGGGGACAGCCGCGGCAACCGTTGAGCTTACTGCCGGGTAGCTACTGGAGGCGCGCCCCTCGTAGTACTCGTGCAGTTCGGGGTCCCCGCCCGCGTAGCCGGCTGTGTCGGGGTCGGTCAGGGCGGCCATCATGCTCAGGTGCCCGCCGGCGCTTCCACCGGCAATTGCGATGCGCTCGGGGTCGATGCCGAACTCAGCGGCGCGGGCGCGGAAGAAGCGCACTGCCTCCTTCACATCGTGCAGGTCGCCCGGGAAAATCGCTTGGTGCGAGTAGCGGTAGTTGATGGATGCGACCGCCCAGCCGTGCTCCTGCAGGGTGCGGCGCATGAGGGTCTGCCGGTTCGTGCGCGGTCCCTCGGGGGTCATGATGTCTACTTCGCGCAGGCCTTGATTCGTGCCGAAGCGCCAGGCGCCGCCGTGTACCCAGATGAGCAGGGGAGCGGGCTCAACGCTGCTGGACCCATCGCTACTGGACTCATTGCTATCGGAACCCTCAGTAGCGCCGGACTTTTCAGCAATACCGGACTTCTTATCAACATTAGAATTCTCAGCTCCGCGCGCGGGGTAAAAGTCGTAGGCGAAGGCCTCCCTCGTGACGGGCGTTTCGTCCCCGTAGCCCGGCAGGGATAGACCGTCGAAAAACCCCTCGGGGCGGTAAAAACCGGAGCGGTATTCGTCGACGCTCCGAACGGCCTCGGAATTCAGCATAGATCAGCCCGTTCTTTTAGGTTTCGGTTGTTCTCTAACTCTTAGGGGACCAGCACGATCTTGCCGCGCGTGTGGCCGGAGGCCATAAGCTCCTGAGCCGCGGCGGCCTCGGCGAGGGGGAAAATCTTCTCCACGTGCACCTTCAGCAGGCCCAGAGACATGAGCCGGGCGATCTCCTGCATCTGCGTACGGTCCGGGTGAGCCGTCAGCCACTGCGCCTCGAACCCGCGCTCGCGGGCCACGTCCAGCGGGTCGGGATTCGTCAGCGTCACGATGCGCCCGCCCGGAACCAGCACCTCCAGCGAATCGAGGAAGGTCTGCTGACCGGTGGAATTGAGCACCACATCCATGGTCTGACCCAGTACGGTGCGGAAATCCTCGGTGCGGTAATCAATCGGCTGGGCGCCCAACGAGCGCACAAACTCGTGGTTCGCGGCGGAAGCCGTCGCAAAAACCTGCGCACCTGCCTGGGTGGCCAGCTGCACGGCGAGGTGGCCGACGCCTCCGGCACCGGCGTGGATGAGTACGCGCTC
>ERZ1023393.178-NODE-178-length-13345-cov-3.392852_pt1 | contig 13345 bp, 11 predicted proteins | sample MGYA00380503_ERZ1023393 | MGnify/ENA primary metagenome ERZ1023393 (study PRJEB33173, sample SAMEA4830379) | metagenome | study: EMG produced TPA metagenomics assembly of the PRJEB25223 data set... | reverse complement strand
CATCTGAAGCTCAACGCCTACCCGCAGCACACGCTGGTGTGCAAGGACCCGTTCGCGACCGATAGCGAGGGCCTGGAAGAGGTGCTGAGCCTGCTGGAGGGTAAGGCCCGCCAGAACCGCGAGGCATCCTTCCCGCCGCCCTGCTAGGGAAGCTCTGCCAGGGAAATACGTGTGGGGTCGGGGGCGTACGTCCCCGACCCCACGGATGCGCCCGCCCCTGCAGATACTCCGCCCGCGCACAGCCGGCCCACAGCCTCGGACGGTAGCATGAGACCGCCCAAACCCCGTACCTGTAAACTATTCTGAAGGCGGGCGCGGCATCCGGCTGGCACACGACCAGCGGATACAGCATGCCCAAACGCTCACCCCTGACCTATATTGGTGTCGGTGCCGCCGCGCTCGCGCTTACTCTCAGCGCTTGCGCCCCCAAGGCCGGCCCCAACGACGATCTCTCCGGTGTGAAGTACACCCTCAAGAGCGCTACCGCGGAACCCGAGGTGTCCTTCGCAACCCCCTTCGCCGCATCCACCCCCACCGCGCACGTGATTGAGACCGGCAACGGCGAATCCCTCAACGACGGCGACTTCGTGCTCGTCGAGGCGGCCGTGTTTAACGGTGCTGACGGCAAGGTGGCCGGTTCCGCCTACTCCCGCGAACCGATGCTGCTGCCCATCAACGACCAGCTCAAGCAGGCAGCCCCCGAGGTGTACGAGAAGCTCAAGGAAATCAAGGTTGGCGGCTCCTTCTCCTACAGCACCAACATCCTGCAGCAGCGCACCGCCTCCGGCACGCCCACCGCCTCGACCGCGTCCCCGGGTACCGCAACCAACGTTGAGGTGTACACCGTCAAGGCCAAGCTGCCCAAGTACGCCACCGGCACCGCCCAGACCGCAGACCCGGCCCTGCCCTCCTTTACCTTGGACGAGTCCACCGGCAAGGCTGAACTGAAGATGCCTGACACCAAGCAGGACGTCACCGAGCTTGTCTCGAAGAACCTCATCGAAGGTACCGGCCCCGAGGTGAAGGCAACCGACACCATCTACGTACGTTACATTGGCGCCCAGTACTCTGATGGCAAGGTCTTCGACGGCAACTACGACAAGATCCCCGCGGGCCTGTCCCTGCAGGGCGTCATCAAGGGCTGGACCGCCGGCCTGACCGGCAAGAAGGTCGGCTCCCGCGTTGAGCTGGTCATCCCGGCAGACCAGGCGTACGGTAACGAGTCCGCCAACGGCTCCACCCCGACCGGCACCCTCGTGTTTGTCGTGGATATCCTGGGCGCCGAGGAGAACCCGCAGACCCTGCAGCAGGCTCAGGCCGCTTCCGCCGCAGCCGCCTCCGCATCGGCTTCGGGCGCCTCCACGGATGCGGCCACCGCAACCCCGGCGCCTTCGGCTACCGCGCAGTAAACCCGGGAACGCCACCCACGTTTTCAACCGCGCTCGCCGCCCACATGAGATGGGCGGCGAGCGCACCCCACCATTTCGAATCACTTCGAATCAATCAAAGGAGACCACCATGTCTTTCGGCCAGCGTAAGCTCGACCGCGAAAAGCCCGAAATTGATTTCCCCGAGGGCGACGCCCCCACCGAGCTGGTCATCACCGACCTGATTGAGGGCACCGGCGCCGAGGTCGTTCCCGGTTCCCGCGTGCTCACCCACTACGCCGGCGTGGCCTTCTCCACCGGCGAGGAGTTCGACGCCTCCTGGAACCGCGGCGAGCCGCTGCCCTTCCAGGTTGGCGTTGGCCAGGTTATCCGCGGCTGGGATGAGGGTCTGCTCGGCATGAAGGTCGGCGGCCGTCGTCGCCTGGAGATTCCCGCCGACATGGCCTACGGTGACCGCGGCGCGGGCTCGGTCATTAAGCCCGGCGAGTCCCTGATCTTCGTGGTGGACCTGCTCGACGTTCGCTAAGGACTAGCCAGGTTCTCACGTTTCTCGCGTAAGAGATACTCGGCCCGGCGCCTTTCCTCCGACGGGGGAGAGGCGCCGGGCTGTTGCGCACCGGGGATGCGTGCTGATGGCGCGTGCCGGTGGGCTTTCTACGCCGGCTCGCCCTTCCCGCGGCCCTTCCGTATCCCTCCCGTAACCTTCCCGCAGCCGTCCCGCACGCTCAACGAGTGCCGCGGAACACACACGGTATGATGGAACCATGTCCACCGCAGCTCAGCTTTTCATGACCCTGAACCGCCTCGCCACCGTCGCCGAGGCGCCCGACGAAGCCACCCGCCGCAACGGTATCAGCCGCGACGAGTTCCTCAGCCTCCTGGGCATCAAGACTTCCGCCCCCGGGGCCGCACTCTCCGAGGCGAGCGAACGCGCCTTCGAACGCGCTAAGCAGACCCTGCGTGACGCCGGCGCGCGCATCACCCACTTCACCACCGACACCTCCGGACGCTACCGCCTCAACGCAGAAACCCCCAACTCGCTGACCGCGTGGAACCCCACCGCCGAAGAATTCCGCCTCCTCAACGCCGAGCTGCGCGGCTGGGAAGGCACCGAACTGCAGGACGAGGCCTACCGCATCCTGCGCAAGATTGCGCTCACGAGCGAACACCTCACCGACGAGGCGCTCACCGCGGCTAACGTCACCCGAATCGAAGAGATCAAACGGGACAACCAGCCGCCCCTCACCAAAACCGTCAAACAGCGCGCCCGCGACCTGCACGCCTACCGCGAACACATCCAGCGCCTGCACTTCAGCGACGACCCGCACCTCTACGAGCTCTTCACCGCCTACGCGCAGCGCAAGACCCTCAACTTCACCTATCAGGGCAGCGGTGGAGACATCAAAACCTACGAGAAGGTCAGCGCCGCCGGCCTCATCTACAGCTACGGGTCCTGGTATCTCGTCGCGCACTTTCCCCTCGGCGACAAAACCCCCGAAGAGCGCAAGACTTACACTTACCGCACCGACCGCATCCGAAGCCTCGACGTGTTCTCAAGCATCGACCCCGCACCCATCAACCCCGCCTACGAGGCCCGCACCCGCCTCAAGAAAATCAGCGGCTACGAAGAGACCCTCACCGTCCTCGACCCCAACCCCGGCGCCGAGGACCCCGCCGCACCCTTCACCGTGCCCTCCTACGGCGCCGTAGACAGCGCCATTGACGCCACCTGCGCCGGCTGGCTCATCCAGCCGCACCACGACGCGAACTCCGCACCCGGTGCGTCCCTGACCGGCCGCCAGCAGGACAGCCACGCCGCCCAGCGGGAACTTTTGCGTGAGCTCATCGCACTGCACACCGGCGAACCCGAAACCCCCGCCAAGTGGTTCCCCACAACCCAGCGTTCCCGCAACGATGCCCTCGACGATCTCGACGACCTCATCCTCGCGCTGCACCGCGCCGACCGCTGGGCCGACGTCCACGGCGAGGCGCCCATGCCCCTCAACAAGCTCAACCCCCTCTACCGCGTCGACAACAACAACGCAGCCAAGCTCGACAAAATTATCAACGCCATCTACGACGAATTCGACGAGGTACCCTTCTACTCTGAGGCTAAGGATCCCGACGCAGCCAACCCCGCCCGTCTCAACCTGTTCCCCGAATTCGGCGACGGCGCCGCGTCCCTCACCCTGCTCAACTACACCCGCCTCACCGACACCGAGCTGGCAATCCTCGTCTTCACGCTCTCCGCAGCCGACCTGATGTACTCGGGCGACCCGCGACCGGCCGCGATCCTCGCCGCGCTCGCGGAGGCCTACCCGCGCACCACCGACTACGCGAAGCACCTGCTCTTCGCACCCGAGGACCCCCGGCTGCAGGATGCGCGCGCCGCCCTCGCCAGCGGACGCGCCCTCACCATCACCTACGGCACCCGTGCCGCGGAACGCGTCGTCGACCCGGTAGCGCTCACCCTGCACCGTGATCGCCTCTACCTGCACGCGTGGTGCCGCGCCAGCGAGGCACGCCACCTCGCCACGCTATCTGAGGACGCCGCCGCAGAGAGCCCTGCCGCCGAGGAGGCAAAGCCCGCGAGCGCGGCGGGGGAGAAGGCCGCTTCCGCCGGCGCTGAGCCCACCCCCGTCGAACCCGTCTTCTGGCGAAACTTCCGCCTCACCCGCATCAGCAGCTACGCGCCCGCAGGCGAAGCACAGCCGCACTACATCGGCCCCAACCACGACAGCACCGTCAACGACTGGCACGCCAAGCAGCACAAAACCACCACCAACCCCAGTGTCGAGCTGCGCATCCACCCCACCGACCACACCCCCGGCGGCGAAACCCTCGAAAACCTCACCGCAACCTACAAGCGCCGCAGCGCCGAGCACGCCCGGAAAGGCACCAAAACCACCCACGTCCGCGTGCACTACAACAACATCGCCGGAGCCGGCGACAAAAACATCATCGACACCGTCATTGCACACCGCGGATCCCTCGAAATCACCGGGCCCGCGCACCTGCGCGCCGCCCTCCTCGAGCACCTCACCGCCCTCGCCAACGCCAACCCCGCTTCGCCCAGAGAAAACTAGACCCTACACCCATCCGCAAAAACACGACTAAAACCCCCAGAACACATCAACACCCCACCAAAACAACACCTCAAAACTTGTATAATGGTGCCCATGTCTTGGTGGTTCTGGATTTTGCTATGGGGCGCGCTCATCATCTGCTCGCTCCTCTACTTGGCATGGTTCACCTACAAAGCACTCACTCGCGGTTTCACGCTACTCGACGAAACCGTTACCTGGGTCGAGTCAATCGAGGGACAATTCGACACCGCGCAAGCAAGCGCCACTCGAAAACTCCCGCGAGACACCACCCTCGGGGTATTCACACCCATCACCGAGGCATACAATAACTACGAACAAGGCAAACAGACACGCAGGTCTGAGCGGATCAAGCGACGGGTCTCCCGACGAGATCGACTCGGCCAACCTCAAAACATCGGAGACCTGCTCTAACCAGAAAGGCACATCATGGGCCAGATTTTCAGCCACCCGGCAACCATCATCGTCGTCATCCTCCTCGTCGTCCTGCTCTTCGGCGCCCCCAAGCTCCCCGGCATGGCACGTAGCCTCGGCCAGTCCATGCGCATCTTCAAGACCGAGGTCGAAGGCCTCAAGAACGACGCCAAGAGCGACCCCAAGAAGGACGCCACCAAGGCAGAGAACGGTGAAGAGGTCGTCACCGGCGAGGTCGTAGACAACGGCAAGACCGAAACCAAGTAACCAACGGTCTCAACACACCACGCCCCAAACCCGTGCCCGCCCACCGGCCGGCACGGGTTTTGCGGCACCGCCCCCAAACCCCTCAGCCAACCATAGGCACAGACACCCAGAGGACACCCCGTGGCAACACCCGACCAGGACGTGCGCAACCGCAAACTCAACCCTGAAGCGCGCATGGAACTCAAGGAACACCTACGCGAATTTCGCGACCGCTTCATCAAGGCGGCTATCGCGACCATCATCGCGGCCATCATCGGCACGGTCTTCCTCTACCAGCCTTTCATCGAAATGATCTCCGCACCCCTGGAGCAGATCAACGTAGAAACCGGCCGCAACGCAAACCTGAACTACGGCAGCGTCGCATCTCCTTTCGACCAGCTGCTCAAGGTTGGTATGTACATCGGCTTGGTGATTGCGTCCCCCGTCTGGCTCTACCAGGCGCTGCGATTCCTGCTGCCGGCGCTACACACCAAGGAAAAGAAGTACCTCTTCGGCTTCCTCACCGCAGCCATCTTCGCCTTTGGCTGCGGCGTGGCCATCTCGTACTTCACCCTCCCCGGCGTGGTCTACGCGCTGCTGAAGTTCACCCCCGTCAACAAAAATAACTTCATTGACGCGGGCGTATACATCTCCTTCATCCTGAAGTTCGTCGTCACCTTCTCCTGCGCGTTCATCATCCCCGTCATTCTCGTCGGCATCAACATGCTCGGCCTGATCCGAGGCAAGACCATCCTGAAGTCCTGGCGCTGGGTCGTCGTCCTCGTCGCGGTCATCGCGGCACTGACCGCACCCGGCAGCGACATCATGATGATGTTCGTCCTCATGGCGCCGCTACTCATCTTCTTCTTCGCGGCCATCGGCATCTGCATGTTCAACGACAAGCGCCGCGACCGCAAGCTCGCCAAGCTGGCGCAAGGCGCAGACGAAGCAACCCTGAACACCGCGACCAGCGCCGAAGACCTGGCCAAGATGGGCTACTTCGACGAAGAAAAAACCTCCTAAACGTTCCTGACGGAACACCACATCACGGGTACTCGCTGAAAGGGCGGGGCACAGATTCACCTCTGCGCCCCGCCCTTTCCGCATACCCGCCCCCGGACGGCCCCAAAGCCCAGAAGGCGCGCCGGATGCGCTCGCGGTCGGGCTCGAGCCGCCGCGTGCCGCCCGTTTTTTCACCCGTGTGTTCGCCCGTACCTGATATCGGCCGGAAGCCGCCGCTTCAAGCCGAGCGCCGGCAGGCCAGCCGTTACACTGGATGTACCATGACTAAGCACCACGCACAGCACGTATCAGACGCAAACCCCTCCGATGAACAGACCGGCACCGACTACGCCGCCGCGTACGACGCGTCCCGAGAGCGCACCACCTACGCAAAGACCGCGCTCGGAACTTTTGAAGCATCCCTAGACTTTCCGCTGGATGATTTTCAGCGTCAGGCGTGTGCCGCGGTGGAGGCGGACCGCTCCGTCCTCGTTGCCGCGCCCACCGGTGCCGGTAAGACCATTGTGGGCGAGTTCGGCATCTACCTGGCGCTACGCCGCGGCATGAAGGCGTTCTACACGACCCCGATCAAGGCGCTGAGCAACCAGAAGTACCACGATTTCGTGCGCGCGTACGGCGAGGACTACGTGGGCCTGCTGACCGGCGACACAAGCATCAACACCGAAGCCCCCGTGGTCGTGATGACCACCGAGGTGCTGCGCAACATGCTTTACGCCAACTCGACCACGCTGACCGGTCTGGGCTACGTGGTGATGGATGAGGTACACTACCTCGCTGACCGTTTCCGTGGCGCGGTGTGGGAAGAGGCCATCATCCACCTGCCCGAGCACGTGAACGTCATCTCCCTGTCGGCTACGGTGTCGAACGTTGAGGAGTTCGGCGCGTGGCTGGATACGGTGCGCGGCGGCACGGACGTTATTGTCTCCGAGCACCGCCCGGTACCCCTGTGGCAGCACATGATGGTCGGCCACCGCGTGGTAGACCTCTTCGTGCCCGAGGACAACTCGGCACACGGCAAAAACCAGGAGGAGCAGCTCTCCCGCAAACAGGCAAAGAAGGCGCAGAAGGCCAAGCAGCGCGGCGCATCCGTGGAGGCGGGCGCCAACCCTCTGCTGGCCGGCCTGCGCCTGAACCCGCAGCTGAAGGCACTACGCCCCGGCTTCCGTTCCGCACCGAGCCGTGGACGCTACGGCGGCAAGCGTGAACGTTTCCGTCACCGCCGTGAGGGCTGGCTCAACGAAACCTTCAGTAGCGGCGAGCGCGGCCGCTCAGACCGCACGCGCCGCTACTCAGACGGTGAGCGTGGCGAACAGGCACCGCTGCGCCCCCAACGCATCACCCGCCCCGAAATGGTGCGCGCCCTCGACAAGCAGGGCCTACTACCCGCCATCTGCTTTATCTTCTCCCGCGCCGGATGCGACGGCGCGGTCAGCCAGTGCGTGGCAGCCGACATTACGCTCACCACCCCCGAACAGCAGCAGACCATCCGCGCCTACATCGCGGAAGCCACGGCACACCTAGACACCCGCGACCTGAACACCCTCGGCTACTACGAATGGCGTGACGGCCTGATTCGCGGTATCGCGGCACACCACGCCGGCCTGCTACCCCTCTTCAAGGAGGTCGTGGAGGCTCTCTTCACCCAGGGACTGGTCAAGCTGGTCTTCGCCACCGAAACCCTCGCGCTGGGCATCAACATGCCCGCACGCACCGTCATCCTGGAAAAGCTCACCAAGTACAACGGCGAATCCCACGTAGACATCACCCCCGGCGAATACACCCAGCTGACCGGACGCGCCGGCCGCCGCGGCATCGACATAGAAGGCCACGCGGTCGTCATGTGGCGCCCCGGCCTATCCCCAGAACACGTGGCTACCCTCGCCTCAACCCGCACCTACCCGCTGAACTCCTCGTTCCGCCCCACCTACAACATGGCGGCAAACCTCATCGCCTCCTACGGCGCCGAGCGCACCCGCAAGATTCTGGAATCCTCCTTCGCACAGTTCCAGGCCGACAAGTCGGTCGTGGGCATCGCCTCCCGCGTACGCAAAAACGAAAACGCCCTCGAAGGCTACCGCGAAGCCATGGCCTGCCACCTGGGCGATTTCACCGAATACGTACAGCTCAGCCGCCAAATCGCCGAGCTGGAGAAGAAAGCCTCCAAGAGCAACGAACGCCACGCCCGCGCGCAGGCACACCACAGCATCCAGCAGCTGTTGCCCGGCGACATCATCTACATCCCGCACGGCCGCTCCCGCGGCTACGCAGTCGTCATCACCCGCTCCGATTCGCACGCCGACCCGCGCATCGGCATCGTCACCGAGGACGCGCACCAGCGCACCGCCTCAACCCGCGACTTCGAGGGAGCCATTGAACCGGCCTCACGCATCAAAATCCCCAAGCGCCTAAGCCTCAAAACCCCTAAGGAACGCCGCGACACGGCAAGCCGCATGCGCCAGGCACTCTACGACGGCCGCGCCCCGCGCGCGCTCGCACAGCAGAACATCCCGGCTCGTCAGAACAGCATTGACGCGCAGCTGGAGGCTCTACAGGCGCAGCTGCGTAACCACCCGTGCCACGGCTGCTCCGACCGCGCAAACCACATGCGCTGGGCCGAACGCTGGCAGAAACTCAACTCCGAGACCGAAGGGTTGCGCCGCCAAATCGCCCGCCGCACCAACACAATCGCGCAGGTCTTCAACCGCATCGCACGCCTACTGGAAAGCTACGGCTACGTCGAACGCACCGAGGATGGCGAACTGTCGCTAACCACCGGCGGCCAGGCGCTACGCCGCATCTACGGCGAACGCGACCTACTCACCGCCCTGTGCCTAGACGCGCACTTCCTCGACGGACTGGAGCCCGCCGCCATCGCAGCAACCGTCGCCGCCCTAACCTACCAGGGCAAACGCGACGCGGTGGAGTACCTGGCTCACTACCCGCACCCCTCCCTGCGCGCACCCATCGCCACCATCACGCAGCGCCTCGCCGACCTCAACGCTTCAGAAGAACAGTTCAAGGTCGACCTGACCCCGGCCTGCGACTTCGGCCTGGTTGAACCCATGTACGCCTGGGCGAACGGCGCGCACCTCGCAAAGGCAATCGAGGACACCGGTCTTGCCGCCGGCGACTTCGTACGCTGGGCAAAGCAGGTACTGGACGCCCTGGACCAGATCGCGCACATCCGCTCCCTGGACCCGGTCATCCGCGCTCGCTGTGAAGAGGCCATCGAGGCAGTACGCCGCGGCGTTGTGGCGCTGGACGTCTAGCGCGCTCGCGGCGTGCCTCTTGCGGGGGCTGGGGTGCTCCCCGCCGCCATCGCCGTTCCATCATTCGGTACCCCCGGAGGGTGCGGGTCATTCTTTGTCGTGAAAGGATGCACATACTACCGCAGCCCCCGGGGGTGCTTTTATACTCGGACTAGGGCCTGTTGGGGTGTTCCGCCGCGTTGGCGGATGCGCCCCGGGCCCGAGTTCCAGCGTTCCGCTCAATGGCGAAAGGATTAACAATGGCCACCCGTATTTTTGTGGACGGTAGCGTGTACAGCCCCGTCGACCCCTATGCCACGGCTCTTTTGACGGAGGACGGCGTCGTCCGCTGGGTTGGTTCTGATGCGGGTGCTCATTCGATTGCCGATGAGTCCACCGAGGTGGTGGAGCTCGACGGTGCCCTGCTGACGCCCGCTTTTGCGCGCGCTCTGGCGCCGGTGGGCGGTAAGGAGCCCGTCGAGATTCTCGAGTACCTGGACGTCTACCGCGCCGTGGGTTACCACACCCACACCCTGCTGGCTTCCATGGATGATGCGGCGGATCTGGTGTCAGCCCTGCGCCACAACATCGAGGAGCACGGCCCGGCGGATATCCGTCTGATTCTTGATGCTTCGGGCCCGCGGGTTGAGGGCCGTGAGCGGGCGGGCGTCGACCTTGAGGAGCTGGTGAGCGCGATTAAGGCGCTGCGTCCGCTGACCGAGGGCCCGCGCGCGCTGCCGGGTCTGTCGCTGACGGGTATCCACGTTCCCGCGGGGCTGGCAGAGCGCTACGCCCAGGTGGCCGAGGACGCCGCGCTGGTTCTGTCGATTGACGCTTCCGCAGGTTTTGCTGCCGCCGCTGAGGCCGCCCTGTCGATTCGTGGGGAGCGTCCGTGGCTTCCGATTCGCCTGGACGCAGCGTACAGCACGGCTCAGGATCCTATTAGCGATAAGTGGCTGCAGAAGCTTGCTGAGGGCCGCGTGCACCTGGGTTTGAGCGTGTGCGAACCGGAGTCTGACGAGGATGATGAGGCCGTGCAGGCGCTGGCCGCGCTGGCCGCCGGGGGAGAGGGCCAAGAATCCGTGGCTTCGGTTGCGCGCCGCGCGAATGCCGCGGGCACCTCGATTGCGTTGGGTTCCGATACCCAGCTGTTTGCGCCGGGTGCGTGGGCCCTGGTGCGCGCGCTGGTGAACGATGAGCACGGCGTGTCTGCACGTAGCGCGTTTGCGGCGCTGACCCGCGGCGTGTACCGTCTGGCGCATGAGGAGAACCCGTTTATGGGTCAGCTGGCACCGGACACCCCGGCTTTCGTGACGCGTTGGCGTGTGGAGGCGCTGATGGTTCAGGCTCCGGATTCGCGCGTTGCCTCGTGGAGCACCGATCCGCGCGCCCGGATTCCGTTGCTTCCGGTCCTGGATGACGACTCGCCTCTGCCCGTTCTTGAGTCTATTTACACTGAAAGTAAATAATTTTTTCGGCTAGTCCACCACCTTTTACAGGAAATGAAATGCCCAGATGCCCCATTGCGTACCGTCGCTCACATAGTTAACCGGTATACTGGGAATCTACACTGCCCGTTTTATATGCACACGTGAGAGAGTATTATGCGCGTTCTGACTGTCATCCCGACGTATAACGAAAAGGAGAACCTACCGGTTGTGGTGGAGCGTCTTCGCAAGGCAGCTCCCGAGGTAGACATTCTCGTGGTGGATGATAACAGCCCCGACGGCACCGGCCAGATCGCTGACGAGCTCTCGGCCAAGGACCCTCAGATTCACGTTCTGCACCGCACCGTTAAGGACGGCCTGGGCGGCGCCTACCTGGCGGGCTTTGACTGGGGTCTGAAGGCAGGCTACGAGGTCCTGATTGAGATGGACGCTGACTGCTCCCACCAGCCCGAGCAGCTGCCCTCCCTGGTGCGCGCCGTTGAGGCGGGCGCCGATCTGGCCATTGGCTCGCGTTACGTGCCGGGTGGCAAGACGAAGAACTGGCCGGCCCACCGCCAGATTCTCTCGCGCGGCGCTAACCTGTACACCCGTATGGTGCTGGGCACCTCCATCAAGGACATCACCGCAGGTTTCCGCGCGTACCGCCGCGAGGCCCTGCAGCGTCTGAACCTGGACGGCATCGATTCGAAGGGCTACGTGTTCCAGGTGGATTTGGCGTGGCGTTCGGAGCAGGCCGGCCTGAAGATTGTCGAGGTGCCCATTACCTTCGTTGAGCGCGAGGTGGGCGCCTCGAAGATGGACGGCAACATCATCTTTGACTCGATGTCGAAGGTGACCCGCTGGGGCCTGAAGAGCCACGCGGAGAAGCTGAAGAAGGCCCTGGGCAAGAAGTAGTCCCGGGTCATAACCCAACCTCGTATGAGGGGCCGGGTCGGATGCGCATTACGAGCATCCGCCCCGGCCCCTTTCTGTTGGGGTCTGCTGAGAGCCCCCAACGCCTCTCGCACATGACGGGCAGGAAACACAAAAAGGGCCTTTCGGCGGCTCACATGCCGCTGAAAGGCCCCCTAACGTATCTAGACGTTCCTTAGACCGCGAAGTGGTTGCGGTAGTACTCCAGGCGCTCTTCCAGAGTCTTCTCCAGCTCTTCAATGCTGCGACGCTCCATGAGCATGTCCCAGTGGGTACGTGCAGGCTTCTCATCCTCGGCGTTGGCGGTGGAATCACCGTTGACCAGGAAGGCCTCCTTGCCGGACTTTGCGGTCCAGACCGGGGGAATCTCTGCCTCGGCCGCGAAAGTCACGAAAACACGGTCACCGTCTGCGGTGCGGTACTCGACGCGCTGGCGGGGTGCCGGCTGCACGTTCGATTCGGTTTCCATCGACTGGGAACCCAGGCGCATACCGCGCAGGCTACGATCGCTCATTTTTCCTCCAGTGTCCGTCGTGTGCGCCGGGCGGCGCTTCAGGTATAACGTTGGGCGGGGGAGAGCTATTCCCTCGAACGTTTACAAAACATCCATTATATCGGTAATAGTCTCCGCCCGCCCACTGTGCAGGGGTTGAACCCTATGAATTTTTTAGGTGCCTGCTAGCCGTTGATGCCGTAGCTCTGACCCTCGGCCTTCGGTGCGGAGGGCTTTGCGGGTGCATCCGCCAGGTTGGATGCGGGCAGGGTGCCGAATGCGTTGCCCAGGCCTCGCAGTGCGTCGCCGAGCTCGGTCGGGATGAACCAGAGCTTGTTGGCGTCGCCTTCGGCGAGCTTGGGCAGGGTCTGCAGGTACTGGTAGGTGAGCAGCTGCTGGCTGGGGTTGGCTTCGTGGATTGCGGCGAAGACCTTCTGCACGGCCTCTGCTTCACCGTTTGCACGCAGGATTGCGGACTGTGCGTCACCCTCTGCACGAAGAATCTGGGCCTGCTTTTCACCCTCTGCACGCAGGATGGCTGCGCGGGATTCACCTTCTGCGGTCAGAATGTCGGACTGCTTCTGGCCTTCTGCGGTGAGGATTGCGGCGCGGCGGTCACGCTCTGCACGCATCTGCTTCTCCATGGAGTCCTGAATGGATGCCGGGGGCTGGATTTCCTTGATATCCACACGGGAGACGCGCAGGCCCCAGCGGCCGGTGGTGGAGTCGAGTACGCCGCGCAGCTCCGCGTTAATCTGATCGCGGGAGGTGAGGGTCTGCTCCAGGTTCAGGCCACCGACGACGTTACGAAGGGTTGCGCCGGTCAGCTCGTCCACGGCGCGAATGTAGTTGGTGATTTCGTAGGTTGCGGCCTGGGGGTCGGTGCCCTGGAAGGACACGACGGTGTCGATGCCGACCACGAGGTTATCTTCGGTAATCACAGACTGCGAGGGGAAGGATACCACCTGTTCGCGCAGGTCGATGAGGGGTAGCACGCGGTCAATCATGGGGATGACGATGTGCAGGCCGGGCTTGAGAACGGCGCGGAACTTACCCAGTCGCTCGACGA
>ERZ1023393.176-NODE-176-length-13587-cov-5.152084_pt1 | contig 13587 bp, 21 predicted proteins | sample MGYA00380503_ERZ1023393 | MGnify/ENA primary metagenome ERZ1023393 (study PRJEB33173, sample SAMEA4830379) | metagenome | study: EMG produced TPA metagenomics assembly of the PRJEB25223 data set... | reverse complement strand
GGCAAGGATGACTAGGATTGAAATGTTTACCTGAGCTAAAGCTCATGCATAAGTCTCACTAACTTAATGAATTAATCAGTGAGACTTTACATTTTCAATTCAGTCATCTACTGCCTAAATGAAAAAGAGCCTGTGACATCTATTTCTGTCTCAGGCTCATACTTAACAAGGGAGTATTATGAAAAACGCATTCCATTCTTATTTATATTATTTAATCATGTTGATTATTGTGGGAATTATTCTGGCGACACTTTATTTCTTATATGTTTGGAAAAATGACCAACCACAAAATCAAGATCATTATAAAAATTTCACTGAACTTAAATCAGATACTAAAGAACATCGTGATTGGCTAACAAATGCCAAAACAACAAATAACAAAGATATACTCGTTACAGCGATTCATGGAGGAGGCATTGAGCCTGGCACTTCAGAATTAGCTAAACTTATTTCTAAAAAAGGTGATTATAATTTATATAGTTTTGAAGGTTTAATGAAATCAAATAATCAAAAATTACATATTACCTCAACCCGTTTTGATGACCCCAAACTAATTAAATTAACGAATCAATCAAATGAATCGATTTCGATACACGGTATACAAGAACAGAAGAAAGTTGTCTATATCGGTGGTAAAGATAAAGCTATGGCCAAATCAATTACTAAAGAACTCGAAAAAGAAGGATTTAATGTTGAGAAGAGCCCCAACTATGTTAATGGAGATTCCAGTAAAAATATCATCAATAAAAATGATACGGGCTCGGGCGTTCAATTAGAAATCTCAACTCAGTATCGTAAATCTTTTTTTGATCATGGGCGTCTCGATAGAAAAACACGTGAAAATCCCAATGATTATAAACAATCAATATACGATTTTGCTGAAGCTGTAACAAAAGGTATTAAGGAACAAACAAATAAAAATTAATAGGCAACTTAACCAGAATCGTTAAAACTATATGACGATTCTGGTTTTTTAAATTCAAAAAGTTTTCTAAAAAATTTACTTGCTTTTTTAAAGTATAGGTATAAAATACAATTGATTAAAATAGTAAAGGAAATGAATCATGAAACAATTAACTAAGCCTTTATACTTTTACCTATTACTTTTTATTACAACAACACTGATTGGCGCGTTACTATTATATTTGCCAATCACAGGTAAACATCCTATTGATTTTGTGGACGCCTTTTTTATAGCTGCTAGTGCATTTACGGTAACTGGGTTAGCTACTATAGATGTCTCTACCCAATTCAATTGGTTGGGCGATACGATTATCATGTCACTCATACAAATCGGTGGATTAGGGATCGTCACTGTGACACTTTTAACCTTTATATTAATCAATAAGCGAATTAGTAATAAAAGTCGCTACCTCGTCATGGCAATGTGGAACATTGATACGCCTGGGGGCATAATCCGCTTAATCTTACAATTTGTTTTGTATAGTTTGGTAACTGAACTTGTAGGTGCGTTATGTATTGCGTTATCCTTTATTCCAAAGTATGGCTTAGGACAAGGGGTGTTTTTAAGTATATTCACTTCTGTGTCTGCTTTTAATAATGCTGGTTTTGCACTTTTCAAAGATAACCTAATCAGTGCGGTTAACGACCCTATTATCACTATAACCGTGCCCTTATTAATTATTATGGGTGGCATAGGTCCACTTGTATTTCTTGATTTAGTAACAACACAAAAATTAACTAAACTTAAATTACATTCCAAAATCGTTTTGAGTACAACTTTCATATTAATCATCGTCGGTAGCATTTCGTTTTTCATTTTAGAATATCCATCCACATTAAATCATTTATCTTTGATTGAAAAAATTGGAGCTTCATTTTTTCAATCCGTCACAACACGTACTGCTGGATTTAATACCGTTGATATCGGACAAATTTCCACACCTACATCAATGATGATGATGTTATTTATGTTTATCGGTGGTGCACCCATCAGTTCTGCTGGTGGTATCAAAATAACCAGCTTAGTTCTGACGCTATTATTTATAAAAAGTACATTAAGAAACGAGAGCCATCCAGCTATATTTAAAAAATCTATACCTGAACGTACACTTAAAATTGCTGTTACCATCACGCTTTTAGCAACTATCTTTGTATTAAGTATATCGTTTATTGTGAGTGTGCTAAATCCACATACATCCTATACGACCGTATTATTTGAAGTGATTTCAGCGTTCGGCACTGTAGGGTTAAGCATGAATTTCACAACTGACTATGGTACTGTAACTAAAATCATTATTATTGTAACGATGCTTATTGGTAAAATTGGCATCCTCACTTTTGTGCAATTATTTATTGGTGAAAAGAAACAATTATTCCATTATGCAAAAGACAATGTACAGTTATAAACAAGCACATATCCAATTCAATTGGACATGTGCTTGTTTTTAATTTATACCTCTAGCTTCATTATTGCGCCGAAATATTGCTGACATGTTGTAAACGTTATAAAAGCAATAAGTTCACTCATTTCTGCTTCAGTCAAATGGTCGTTTAAAGTCTGTAAAATATAATCAGGAATCTCCGTTCCTAATTTCATATAAACATCAACAAAACCAAGACATATCATAGATTTTTCATCAGTAAATTTTCCCGATGGTTTCCCTTTTGCTTTACAATACGCGCATCCGTGATTTTGAGCAAGCATGCTTCTTATTTCTTCTTTTAAATCGCTAGACAGTTGGTTATCTGTTTCTAGAGATTCACTTAAATTACTCCAACTTAACATGATATCTTTGTTATATCCAAGCAACTTTTGAAAAGGCGTAGTACCATTTTCCGATAATTGAATTAATGCCATTATAATCACTCCTTGATTATCCATTATTTTATGGCATTATTAACTATATTGAAATGCTATTTTTTAAGTAAAAATAGTTAAATGCTTTATTATTTAAGGAGTTTTTATAAATGGACTTAACAAATAGAAAAATCTTACAAAGTTTAAATGAAGATAGTAGCAGATCATTAAGCGATATTAGTGAAATTACAAATCTTTCCATCCCCGCTGTTCGTGAACGCATTAATAAATTAAAAGATTCAGGAATTATAAAGAACTATACCATTGATATTGATTACAGTGCTTTAGGCTATGATATAGATATCATCATTGAAATCGTTATTAAAAACAATTTATATAAAGATTTCAAAACCTTTATTGCAGAACAGAGCCACGTCGCATTTTGTTATCGTATATCAGGAGATAGCTGCTTTTTATTTAAAGCAAGATTTAAAACCATGCAAGATGTAGAAACGTTTATAGATATTTTGCAAAAATATGGCCATACAAAAACACATTTTATATTTTCAGAAACGGTTTGATATCAAACGTTCCTTCTTTCAGCTACTATTTTTAGAACTACTGATTCATTTAATGAAAATTAGTAGTTCTTATGCTTGGATTTTTTACAAAACAAGCATTTTTAATTTATATCTAAATCTTACCTTCAGTCTAATCAAGTTCCTCTATTTTCTCTTTTTTGAATCTTTACTCAAATTGTATTTTCGATTCATGATACCTACCGATATGCTTATCAATATAAAAATGATATAGAATATTAATCCATATCCCTTATATGCTGAAAAACCAAAATATACGTATACCATAATAGTTATACAAATTATCAATGCTATATACAATAAGCAATAAAAATTATTAAAATACTTCATTTGCATCACCTAATTCTTTTAATATATTTATATTTTGTCACATTTTCCATCTTATTCACAAATAAATATAGTACAATATTAATAATTACTTATACTAAGGAGAATCTCAAATGAAAAAATTACTATTTTTATTATTATCTTGTTTTTTGGTCTTAGCAGCATGTAGTCATTCTGAAGAAAAACATTCGAAAAATACGAAAGAAAGCCATTCAGATAAATCACAAAAAACAAAAAGTAATAAAAAAATTGAAAATAAAGATCAACCAAGTAACCAATCTAAAACAGAAGATGCTAATAGTGATGAGCAACCTTCTTCAGAACCTGCATCAACACAAAATGAACAAAATGAAGTAGCTGTGTCAACAGAAGAACCAAGTAATGAAATTCCATCCAATGTAACACCAGATACTGCAGAAGATAATCAAGTGCAACAACCTACTCAAACTAAACAACAAATCGACTTAAATAGTATGCCAGCGACTGATTTTTCAACAGATCGCATGTCTGAGGAAGCACAACAACAAATCCAAGATTTAACAAAACAAAAAGACTTCGAGGGATTGCCTCAAGAAGAGTACAATGACAAAGTTTCAGAAATTATGAATAATGAAATGAACTAATATCGAAACAGGAGTGACAATCTTATGCACTTTTCAACAGATTCAAACATACCGTTAAATCAATTAGTTAATTTATATAATGATGTTGGATGGTCTAACTATACTACTAATCCAACCAAACTAAAGGAAGCTATCATTAATTCCTTACATGTACTTTCACTATGGGAAAATGAAAAGCTTATCGGGCTTATTCGAACCGTGGGTGATGGTATTTCTATAATTTATATTCAAGACATACTGATATTAAAACCATTTCAAAATAAAGGACTAGGTAGTCAACTTTTAACTACTACTTTGAATAAATATCAAAATGTGATGCAAGTTGTTCTTTTAACGGATAACACTGATAAAACAAGACATTTTTATGAAAAATACGGTTTATTTTCAAATGATAAATATCATACTGTTGCATTTATGCTATTTAGACATACGCTTTAAGATCTTTATATAAATTAAAAGAGACACTTCACTATTGTAATTTAACAATTAAATGAAGTGTCTTTATTAATCTATTTCATTTTCAGTATTTGACCGACTTTAATACTATTGGAATTCAATTTGTTATCTGCTTTAATTTTATCTACAGTAGTCTTTTGATTTTTAGCAATACTGTATAATGTATCACCTTTTTTTACGGTATATGTTTTAACTAAATACAGTGTTTGACCTTTACTAATGCTATCAGATTTAAGATTATTCCACTTTTTAATATTATCTACACTGACGCCACTTCTTTTTGAAATATTATATAACGTGTCACCAGTGACAACTGTATGAGTATCGCCGGATATGTCGCCATTATTACTTGGTGCTTTCAACTTTAATGTCTGACCAACTGATAAGGAATTACTCTTCAAGTTATTCCATTTTTTAATATTATCAATCGTTACACCGCTTCTTTTAGAAATACTATACAATGTATCGCCTTTAACCACTTTATAAGTCGCACCTGTAATAGCGTCATTGTTCCCACCCGAGAGTACTTTATAATGTTTTTGAACTAAACTGTAAAACTGATTCATATTGTATCCCCATTGACTAAAATAACCAACTGGATCAGAGTGATCTGTGCCGCCCCAATATTGGCTGATGGCATTGTGACTAATAATTGTGCCTGTTCCTTGATTATTATCTGCAAGTGACGGTGTTAAACCATTTTCTTTTAACATTTTTGCAGCTAAGTATGCCTGATTATTAACAGATTTAGCAAAACCATCAAACGTATTAGATCGTGTTAATTCAATTTGATAAAAATACGGATTGGCATTTGCACCAGCACCCCATGCTAAATAGTTACTCGGCGCAGTTTGAATAATTTTATCACTGCTTGCATAGGCATGCACGAACGCACTATTGTAATTGTTGTACATGTAGTTCACTTCACCATCAATCGTACTGCTTGGATTGGCCGTTTCATGAATAACTACGCCTATAAATTTTCCAGACTTATAATTATATTTAGGTAAATTATTCATTCTAGCATCTTGGACGATTTGGGCTGGCTTTATATTATTATTTGCAATATATGTATTGACGTCTTGGTATGCTCTATTCGCAAACGTACGTGCTTCAACAGTATTATGTTCTGCTACTTAATTATGTAATTTTAAATCTTCTGGTGTTAATTGGTCCTTCAGCGCTTGTGGGCTCATCTTTTGAGCTTTTTCAAAATTAATCGGTTTACTTGTATTCTCTTTTTCATTTTTTTCTGTTGTTTGCTTATGATTGCCTTCTTGCGCTTGTGCGACTGTTGTACTTAAAATTAAACTCGTTGCCAATACTACTGACAAACTCAACCTATATTTCATAAAATATCTCCTTTGTTTTGACCATAGCCATATTAGAAGTGCCACTGTATATTCAAACACCTATATTTTTAGTTTATAATATTATTCAAACATTCACAAAAATTTTTATTATTTTATACTACTTATTATTTTTGGTGATTTCACTATAAATTTATTTTGAAAATTAAAAACCACCATCTTCAAAGATGGTGGCTTCATTATATATCAGTGAACACACTAGATAATATTGCGATTAATGCAATGACTAATACAAATACGAGCAATGCATCAATTCTTTTTTGATTACGACTTTTAGGCGGTTTCCTAAATTCTTTTAATGCCACAATACCTGCTACTATTACAAGCACTAAACAAATCAAGTGGAAGATTAATACAAACGTAGCCATGTTCATCACCCCTAATATGATCAATATAAATGCAAACGCAAGTGTTTATAATTAAGCATTCATGAACTTATTAACTTAAAAGCATAATGAATTTCATCGTATAAAGGTTAGTCTGCGCGTAGTCTTTGTATTAAAATACCCCTTTCATAACAATCAGAAACGAAATTCTAGAATTCACTTAGCATTAGATCATCTTTCTCTTAAGATTGTCTATGGTCTTTTATAACATCTGCCAGTTGTTGCTCAGATTCGTCATCACTTTCAGCTAAATGTTCCACAATCGTTGTGTAATCTTTTTCAGATTTATTCTGACTTAATTTATATGCAGCTTGTATGTCATTCACTTTAATTTTGAAACCAACAATACCCTTGATTTGCTGTTTGGTATTATCCAACAAATTATTCCAAGTTGCACCATCTTCTCGATGTCCCTCGTATTGATCTAATAGTTTTGCTAAATCTGCCTCAAGCGCTTCATGCGTTAATAACTGTCCTTCTCCATAAATATGAACACTTTGATAATCCCAAGTTGGGACATCTTCATTTTCATATCATGTAGATGAGACATAGCCATGTGGTCCTTGGAAAATGACTAAGATTGACTTATTGTTATTCAATGTTCGCCATTGCTGATTACCTTTTGCCAGATGTCCAGAAACATACAGCTGCTTATCATCCTCATAAATATTCACTGGCACATGCGTGGCAACAGGTTGCTCCCCATCAATCGAAACGACTGTCGCAAAATTATACGCATTGATAAAACGTTTAATTTCCTCATAATCTTTCATTTCATAATATTTAGGAATATACATCATTCCCACCCCTTTAATCAGTAAATACAATAATGCAAAATTTATATACTGGCTAAGCCTTGTACATCATGGTGATATGCTTTAGTCAACTCACGACATGAAGTGACTTTACCAGACTCATTAAATTTAAATATCGCATAGACTTCAATATTGCCTTTCGAACTATCTTTTTTCTCTACCCTAACCTCATATCTTAAAAATATAGTTTGTTGTTGTTCGTCTATCAACATATCTTTAAATTGCTCTATTGTTAAAGTCTTTACCACTTCTTTTAATTTTTGAAGATGCAACTTAAATTCCGTTAAATTTAACGTATCATGCTCTGTTTCTTGGATATACTCAGCTGCAAAATAATGTTCTATTTTTTCAGTATCCAAATTAATCAGGATATCTTGGTAGAAATTTTCAATTTGTGTTTTTAATAATTGATTATCTAACATATGTCTTATGCCTCCATCTTTTATTATTGAAAACGAATTTTCAAAGCTGTTGTATAGTCGCTATTTTAAAATCTGAAGCGTACTTTAATCCATAACCAAGCGTCCGATCCATACTTATATGCGCGAACCAAATAAGCGCAATTTGGAGTAATATGGGTTATTTTAACAATAAATATAATATCGTTACTAAACTTGGCAACACATACGTAAGTCCAACATTATAGACCGTGCTACCTATCCGTTTATTAAATACATAGCCAATGGCAGTTAAATCTGGCGCTAATAAAAATATTAAAAAGAGCCAAAAAGAAAAATCAAACATAAAATATAAACTAATGACTAGAATTAAAACAAAGACATTTTCCACTTTTATTAAATTGCGCATGTAACATCTCCTAATCATAAAAACTGATACGTATCAATTTATAATTATAGTTTATGGCAACAACTAAAGATATACAACTATGTATAATCTTTAATAAATTTACATAAAATTTATATATGACTTACAATGTTGTCACTTGAGCAATGTATTGTTTATTACATTATTTTTTTGTGTTTTACTTGTTTTATCGGAGGTGAAATATCTTGGATCATGATAACAATCAAAACGTACTTTCATCATTAAATTATTTTAGTGTATTTTTTGCGCCAATCTTATTTCCTATAATTGTTTGGATATTTACTCAAAAACCAGTAACCACACATGCCAAAAAGGCACTATTAAACCATATAGGTGTGGCAATTTTTTATTTTTTAAGTAGTATCGTTTTTATATTTTCTAAAGAAGTCTATGAGAAACCCTTTGATAACCCTATGACGATTTCCTATACCTCTATCACTCTAGGTTTACATTTTGCAATTATCGTCGTTATGCTATTTATCTTTAATTTAATTCGAGGTATCAAGCTTTTATCAAAATAATTACAAAGCATCCAAATAAACATATCAAAAATGAATTTCAGAGGAGTTTCTATTATGACCCGTTCTAAAAAATTCATCATTATGATCACTACAGTCATTGTTATCATTGCATTCATCTTCCTTGCTTTATTTGCTTGGAAAATTTATGCAGAACGCAATTATCATAATACTAATATACGAGAGGCTGCTCAATTCAATCCTTTGATTAGAGAAACGGACTATTATGTACAAGTAAGTGATCCACTTAAGAAAAATGGTAAAAATCAAATCGGAGCATATACTTATATGACTGATGGTTTCGATAAAGATGGAGTAGCTCATACAGTTACTTTTAATGGAATGAAGAAACTAAAAAAAGGAGCTTATTTAAAAATTTCTTTATTCTTAGGAGAAGCGAAATCATACAATGAAGTATCTAAAGATAAAGTCCCTCATAAGCCATTAAAAAAATTAGAAATGCAACAGTAATAATAGAATGAGGTTATCAATCTTACTTGGGTTTGATATGATTGATAGCCTCATTTTATTAATAGATAAAGTTGCTAAATTTTGTTTTCTACTGGGTATACTATAATATAAGTAAAAAATGCCATATACTTTCAATTGATTAAAAGTGACATTGTACGAAAAGATTCAAAAGTAATTAGAAAAGGACTGATTTACTATGAAATTTATTTGTTTTAATACAATGACTGAAAAGGGATTAAACAAAAAGGTGAATGATTTTTTACAAGAAAATCCATATATTGAAATTGTTCAATTTGATTATCAATTGGGTAGTAGCGGCTGTGGTGTAGGTATTTTATATAGCGAAACGAAAAGACAGTAGTTTATGTCTATATACAAGTAAATAATAACCCTATAGCTAAATAGCTACAGGGTTATTATACTCAATTGATAGAAGCCTATGTTTCTAATTCAATATAATTATTTCAGTTGTGCTCTCGCTTTTTTCGGTATATCAGAGAAGCTGACTTCCTCGAAACTCTTCACTTCTCCTACTTTATATTTTATTTCTAAATAGCGCTCTTGTTTTAATTTTTTAGTAGCCGTATATTCCAGATTTTTCTCTTTTCCATCTTCGTCATATGCTTTTGCTTGATATTTATAAAGCGTACCTTCTCCTAAATCTTTAGCACTTTTAGGTGCACTTGTTTCAACATAATACTTTTCAGATTTAATTAAAGGATTAAAATCAGCTAAATCTCTGACATTTTGACTGTCCGTATGTGATTCGGCGTAAAATTTCCACCCCAATAACGCCAAAAAGATTACTATAATGATCGACAATATCGTATATATGATTTTCATGACTTACCCTCCTTTTGTATGTAATGAAATCATAACACTTCATTGCATACTGTTTCGTTTGATATACATGACATATATCCTAAATCATATGACAAAGTTGTCATCTATAGAAAAAACCCACTATCTAATAGCAAGATAGCAGGCTAATTTAATATTATTTAAAGCCTTTACGCTTAATTTGTCTATAAGTAAAAATTACAAAAACTAAGATAAACAACCCTTGTGTGCATTTGATTAACATTGATCTAAAATCTAATGCATCTACATTAAACATTGCGCCCACAACAGGAATGATGATATTAAATACAAAGAGGATCAACGTTAATCCCAATAAATATTGTTGTGATTTTGGCATAAAAAGCACCTCACCTTTTTATCAGTCACGATTTTTACGTGTAAATTATAATATCAATTACAACGCTCGTTAAATAAACATTATTTGAAATTGTTATTCCTCTTTAAATTCTTTAGACTTATTATTTTTGGAGAAGCAAACCCTAATATAAAGGCAATCATTCCTAATATTACGCCTAAAATAAGTAATCCATTTAATGCTTTATCTTCAAATATATTAATCACATTTAAATTGCCCAAACTACCTCAAAGCCTATTATGACCAAATTGTATCCCTGTATAATTAAAGAAAAGTGCAATGAGTACAACACCAATAAATACAAAAAGTCCATCTTTAAGTCCACTCATTACTCTATATTTCACTGCAAAACGCCCCCTTTGATTATTTTCTATATTTAAAATCAACTAATATTCTTCCAATTATTCATTAGTTTTTCCTTTATTGATTTTATAGATAACAAATATGATTACTACAATTATGGTAAGAAAATCAAAAGAATATGTAAAAGCATCTCCAAAAGATTGACCTTTCCAAAAATAACGTATATTAAATAAAAGGATTGAATGAATGAAAAGTGCAATAAACAGATAAATAACTGATTTATCAAGTATTAAACCGAAAACCAATACAATATAAATAATAATGCCATTATTGTTAGGATTAGCATGATTGTATCAGGATAAAACATACTCGAACTCCATTCATCATCTATTAATTTTTTAAAATGTCAGCAGAAGCCAAAATTATGTATGCATTATTAAAAGATCGTTTTGAATTATCCATCCAAAATGAATGGGTAGATAAAAATAATAACATTTACTTTATTTTCAGTAATAAACATTTGTGCGAGTACTTAGGTTATGCAGAACAAAAAATCATAAAATTGAAAAAAGAATTAGTAAATTTTAATTTACTAACTCAAGAACGTGTAGGCCTTAATAAACCCAATAGATTATATTTATTAAAACCAAATTATGATATTGAAGCCAGTCGTACCAAGGAACTTCCAAATTCACAGTCTAATGATACTGATTTAAATAACACTGATTATATAGAGACTGAGAATAATGATACGCATGATATGAATGATACATATAACAATTCAACAAACCACAATCATTCGAATCATACAAATCATCAACAAACTGAATTTAATAATGATGCACTTAAATTCCAAGTTCTCGAAGAATTGCCACAACAACTTCAAGATTATTTAAATAAATTTGAAATTAGAGAAATCCGAATTATTAAAAGTGTATTACTCAAAGGAAAAAAATCATTTAATAATGCACATGATACCTATTATCGTTTAGAAGATGTTGAATTTGAAATTGTAAGTGTGTTGAAACGTTTTAAAGCGATGCTGCTACAGAAAAATGAAACGATTGAAGCTATGCAGGGTTATTTGATGCAATCGATTAAAGCTGAACTTGAAGAAATACACGCACTTAATATGCGTCGTCAAAACATGAAACAACATAATATCTTTAACCAATAATTCAGATAATCTTATAGCAATCAAAGAAACCTCTAAATATTCGGTTAAGTCATCTGATTTTTTAACTGATGATGATGAAAGAAATCAAGAAATCGTGAATGACTTGGAAAAAGGTTTATACCGAAAACGTATGTTGAGTTATGGTGGATTGCTTAAACAAAAACATAAAATTTTAAATTTAGACGATGCCGAAGATGGAAATTTGATTAATACAAGTGACGAAGATAAAACAACAGATGAAGAAGAAAAAGCACATTCAATTACGGCAATTTGGAATTTTGAAAAACAAAATTATTACTTAAAAGATTTGAAACGTTAGCTTAAAAGCTAGCGTTTTTATATGTCTTTTTGCCCCTGCGGGAACTATAGCGTTCAACCGGCATGGTTGCCCAATTTTCATGTTAATTTTTAAATTTGCATGTAACTGGGCAGTGTCTAAAAAAATCAGTCACTGGTTTTGCTCAAATTTTTGTTTTTAAAAATAGTATATATTTATTTAGCTCATATTTGTGTTTTAAGAAGGTATATAAGCTTTTAGGTATAAATCCTATATAAATAACCCTTTAATCTTCAAAATACCCCCTTAAAATCCAAAATAAAGGTATTTTATTTTTGTACTTTTAATTTTTATAATTACTTCCACTTTTTTGAATAATATTCTCTAAATAGGCAATTCCTTCTTCAACTGTTACTTGTTCTTTTTTCATATTTTCTAACATAGATAACATTGCGTCAGTCCAAAATATATCACTGTCTTTTAAGTCTGAAAGAGATTCAGAATTTGTTATTAAATTACATTTACCTTTTAAAGTTTCTAGTGTTTTAATATATGTATTTTCCATTTGCAACTATCCTTTTATTTTTTATTTGTATCAGTATCAATTTTACAGTAAACATGCATTTATGCCGAGAAAATCTATTTGTAAGTACACTTTTAAATAAGTTTATAAATATACTTATTTAAAAGTGTATTGGAATATCACACGTATTTTTGAATTAACCACGATACCATTTTGGTATGTAAGTGCGCCCTTGGATATATAAAATAAAAAGCTACTAGCAATAATAATCGGGTCTACTAGGTCTACCGAGTAGACAAAGAAAGAACACGCATTTATGCCGAGAAAATTTATTGATGTTGAGAAGAACCCTTAACTAAACTTGCAGACGAATGTCGGCATAGCGTGAGCTATTAAGCCGACCATTCGACAAGTTTTGGGATTGTTAAGGGTTCCGAGGCTCAACGTCAATAAAGCAATTGGAATAAAGCAACTTTTTAATTTTTAGTCATAATTCTACAGTTGGAGTTCCAACATGCTTCCTTCTTCTGATTTCATGAAGCCGTTTTTTTTATAAAAATTTTCTGCTAGTTCTCCACCTGTAATTAGAAAAATTTTATATATTTCATCAAGTTTGAGTGAATTAGAGACAGAATTCATTAATTTTTTACCTACGCCATTTTTTTGAAATTCAGGTATAACATTGAATTCATCTATACAAAATTGGTTCATGCCACTGAAATAATAATCTATTCTGCCGATACACATTGCGATTACTTTATTATTTTCTTCGATTACATATCCTTTAGAATTAAATCCGCTCATTGTGGCTTCAATTCTAAGTAATGCTTCTTTTTCAGTCCATTTGTTATACCATGGAGCTCCCTCATAAGCTGAAACTAAATTTTTAGCACAAACAGTATAGTCTTCAGTTTGAATATTTCTCTATTTCATATACATC
>ERZ1023393.174-NODE-174-length-13671-cov-4.180229_pt1 | contig 13671 bp, 11 predicted proteins | sample MGYA00380503_ERZ1023393 | MGnify/ENA primary metagenome ERZ1023393 (study PRJEB33173, sample SAMEA4830379) | metagenome | study: EMG produced TPA metagenomics assembly of the PRJEB25223 data set... | reverse complement strand
ACTTCTTACGGCGTGGCATTCGGACGCATAATGAAATCCCTCGCGCGCTCGGCATCATGCCCCTCCGTCACCTGTTCGCATCCGGTTGGGGTCACCACCAGGAAAAAAGCCTGGTTTCTTCGGAAGCCAGGCTTTTTGTTTATATCTGTGCCGGTGAGAAGACCTCTTAGATTCTATGGTGCCGCCGTGAGCCTCTCACGGCGCCGCTCCTTACGTCGCGGCACTGCGGGGCATGATGGAATCCCTCGCGCGCCCGGCATCATGCCCCGCCACTTCTTACGGCGTGGCATTCGGACGCATAATGAAATCCCTCGCGCGCTCGGCATTATGCGCCCTCATCACCGTACCCATCCGGTTGGGGTCACCACTAGGAAAGGAGCTCTTCATCTTCGGATGAAGGGCTTCTTTGTTTATGTTTTTATTCGTTAGAACTCTCTGGCTCTGCGGTGCCGTTCCGATGGGAGAGGGCGGCAAAGTTTTTCAAAAAAGTTGGTTCCTCAATTTGACCTCCCCTCAAACCGTCGGTATAGTCTTATCCGTAAGCGTGATTGGCGCAGTGGTAGCGCGCTTCGTTCACACCGAAGAGGTCACTGGTTCGAACCCAGTATCACGCACCAAAGAACCCCCGTTTCAAGGAACGGGGGTTTTATTGTGTCCACCCCGGCACACCCTCCACAAAGGCTCCTAAACCCCGCCGACCGCTCGGTCGCCCCGCCGAGGGAACGCCAACCCCGACACGGCCCCACCACGAACGAGGTACCCCCGTGACATCACCCGAACTCGCAACCTCCACCGACTACGGACGAATGTACTCCCGCAAGCGCGGGGGAGAACTGCTTGTGCCCTCCATTACCACCGTCATCGGCCAGCACGCCACCGACCTGAGCGGCTGGCACGGATACATGGCCGCCAAGGCCGCGCTCGAAGACCAGCGCGCCTACCGCGCCTCCGGATCCCACGGCCTCAAGTTCGCCATCATCCGCGACGCCGCCAACGCCTCCGAACGATACCGCGACGCAGCCGCCGCCCGAGGCGACCGCGTGCACAACTACGCCGAAAACGTCGCCCTGCGCGCCATGGGACGTGACCACGACGTCGCCGGATGCCGCGAGCTGCTCATCGCCAACGGCGAGCAAGCCTACGCCGACCGCTTCGATGAGTGGTGGGAAGCCTTCAACCCCCGCCCCCTCGCCGCCGAAATCACCATCTGGAACGACACCGTCGGCTACGCGGGCACCCTCGACCTCGTTGCAGAAATTGCGGGCCGCACCTGCATCATCGACTACAAAACCAAGGGCACCGACAAGCGCGGCCGCGTCAAGGCGCTCGACGAGAAGGTCGTCATGCAGCTCGTCGCCGGCCTCAAAGCCGAAGAATCCCTCGTCGACCCCGACGCCGGCAGCTGGGAACCCTGGAAGTATGGGGACGCGCCCGTGCTCATGGGCGTGGCCCTCGGTGAGACGCAGGTTCTGCCGCAGCAGGCGAACCCCGCCATCCTCGAACGCAACTGGTACAAGTTCTGCGCCCTGCGCCGCGTCTGGGAATTCGACCGTCAGCTGCAGGAATTTGAGGACCCCGCGCTCATGCCCGTGGTGCCCCCGCCCACCGAGCGACGCTCCGCCGCGTAGCATCGCGAGGCAGGGCCGACCGGAACGAACTCCCGGCCGCTCCGCTCAGCTCCCGCGGCGACGACCGACCCGGGGGTCCGGCTCGGAGACTCCTCCCGGGGACTCAACCCGGAGACCCCGGCCCGACACCCTCTAGATTTACCCGCCCCGATTCGGGGACAATGGGGGAGAGCCGCACCCCGCGGCACCCCACCGAATATCCGTTAGCACATTAGACCGGCCCGGCGCCGGCAGAGGAGAACTATGACCATCCTGAGCATTCGCACCGTGGGCGACCCGGTGCTGCGTAGCGTCTGCAACCCCATCACCGTCTTCGACGACGACCTGGCGCGACTCATCGACGACATGCTGGAAACCATGTACGACGTGGGCGGCGTGGGGCTCGCCGGACCGCAAATCGGCATCTCCAAGCAGATTTTCACCTTCGGCGGCATCGACGACCGTGAGGGCTACATCATCAACCCCGTGCTCGAGGTCGGCGAAGAAGACCAGGAAGGCGGCGAAGGCTGCCTGTCCGTGCCCGGCCAGAAGTCCGCGACCCCGCGCAAGAACTGGGCGCGCGTGACCGGCGTGGACCGCCACGGCGAACCCCTCGTGCTGGAGGGTGAGGGCCTGTGCGCGCGCATGCTGCAACACGAGACCGACCACCTGCATGGCAAGCTGTTCATCGACCGCCTGGTCGGCGAGGACCGTCGACGCGTGATGCGTGCCCTGCGCGCCGCAGACTACAACACGGTCGCCGCGAAGACCGTGACCGAGCGTGCAACCCGCGTGGGCGGTGCCTTCGGGGCCGGTGGCGCGTTCGGTGCAGGATCCTCCTTTGGTAGCTTCGGAAAGTAGGCTCGCATGCTCAACATCATCTACGCAGGCACCCCCGACGTCGCCGTACCCCCGCTCGACTACCTCGCAAACTCCGATAAGGTGCGCGTGGTCGGCGTGCTCACCCGCGAGGACGCCCCCGTGGGCCGCAAGCGCGTGCTCACCCCCTCCCCGGTCGCCCAGCGTGCCGAGGAGCTCGGCCTGCCCGTCGTGAAGGTAAACCGCTGGAACGACGAAGCCGCCGCGGCCCTCTCAGAGCTGAACGCCGACGCGGCAGCCGTGGTCGCCTACGGTGCCCTGCTGCCGCTGCCCGCGCTGGAATCCCTGCGCTACGGCTGGGTCAACCTGCACTTCTCCAAGCTGCCCGCATGGCGCGGCGCCGCCCCCGTACAGCGCGCCCTCATCGCCGGTGAGCAGGAAATTTTCTCCACCACCTTCCTGCTCGAAGAAGGCCTGGACACCGGCCCCACCTTCGAACAGGAATCCACCCTCGTGGCCGCCGACGACACGGCCGGCAGCGTGCTCATGCGCCTCGCAACCAGCGGCGGCGCACTGCTCGAGCGCACCTTCGAACGCCTCGAAGCCGGCGAGCACGGCACCGCGCAGGTCGAGGACGAATCGGTCAGCTACGCCTCCAAGATGAGCATTGCCGACGGCCGCCTCACCTGGACCGAGCCCGCCGAACAGATCCTGGCACGCTACCGCGGCGTGACCCCCGAGCCCGGCGCATGGTGCGAACTGGGCGAAAACCGCTTCAAGATTGGCGGCCTGGCGGTTGCCGATGAGCGCCTGGTGCAGTCCCTGACCGAGGCGAACGGCGGCCCCCTGGCCCCCGGTGCGGTGCGCCTGCACGCGAAGAAGGTGCTGGTCGGCACCGGTACCGAGCCTCTGCAGCTGTTGCAGGTTCAGCCCGCCGGTAAGAAGATGATGGATGCGCCCGCGTGGGCTCGCGGCGCTGGCAAGGACATGGCGGAAGGCCTGGTGGTACTCGCATGAGCAACGAAAAGCGCCCCTACAAGGGAGGACACGGTAAGCCCGGTCACGCTGGCAATGGCAAGTTCAGCCTGGGCACCGGTCAGGGCGAGGGCGGCGCGAAGCGTAAGCGCCGCCGCCGCTCCGGCGCTGGCAACGGCTCCGGCTCTGGTGCAGGCGAGCAGAACCGCCAGCAGAAGTGGGATAACAACTCCCGCGGCGACAAGAAGCGCTTCGAGCCGCGCGGCGAAAATCGTCATGAGAACCGCGCAGAATCCCGCACCGGTCGCCGCTTCGACGGCCTGACCAGCTCCGAGCGCGCCGAACGCCGCGCCAAGACTGAGCACGAGGACACCAAACGCGGTGGCGGCGGCACCTCCCAGCGCAATAAGAGCGGCCACGAACGCAACCGCCGCTCCATGTCCGCCCGCGAGTTCTCGGCTGCGGCTCCCTCGGCACGCTCGCGCACCGCAGACACCGCACGCGCAACCGTCTTCGACGTACTGCGCTCCGTGGCGGAATCCGACGCCTACGCGAACCTCGTGCTGCCCAAGGCGATCCGTAGCCACCGCCTCGACCACCGCGACGCGGGCTTCGCAACCGAGCTGACCTACGGCACGCTGCGCCACCAGGGCACCTACGACGCGATTCTGCGCCACTGCGTGGACCGCCCCCTCGAGAAGGTCGGTGCGACCACGCTCATCGTGTTGCGCATGGGCGTGCACCAGCTACTGAACATGCGCGTTCCCGCCCACGCGGCGCTGAACCAGAGCGTGTCCCTGGCCCGCGAAAAGATCGGGTCGGGCCCGGCAAGCTTCATCAACGCGGTGCTCCGCCGCGTCTCCGAGCGCACCCCCGAAGAGTGGTACGAGCTCATCATCGAGGAGGCCAAGGACGACACCGAGCGCATGGCGTTGCTCGCCTCGCACCCCGCCTGGATTGTGCGTTCCATGCGTCAGGCACTGGTCGCGCACGGTCGCCCCGCCACCGAAATCGAGCAACTACTTGAGGCCGATAACCTCGCCCCCGTGGTGAACCTCGTGGCGTTGCCCGGCCTGGGTAGCCTCGACGAGGCGCGAGAACAGGGCGCCGTCGACGGCGAGCTGGTTGAAGGTTCGGCACTGTACGCCTCCGGCGACTTGGCACGCCTGGAATCCGTACGTGAAGGCACCGTCCGCGCACAGGATGCCGGCTCCCAGCTGGTAGCACGCGCGCTCGCCGCAGCACCCCTGGACGGCCCCGACACCGCCTGGCTCGATCTGTGCGCCGGCCCCGGTGGCAAGGCGGCGCTGCTGGCCGCCCTCGGCGTGCAGCGCGGCGCATCCCTGATTGCCAACGAGGCGGCACCGCACCGCGCCCAGCTCGTGGAATCCTCCATGCGCCCCCTGCCCGAGGGCAGCTACGCGGTGCTCACCGGTGACGGACGCCAGATTCGCGAGACCCTGCACAAGAACGCCTCCGACCTGCCCGGATCCATTGAGCCCGGCCAGCTCTTCGACCGCGTGATGGTGGATGTGCCCTGCTCCGGTCTGGGTGCCCTGCGCCGCCGCCCCGAGGCGCGCTGGCGCAAGTCCCCGCGCGATATTGCCGAGCTGCTGCCCCTACAGCGTCAGCTCCTGGATGCGGCCATCAGCGTGACCCGCCCCGGCGGTGTGATCGCCTACGTGACCTGTTCCCCGCACGCGGCGGAGACTCAGAACATCGTGGCCGAGGCGCTCGAAAGCGGTGCGGTGAGCCTGCTCGATTCGGCGGCCATCCTGCGCGAGGTGGCCCTGCACACCGAGGACGCGAACGGCGAGTCCGTAAGCGTGCTGGCGGGAGAGAAGAACCCCGGCCACACCCCCGAAATCAAGGTCAAGAAGGGTGCCCCGGTCGTGAACGCCTCGGCGACCACCGCTCAGCTGTGGCCGCATGTGCATGGAACCGACGCAATGTTCCTCGCCCTGCTGCGTAAGAACTAAACCTTTATTCGCCCCGTCACCCGCCATACGGCACGGATTTGAAAGGACCCCTATGGGTATTGCCATTAACCCCTCCATCCTCTCGGCGGATTTCGCGAACCTGCAGCGCGAGCTCGAACGCATCTCTACCGCAGACGCCGCGCATATTGACGTGATGGACAACCACTTCGTGCCGAACCTCACCTGGGGCCCGCCGGTGGTCAAGCGTCTGCGCGAGGTATCGCCGGTGCCGTTCGACGTGCACCTGATGATTGAGGACGCCGACCGCTGGGCGCCCCAGTACGCCAGCATGGGCTGCGAGTCGGTGACCTTCCACGCGGAGGCCGCGATTGCCCCCATCAAGCTGGCGCGCACCCTGCGTGCCGATGGCGCGAAGGCTGGCATGGCGCTGCGCCCGGCAACTGCCGTTGAACCCTACCTGGACATGCTCAGTGAGCTGGACATGCTGCTGATTATGACCGTGGAGCCCGGCTTCGGCGGCCAGGCGTTTCTGGACGTGACCCTGCCGAAGATCGCCCGCGCCGCCAAGGCGATTGAGGGCGCGAACCTGCCGGTGACCGTGCAGGTGGACGGTGGCATCACCGAGGAGACCATTCTGCGTGCGGCTGAGGCGGGTGCGACCTGCTTCGTGGCCGGCAGTTCGGTCTACGGTGTGGACGATGCGCTCGGCGGTCCGGAGGCGGCCATCACCTCCCTGCGCGCGGCGGCCGCCTCGGTGCAGCGTTCCAAGACCGGATGCGGTTGCGGCCACTAGCGGCCCTCGCCGACGGCGGCACCCCGGATCCCGGGCGCTCGCCCGTGCCTAGAAAGCCTTGCTGAAGCTTCGTGTGCCCCGTCATGGGGAGGCGCCCCGTCGCGAACCCCGCGGCGGGGCGTTTGCGCGTTGTAAAGGGGCGGGGGAGAGGTACGTCTGCGCGCTCGCTCGATTATTTTGACACTCTTCAGCAAAATTGTGACAAATTACGAAGAGTCAAAAACCCTGAAAATCCGCGGTAGAACGGGTCATCGCCTCGGGAACGTATGCGAGACTCTGAATATCTTGAAGTAACGCTCAGATATCTGTAAGGTTAGGTATAGTTTAGTGATATCTAGGGAGAACTATGTCTTTCAACCGAACTGAGCCGACCGACCCCGAGAACCAGGGTGCATCGGGCGTTAACCGCCGCGCCTTCTTCGGTCTGGCTCTCGCCTCTTCTGCTGCCCTCGCCCTCGCGGCCTGCAGCAGCGAGACCACTACGACCACCACCTCCGGCGGCTCCGCATCGGGCGGTTCGAACTCCGGTGGCACCCGCACCATCCAGGACGTCGACGACGAAAAGGTCGAGGTTCCCGCCAACCCCAAGAAGGTTATCGTGCTCTCCGAACCGACCCTCGACGGCCTGCTGGCCCTGGGCGTGACCCCCGTCGGCTCCGTCTCCGGCCGCGGCCAGTCCGGCGTACCCAACTACCTCGCCGACCGCGCCAAGGACGTGCAGATCATCGGCACCGTTGCCCAGGTGAACTACGAACAGATCGGCAACCTCGACCCCGACCTGATCCTGGTCGACTCCACCGGCGTGGACAAGCGCTCTGAGGCCTTTGAAACCCTCAAGAAGATCGCCCCCGTGGTCTACTGCGGTTACGCCGGCGGCGACTGGCGCATCAACTTCCGCAACGTTGCGAACGCGATGAACATGGTCGACAAGGGTGAAGAGGTCATCAAGGCCTACGAGGCAAGTGCAGCGGCACTGAAGGAGCAGCTGGCCCCCAAGTACGGCGACAAGACCTTCTCCATCGTCCGCTGGGCGGGCAACGGCCCCGCCCTGATCCTCAAGGAACTGCCCGCCGGCCAGGTACTCAACGACCTGGGCCTCAAGCGCCCCTCCTCGCAGGATCGCAACGGCCAGGGCCACTCCGAGCCCGTCTCCCTGGAGAACCTGGCAACCATCGCCGCGGACTACATGTTCCTCGGCACCCTCGGCGGCGCAAGCCAGAAGAATCCGAACGCACAGGGTACCGCAGGTCTGCAGGGCGCCGAAGAAGCACTGAACAAGGCGAAGGAAACCTCCGGCTTCACCAACCTGAAGGCATTCAAGGACGACCACGTGATTCTCGTGGACGGCTCCAAGTGGACCTCCACCGGCGGCCCGCTGCTGCTCGAAGGCATTATCGAGGACGTTAAGAAGGCCCTGCCCCTCTAAGCCCTCACCCTCCTCTGGCTTCCCGTGGCGGCTCCGTCGCGGCGGGAAGCTTGCATGACTCACCACCTCGCAAGGAACAACCACCATGACCGATCACCGCCCCGCCCGTGCCGCCGCACGGTACGGCGCTGTCGTTGCGCTTGCCGGCGCGCTCGTGGCTCCCGGTGCGGCCCTGACGGCACCGACCGCATTCGCGGATTCCAAACTGCCGATTGGCGTAGCCTCGGATCCGGCAGCCACCCCCTCGGCGACCCCCAGCGCCGAGCAGAGCAAGACCGCGGACCCCACCCAGTCTGCTAGCCCGAACCCCACCTCCGCGTCACCGAAGTCCACCGACTCCAAGCCCGCGAACCCCGTGAAGGCGACCGTGACCATCTCCACCGAAAAGTGGCGCGAGGGCAAGCTCGTGATGCGCGGCGAGGGGTTTGTCAGCAACGCCCCCGGTCGCGGTGCCGTATTTGCGGTCAAGTTCCTGGACGCCCGCCCCGATAAGGCTCACCAGGCCATTAACCCCCTGACCAAAGAGGGCGGAAACTCGCCCGCGAACTTCATGGCAACCGCTAATGAAGACGGCACCTTCGAGGTTGAGGTTCCCCTGCCCACCACCGAAAACACCGGTCTGAGTGCTGAAGAACTGGCTAAGGCTGGCTGGGCGGTTGAAAACACCGAACATAACGTGCAGATTCTTTCCGGCTCCCTGGGCGGAGCGGATGAGCAGGGTAATAACTACGACCGTAGTGTGTCTATTCGACAGAAGATTAAGCTCAGCGACACCGCCCCCGAGTACAAGCCCACCGAGGCCCCCGAGGCGATTCACGCGACCGCTCTGACCGACGGCAAGGGCGTGCAGGTGCGCCGCGATGGCTCCACCGTGACCGTGACCGTTCCGGGCGCTGAACCGGGCACCTGGGTGTACGCCGCAACCTACCTGGGGGATTCCCCGCAGGCGCTGTACGCCTCCGGCTGGAAGCGCCTGGACGATAACCACAGCTTCAGCTACGAAACCAGCGGGTCCATGCCATCGGCCACCTACCGCGTGGTCGTGCACAACGGTAACCAGGGCGCCGAGAACGCCGTGCTTGGCTTTGCCGACATGACCGTCGAGCGTGCCGCGGCACCCCGCGAGGACGTATCCGATGACGGCCTGAGCTCCTACGAGGCAGAGCCGACGCTTGCCACGGTGGTCACCCCCGCCGAGACCGTCGTGAACCGTGTGCAGGCCAAGGCGAAGGCAGAAGCTCCCCAAAGTACCGCCGCGAAGCCCGAGGCTAAGGCGACCGCCAAGGCTACCAGCTCGCCTTCCGCCTCGCCGCGTTCGACCGCCAGCGCCTCCGCCAGCCCCACGGCCCTGACCGCTCAGGGTCCGACCGTTGAGGGCACCGAGCTGACCGGCGCGACCAAGTGGTTCGTCAACAACGCGAATAATCTGCTGCTCTCCGCGGCCGGCCTGGTGATTCTGGCCCTGGCGCTGACCAGCCGACGCACGAACAAATAACCCCCCAAGAGCCCGGGACCGCTCCCGAAAGGGCTCACCCGACCTCCGCTGCCTTTTTCGAGAGTGAGCGCGGCGGAGCCGGGCCAGAACCAACGGGGCGCCCGGCAACGGGACCGCCGGCCGCCCCGGAAAAATGTGAAAGGACCACCATGCGTGCACCTTTTTCGGCTGCCTCCTCGAAGGCACCCTTCACCCGTAAAGCCCTGACCGCCTGCGCCGCGGCCTCCCTGGCCCTGGGCCTGGGAATGGGTACCGCCTCCGCCCTGCCCCCGGGCGGCGCGAAGGCTTCCACCCCCGGTACCTCCTCGACCGTCTCCTCCTCCGTGACCGAGCACGGCGTGATTTCCTTTACCCTGAGCGGTTTCCCCGCGAACACCCAGGTGTCGGTGAAGGTTGACGACGGCGATCTGTGCCCCTCAGATGCCGCGCAGGGTGCCTGCGTGGTGCACCAGCAGATGAGCGATGGCAACGGTAACGTCTCCGGCTCCTTCGTGCTGCCGGATGTTGGCACCGGCACTCACACCCTGCGATTCCTGGCTACGGGTGAGAAACACGATAAGGACGGCAAATACCTGGGCACCGAGGCCTACACGAACCGCAGCTCCGAGTTCACCGTGACCTCCGAGGGTGGCTCCGATTCGTCGAACTCCTCGAAGTCTTCCTCGCACCGCACTGGCTCCGAGAACTCCTCGAGCTCGCAGGGCGATGAGTCGAATGGCGAGGTTGAGACCGTGTACACCGACGCTGACGGCAACACCATCACCAAGGAGGAGTATGACCGCCTGAACGCGGAAGCCGGTTCGTCCGAGTCTGCTTCCGCATCGGCTGAGCCGAAGGAAACCGTGAAGGCTACCGCGAGCGCTTCGGCCTCCTCGAGCGCCCCCGCACGCGGCAGCGCCTCCGTACCGTCGGCCTCGGCATCCGCATCTTCTTCGAGCGTGAATAACGCTGAGAAGACCGTGCAGACCGTGACCTACGGCGCCGCATTCCCGTGGGTCGGCGTGATCGTTCTGGGTCTGAGCCTGGTCGCCGCCGCAGCCGTATTGGTGATTCGTAAGCGCTAAGACTTAACGTCGGATGCGGGTGGGGGGAGTAACCCGCCCGCTCCGGCGTTTCTTTCGTTATCTACCGGTGTGCCGGGTGCCCCTCGCATGATGTGGGTGCGCCGGGTACGCCTCCTTAGTTTTCTTGTATCGAGCATAAGGAGCATAGTGGCCCGCACGAGCTCATTGTCCCGAGATGTTCAGCAGGAGAGTACGTCCCGTCAGGGTTCTGTGATTCAGGGGCAGAAGTTGGGTAAGCGCCTGGCTTTTCTGTTCTTGTTTGCGGTGCTTTTGGTGGGGGCTGTGGCTGCTTCTTTGCTGTTTGGGTCGAATAATATTCCGCCGGATCAGGTTCTGGCTGTTTTCAATGGCACTGCTTCTGAGCAGGCGCAGACGATTGTGATGGAGCAGCGTATTCCGCGTACCCTGGTGGGTCTTGCGGCTGGTGCCGCGTTGGCGGTTGCTGGTTCGTTGATGCAGTCGTTGACTCGTAACCCGCTGGCTGAGCCCGGCCTGATGGGTGTGAATGCTGGTGCTGCGGTGGCTGTGATCGGCTCCGTGGTGGTTTTTGGCGTGATGGGTATTTGGCAGTACATGATTGCCGCGACGATTGGTGGCGCGCTGGCCGCGATGCTGGTGTACACCCTGGGCCGCGGCCGTGACGGGTCGATCGTGAAGCTGGCGTTGGCGGGTGTGGCAATTTCTGCGGCACTGTCGGCGATTGCGCAGGGCCTGATTTTGGCCGATCAGGACGCGTATAACGAGTTCCGTGTGTGGGTTGCCGGTTCGCTGGAGGGCCGCGGTATGGATATTGCGTCGACGGTGGGTCCGGTGATTGTGCTGGGTGTGCTGGTGGCGTTCTTTGTGGCTCCTGCGATTAATGCTCTGAGTATGGGTGAGGAGGCGGCGACCAGCCTCGGCGTGAGTGTGCGTATGACCCAGAACCTGACGTTGCTGGCGGTGACGGTGCTTGCCGGCGCGGCGACTGCTGCGGTGGGTCCGATTGGTTTTGTGGGTTTGGCGGTGCCGTTTGTGGTGCGTGCTCTGCTCGGTAATGATGTGCGCTGGGTGAATTATGGTTCGGCGCTGTTGGGTCCGGTGTGGCTGCTGTGTGCTGACGTGTTGGCGCGCGTACTGGTGGCTCCGCAGGAGACTCAGGTGGGTATTGTGGCGACTCTTGCCGGTGCCCCGGTGTTCTTGTTCTTGATGACTCGTCGTAAGGTGGAGGCTCTCTAATGTCGAATTCTTCCGCTGTTTCGACGGCGACCGTCACCACTGCAGCTAATCGTTCTGCGCGTCGTCGCGGCCGCGATTTGGGTGGTCGCCCGGTGTTGACGGTGCGCGGTCCGCTGAGTGCTCAGGTGCCGTGGCGTGTGCTGATCCTGAATGTGGCGTTGGTGGTGCTGATTGCGGCGCTGGCTTTCTGGGGCATGTTGCAGGGTGATTATAAGCTCGCCCCGGAGAAGGTCATTCCGGCGCTTCTGGGCGAAGGCAAGCCGATCGCGGTGACCTTTGCCCAGCAACGTGCGGCGCGTATTGTGGCGGCGCTTCTGGTGGGTGCGGCGCTTGGTCTGTCGGGTGCGATTTTCCAGGTGATTTCGGGTAACGCCCTGGGCTCGCCGGATATTATCGGTTTCACACATGGTGCCGCGACGGGTGCGTTGTTGCAGATTATTGTGTTCAATTCCGGCCCCGTTGAGGTTGCCCTGGGCGCCGTTATTGGTGGTTTGGCGACCTCGGTGCTGGTGTGGCTGTTGACGCGCCGCACGGGCCTGCACGGCTTCCGTCTGGTGCTGGGCGGTATTGGCGTGGCTTCGACCCTGGAGGCGTTTAATGCGCTGCTGGTGGTGCGCGCTTCGCTGACTCAGGCGCAGACCGCGGCGTCCTGGCTTGCCGGTTCGCTCAATGACATCACTTGGGAGCGCACCTACGCGCTGCTGGGTTTGTTGCTCGTGGTGACTCCGCTGCTGCTGATGCTGGTCCGCCCGCTGGGCGCGATTCGTTTTGGTGACCAGGTGGCATCCGGTTTGGGTGTGAGCGTGAACGCGTACCGTGTGGCGGCTCTGTTCATCGGTGTGCTTCTGGTTTCGCTGGCGACCGCGACGACCGGCCCGATTGCCTTCGTGGCCCTGGCCGCGCCGCACATCGCGAAGAGCCTGGGACGCATCGGCGGGGTGGGTTTCACCTCCTCGGCGCTCATGGGTGCGCTCATGGTGCTCGGTTCCGACCTCATCGGTCGATTCGCTATTCCGGGCCGCATCATTCAGGTGGGTGTGGTGACCGGCGCGATTGGTGGCCTGTACCTGATTTACCTGATTTACCTCGAAAGGAAGAAGAGCTAGTGAACACTAGTGTGACGACCCGCCTTGAGGGCGAGCAGATGGTGGTTGCCTACGGCGAGCACACGGTGCTCAACGGGGTGGACTTTCAGGTTCCCGAGGGTGAGCTGACCGTTATCCTGGGCCCGAATGCCTGCGGTAAATCGACGACCCTGAAGGCTCTGGCCCGCGTGAATCCGCTGAAGGAAGGCGAGGTGCGCCTGGACGGCACGCCGCTGCCGCAGATGAAGTCCCGGGCCATCGCCAAGATTCTGGCGATGCTGCCGCAGACCCCGGAGGCGCCCAGCGGCGTGACCGTGGCGGATGTGGTGGCGCGCGGACGCTACCCGCACCAGTCGCTACTGCGTTCCTGGTCCGAGGAGGATGAGCAGGCCTGCGTGGAGGCGATGAAGGCGGCTAACGTGCTGGAACTTGCGGAGCGTCCGATTGAGGCGCTCTCGGGCGGTCAGCGTCAGCGCGTGTGGATCGCCATGACCCTCGCGCAGCAGACCCCGCTGATTCTGCTCGATGAGCCGACGACCTATCTGGACATCACCCACCAGATTGAAGTGCTGAACCTGACCAAGAAATTGCACGCCGAGGGTCGAACTGTAGCCGTGGTGTTGCATGACCTGAACCTCGCTTTCAGGTATGCTACTCATGTTGTGTTAATGAAGCAGGGACGGATTATCGCTCAAGGTGATCCTCGTGCAATAATTACACCGGAGCTAATTCAGGAAGTTTTTGATCTTCAATCGATCATTATTCCTGATCCGTGTACTGGAACTCCTTTGGTGATTCCGAAGGAACACCAGGACATCCATATCGCCGCCGACGCTATTTCGGCGGCCCGCGAAAGCGAATAGTTTTCGCCCCTAAGCCGCGTGGGAGTTGGCGCCACCCGTATCTATACGGGAGGAAAAGCCGGGCATTGCGCTCTGCAGCTAGCGAGAGGATCTGAGGGACCCAGGATCCCCCGCGCGTAGGGCGCCTACCCGGTGCTCGCCCGTCTTTGACGCATGAACGGACCCGAGCACTGGGTAGGTTCCATCTCTCATGGGAATCCCCTGAGTAAGGCACCGAGACTGCCGCATGAGGCGTACATTGTTGCGTTTGATGCACGGTCTCGGTGCCTTATTTGTTTCTGGGCCCTATGCGATTGCCCCCGCGACTCTTTTGGGGCGTTTTTCTCTTTTAGATGACGTCATATTTTTGTTCGCTATTTCGCTCAGGTTTGGGTTAGGGATACCATCGA
>ERZ1023393.172-NODE-172-length-14281-cov-3.638549_pt1 | contig 14281 bp, 9 predicted proteins | sample MGYA00380503_ERZ1023393 | MGnify/ENA primary metagenome ERZ1023393 (study PRJEB33173, sample SAMEA4830379) | metagenome | study: EMG produced TPA metagenomics assembly of the PRJEB25223 data set... | reverse complement strand
TTCCGGAAGCGCCCTCAGGGTGTCACACGGACGCTCTCCGCAGCGAAGCAAGGAGGGGCGGAGCGTCCGGGTGACGGGTGCCCCTGCGTAGGCGCGGAGGAAACACGCGGCGTGGCAGCCTCCACCCACCAACAAAGAGCCACCGCGTATCAGAGTGTAACCCCGGTGAGAGCCTCGCCTAATACTGCGGTAAACTGAAAGTTATGACTGCAACTCCGTTCTACATCACCACCGCCATCTCCTACCCCAATGGCAACCCGCACATCGGCCACGCCTACGAAACCATCGCAGCCGACGTGCTAGCCCGCTTCAAGCGCCTCGACGGCTTCGACGTGCGCTTCATGACCGGCACCGACGAGCACGGCCAGAAGATGCAGACCACCGCCGAAAAGCTCGGTAAGACCGCCAAGGAACTCGCCGACGAGAACTCCGCACGCTTCAAAGCAATGAACGACGCGCTGAACATCAGCTACGACCGCTTCATCCGCACCACCGACCCCGACCACTACGTCGCATCCCAGGCCATCTGGAAGCGCATGGAAGAAAACGGCGACATCTACCTCGACAAGTACGCCGGCTGGTACTCCGTCCGCGACGAAGCCTACTACGCAGAAGACGAAACCGAAGTACGCGACGGCCAGCGCTACGCCATCGCCACCGGCACCGAAGTTGAATGGACCGAAGAAGAATCCTACTTCTTCCGCCTCTCCAAGTACGGCGACAAGCTCCTCGAACTCTACGCCAACGAAGGCTACGTCTACCCCGAATCGCGCCGTAACGAACTGATCTCCTTCGTCAAGGGCGGCCTCAACGACCTGTCCATCTCCCGCACCACCTTCGACTGGGGCGTACCCGTACCCGGCAACGACAAGCACGTCATGTACGTGTGGGTCGACGCCCTCACCAACTACCTCACCGGCCTCGGCTACCCCGACACCGAGAACGAGCTGTTCACCAAGTACTGGCCCGCCGACCTGCACCTCATCGGTAAGGACATCACCCGATTCCACTCCATCTACTGGCCTGCATTCCTGTGGTCCGCCGGTTTGGAGCTGCCCAAGCGTGTGTTCGGTCACGGCTTCCTGCTCGTCAACGGCGAAAAGATGTCCAAGTCCGTCGGTAACGTCGTCGACCCCGCAAACCTCGTCGACGCATTCGGCCTGGACGCGGTGCGCTTCTTCCTCATGCGTGAAGTGTCCTTCGGTCAGGACGGCTCCTACTCCGAAGAGTCCATCATCAACCGCATCAACTCCGACCTGGCAAACAACCTCGGCAACCTCGCCCAGCGTTCGCTGTCCATGGTCGCCAAGAACTGCGGCGGTGCCGTGCCCACCCACGGCGAATTCACCGAAGCCGACCGCAAGATCCTCGACGAGGCGGCAGCCCTCTACGAGCCCGTCCGCGCAGACTTCGACGAGCAGGCATTCCACCGCGCACTCGACCGCATCTGGACCGTCCTCGCAGACACCAACGCCTACTTCGCAGAGCAGGAACCCTGGACCCTGCGCAAGAACGGCGAACTCGACCGCATGAACACCGTGCTGTACGTAACCCTCGAGGTCGTACGCCAGGTCGCCCTGCTGGTGCAGCCCGTCATGCCCGACGCAACCGCCAAGCTGCTGACCCTGCTCGGCGTGCCCGAGGGTGAGTCTCGCCAGTTCGCAGCCCTCGGCACCGCACTCGTGCCCGGCACCGAACTGCCCGCACCCGCACCGGTGTTCCCCCGCTATGAGGCACCCAAGGCGTAACAGCTGCTTCTGACATAGCGTGAGAAAGCCCCCGGCATCCTTACCCCAGGGGGGGGGAGGAGCCGGGGGCTTTCTGCATGTAGGTAGGGGGTGGTTTGCGCGCGGGGTAGTAGCCTTGCTTGGGCTACCACTCATCCTTAAGGATGAGGTCCGCGCCCCGCCCAGCCCGCCTCAGACTCGCCTCAGCCCGCGGAACTAGTGAGGGGTCCCGCATCTGTAGAGAAAGGCCCGGCGGCCACCCGCCAAAATCAACCCGGAGGATGAGAAAAACCCCGTAGTCAGCGCAACATTGCGTGAAATAATTGAACCATGACTACGACAACTCCTCACGCACAGACGGCACAGGTTGCCGTCTCCGCACGAAACCTTTCCAAAACCTACGGCATCGGTGAAGCCACCGTCCACGCCCTCAACAACGTCTCCGTTGACTTTGAGCAGGGCAAGTTCACCGCCATTATGGGCCCGTCCGGCTCCGGCAAGTCCACGCTGATGCAGACCATCGCAACCCTGGACACCCCCGATCCGAACCCGGCAACCTCGATTCGTATCGGCGGTACCGAGCTCTTCGGACTGAAGGACAACGCCCTCACCGAATTCCGCCGCGAACACATCGGCTTTATCTTCCAGGCGTTCAACCTGGTGCCCACCCTCACCGCGGGCCAGAACATTGACCTGCCGCTGGGCCTCGCAGGTAAGAAGCCGGACCCGCAGTGGCGCGACTACCTGGTCAAGACCCTCGGCCTGGAAACCCGCCTCGACCACCGCCCCGAACAGCTCTCCGGCGGTCAGCAGCAGCGCGTCGCCATCGTGCGCGCACTGCTTGCACGCCCCGAAGTGGTCTTCGCCGACGAACCGACCGGTAACCTCGACTCCAACTCCGGCGCCGAGGTGCTGCGCCTGCTGCGTGCCGCCGCAACCGACCACGCACAGACCATCCTCATGGTCACCCACGACGCAAGCGCTGCCTCCTACGCAGACCGCGTGGTCTTCATCAAAGACGGCATGGTCGCCGGCGAAATGATCGAACCCACCTACGACGCCGTCCTCGGCGCAATGGCACAGCTGGAAGGTCGATAAGCCGTGGCAACCACACTGAACACGGTGGCGCGATCCAATCTGCGCGCCTCCAAAGGAAAATACATTCTCACGGGCATAGGCATCGCGATCTCATCCTTCTTTATCGCCGCCATTATGATGCTCACCAACTCGCTACAGGCGACAGTCAACTCCTCCGTGGGTGACGTGCTCTCCCGCGCCGAGGCGGTCGTTGTCTCCGCCGCTACAACCAGCGACGGTCAAGACAGCACCGCCATCTACCTGACCCGTGACCAGATTCAGAAGGTAGAAAAGAGCGACCTGCTCTCCGGCTACTGGGTGCAGTACGCCGTTGCCGGTACTCTCGGCACCGGCGATCAGAAAACCCAGGTGCAGTACGACCAGCTGCCCGCCGACTCGAGCCTCTTTCCGTACAAGGTGCAGGGCAAAATCCCCAGTAGCGACCACGAAATCATGGTCTCCACCTACTTCGCGAAGGAGCACAACCTTTCGCTGAACGGCAAGGTCACCAGCACCGACGTTGTGGAATCTGTCAGTGCCCCCGGCACCGATAAGACCGCTGAATATACCGTCGTCGGTCTGTTCGACCCCGGTTTTGAAGGCTCCACCACCAACCGGGCTGTCTTCATTGGTGGCACCAGCCTCGGCGAAGCCGCCCTGAAGGCATCTGAGGCAGAGAATAATAATGCCGCCGCCGGTCACCGAAGCATGGCTGGCGCGAACCTCATCTACCTCAAGTTCAAGGACGGCGTAACCGACGCCAAGCTCAAGACCCTGCAGGATTCCCTCAGCAGCGGCGACACCAAGAACGACCCGCGCGTCATGACCGGTCAGAAGCTGCTGGAAGACTACCAGAAGACCATCTCCACGGTCTTCACCTCCATTAGCGTTGTCCTGGGTGCCTTCGCAGCGCTGGCTCTGCTGGTCTCCTCGTTCGTCATCTCCAACACCTTCGCGGTGCTGGTCGGCCAGCGCATCCGTGAGCTTGCCCTGCTGCGCACCCTCGGTGCCCGCGGCGGCTCCCTCGTGCGGATGCTACTCGTCGAATCCATTACCGTGGGTGTGGTGTTCTCCCTCATCGGTGCGTTGCTGACCTTCCCGGTCGGCATGCTGGTGGGAAGCATGGTTTCGACCATCATGATCTCCTACTCAATCACCCCGGTGATTATCAGTACCCTGATCTGCACCATCGTGACGGTTCTGGCGTCGCTCTCCCCGGCACGAAGCGCCCTGCGCATCTCGCCCATTAGCGCAATGAGCGAACACACCAACCTTGAGGTGCGCAAGCCCGGCAAGGTCGGCCCGATCCTGGGTCTGGTCTTCGGCGCCGCAGGTATCGGCCTGGTTATGCTGGCTCAGAACCAGGGTTCCGGTGAGGGCGCCGGCAATAAGGCCATCCTCCTCATGATGGGGGCCGCGCTGCTGCTCGGTATTGCGGTCTTCCTCCTCACCCCGCTGGTACTGCCCCCGCTGGTAGGCGCCCTCGGTAAGGTCACCCGCACCCAGACCGGCAAGCTCGCGCTCGCCAACGCACTGCGTTCGCCCAAGCGCACCGTCTCCACCGGCCGTGCCGTACTGGTGGGTACCCTGGTCGTGTCGACTGTGCTGACCGGTTACTCGGTGCTGAGTGCCTCGCTGACCAAGGCCCTGGATCAGCAGTACCCGATTTCTGCGCAGGCAAAGTACAGCTCGTATGACCAGGCCGAGGCTGCCTCCACCGTGACCAAGGCGGAGGGGATCGCCTCCAAGGTCAAGGGTATTAAGAACGTTCAGGCATCCGCCGTCGGTTACGCAGCCGGTGTGGTTGACTACACCGTCGAGTACGAGGGTCAGACCGCCAACCAGAATTCCGACCTGGTGGCTTTGAGCTCCTCCGATCTGAAGGCAATCCTGCCGGGTGAAAACTCGAACCTTGCTGACGACACCGTGCTCGTGCCGCAGGGCCTCTGGAAGTCTGCTGGATTGAATGAGTCCAGCCGTCTGAAGGCACACGGCCCGCTCGGCGAAGTGGAACTCAAGCCCGTCAAGTCCGCAACCAAGCAGAACCTGCTGATTGTCAACTCTGCCACCGCCGCCAAGCTGCAGGACGCCAAGAACCCGCAGAAGGTTGCTAACCCCGCCGCGGAGGAAGCTCAGAAGCGCATGGAAGAAGCAATCGCCAGCGGTGACAAGGAAGCTCAGACAAAGGCAGCACGTCTGACCGTCACCAGCCAGGCAACCGGTAACGACACCGTTGTTCTGGTGCGCGCGGCATCCCCGCTGACCAGTAGCGAGAACGCGACCCTGCAGGCTGACCTGAACCGAGCCAGCCCGGACAGCTCCTTCACCGGTGGCTTGCAGGAACGTCAGACCTACGACCAGATACTGACCGTTATGCTGACCTTCACCCTGGTGATGCTCATGCTCGCAGTGGTCATCTCCATCATTGGTGTGGCGAACACGATGACCCTGTCGGTCAACGAACGCCGCCGTGAGAACGCGATGCTTCGCTCGCTGGGTCTGTCCCGCAAGCAGTTGCGCCGCATGATCTCCATTGAGGCGATTCTGATTACGCTCGCCGCAGTGGTGCTCGGTATGGTTTCCGGTGCGGTGATTGGTAGCCTCTCGGCGCAGATTATTATGTCTTCCATGAGTGCTTCCGCCCCGCTGGTGCTTGACCTGCCGTACGTCTGGTACGTGGTCATCCTGATTGTGGGTGTGCTCGCCGCGATGCTGGCTTCGGCTCTGCCGGCGGCTCGTTCGGCTCGCATGTCCCCGGTTGAGGGTATGCGCGGCTAACCCGCTGTACCTGGCATAGTCACAGTACCCGGCAAGCCCGGATACTCGGCGTGAGAAAGCCCCGGAGGGTGCCCTCGATCAGGAGGCGCCCGCCGGGGCTTCACTGTGTCCTCTGGTCTGCCGTGATTGTACTTTCAGATTCTTGGAGCTGACCTGCAGCCTGGCTTTGCGCGTATGATGGGTGTATGAGCACTAGCCACCCCAACCTGCGTCGCGGGTACACGCTACCCCATGAAGCGGAGGTTCTTCAGATCCTCCGTGACGCTGGTGTGCGCCGTGCCCGACTCTTCGGCAGTGCCGCCCGCGGTGCACTGACTGAAACCAGCGACCTGGATTTTCTGGTGCAGATGCCGGGGGCAGCCCCTTTTGACGAGTTCATGCAGATGGTGGATGCCCAGCACCGCATTGAACAGTTGACCGGCCGTAGCGTTGATATGGTCACCCGGTTGCGCCCCCGCATCTATGCGGAGGCAGAATTGGACCTGGTGGAGCTGCCGCTATAAGAAGGTGCCTGAGCTGATGAGCGACTTTGAACGAATCATCGACGAGATAGAAGAAACTACTTAACTAAAGAGCCCCGGAGGGCGCCCCCGATATGGAGGCGCCCGCCGGGGCTTCGCTGTGCCCTTGATTCTGCTGTGTCCTTATATAAGGGAACGCTAGTGGGCGATACCCGCCTCATACGCCATAATGACCGCCTGCACACGATCACGCGCACCCAACTTCGCCAACACATGCGACACATGCGTCTTTACCGTCGCCTCCGAAAGCACCAACTCCCGCGTAATCTCCACATTCGACAAGCCGCGCGCAATCAAACCCAGCACCTCAAACTCACGCGGCGACAACTGCTCAATCAACTCACGATGCGGATAATCCTGCACAGGCTCAAGGTTTGCATGCTCAGCCGGAATGAACGTCGCCTTAGGAAGCTCAGAACCAGCAGCCGGGGGAGCAGCCTGCACAGACTTGGTGGTAGATACAGACTCAGCGGCAGGAGCGGTAGGAACAACAGGAGCGGGGGAGTCCAGCACCGGAATCATATGCTCCAACAGGCGGCGAGTCGCAGACGGCGCAATCACCGCATCGCCGCGGTGCACCGTACGAATCGCCTCCAGCAGCTGCTCTGGCGGAGTGTCCTTCAACAAGAAACCGCTTGCACCCGCACGCACCGCCGAATACACGTACTCATCAATATCGAAGGTCGTGAGCATGATAATGCGCACCCGTTCATCCTCGGAAACTTCACGCTCGCCGTCACGCTCCAGGATGCGGCGCGCCGCCTCCAGGCCGTCGCAGTGCGGCATGCGCACATCCATGAGGATGACCTGCGGCGCCTGCCCCTCAGACACCATGCGGTCAAAAACATCAATAGCCGCCAGGCCGTCATCAGCTTCCATGACGACCTGCAGGTCCGGCTGGGAGTTCACGAGCATGCTCAAGCCGCCGCGCACTAGGCGCTGGTCGTCAACGAGCATCACGCGGATCGGCTGGGTGGTCTGTGGTGCAGAAGAGTACATAGTTTCAATCCTAGATCACGAGGTAGTAGAGAGCACGGGTATTAGAGGTCGCGGTAGGGCAGCGCCGCCTCAACGAGCCAGCCGCCGTCAGGCTGCAGACCGTAGGTGAGGACGCCGTGGTAGAGGGCGATGCGCTCGCTCATGCCGCGCAGACCGTTACCGCTACCGGGTACCGGGCGAGCTGTGTGCTGAGCCGCGGCAGAGGAAACCGGGCCGTTATGTACCCGCAGGTGCAGACCGTCCTCACCCCAGTGAATGGTGACGGTGGTTGCCGCGCCGGGGGAGTGCTTGAGCGCGTTGGTGAGCGCCTCCTGCACGGTGCGGTACGCCGCCAGCTCGGCACCCTGCGGTAGGGTGCGCGCCATGGTGCCGGTGATTCCGGTGAAGGTGACGGGTAGCCCGGCGCGGCGGCTCTGCTCCACGAGGGCGGGCACATCGCTGAGGGTAGGCACGGGTGCGTAGGCGGTCGCCTCGTCCGTGCGGAGTAGCCCGAGGAGGGAGCGCATCTGGGTGAGGGAGTCTCGCGCCGTGTCTGCGATGAGTTCGAGGGTCTGCTCGGCAATATCCGGCGTGTTCTGCTGCTGAGCCTGACCCGACTGCTCTGCCTGCTGGGCGCGTGCGGTGCGGGCGCTCGCGGCGGCGTAGCGTGCCCCGTCCGCCTGGGAAATAATGCTGGAGAGCGAGTGCGCCACAATATCGTGCATTTCGCGGGCGATGCGTGTGCGTTCGTCCTGCGCGGCGAGGCGGCGTTCCTGGTCCTGCTCGTATTCGAGGCGGCGCGCGCGTTCTTTGAACTCTTCGCTGCGCAGTTCGCGCATGCGGCGGGAGTCGCCGAGGAACCAGAAGACGGTGAAGATGGATCCGCAGAGCACGCCGAGCATCAGGGAGATGAAGATGCGGGCGGGCATGTCGTCCCAGTGGTAGAGGAGTGAGAGTGATGCCTGCACGGTGACGGCGAGTGCGCCGACCCAGCCGAGGATGAGGGCGCGGAAGCGAGCGCGGCGGGTCCAGTGCCTGCCGGTGTGGTAGGCGGCGAGGCTGACCGGCGGGTAGCAGGTGATGACGAGTGAGTCGGGGAAGGGGGTCACGAGGGTGAGACAGAGCGCCGCGATGACCACGTAGATGCTGCCGTAGGGGAAGCGGTAGCGGAAGTAGAGCGCGGTGGTGCTACAGAGCGCGGAGATGAGCGGGATCCAGCCGTAGCCGTTGATGAAGGCAACGGAGAGTACGCAGCAGAAGAACTGCATGTGCGCGACGACGATGGCGTTCATCCAGCCGCGTTTGTCTCTGAGGTAGCTTTGTACGCGGCTGGAGGCAGTGATGGCGTCGGCGGGCAGGTCGCTGCTTTCTGAGCTGCCGCGGGTATTCGTTACGGCGTAGCCTGATTCGGCTGTTGCTGTGCTGTGTTGTGGGTTCTGCTGGGGTTCGGTGTGCTTGAGGGGCATGTTTCCAGTGTAGCGAGGGGGCGAGGGGAGTATGGCGGGCATAGGAGGCCCACAAAATGCGCTGACGTGCACATAGTGCGTGTGGGTATATCTTTGCCTGTGTTTGATTCTGTGTGCGCGACACGCTGAAATACAGGATTATTTATGAGCTTCGCCACATTAAATCAGATTTTTCTCTCAATCACCGCTTGAGGGTTTGGGGTTATATTGGGTTTGAATTTAGGTGCATATCACTAAAAACTTTCTTAAGTAACCTATTTGGGTTGAAAAACCTTCAATCTTAACGGAGGGTTTTTGTTATAACCCCTCATCAGGGCTCTATTGAAAACCATTGCGGGGGTTGGATTTGGTGGGTATAGTTTTACCTGTATCGTCACCCGGCGTGTAGAAGGCTGAGCCCATCGGGCGCACCTAGGCCCCTTGTGGGACGCTCCCACGCGGAACGGTACAGCATTATGTCGTTATCATCCGGGGTCGGAATACTGTCCGGCTTCACTCGCTCAATCGCTTTGGTGAATTGTCACCGTGCACGACGATGGGTGATAACTCTTATTCCTCAAATGACATCACTCTCGAAGGACATATATGTCTACTAACATTTCTCGCCGCAAGGTTGTTGCGGGCGCAGCATGGGCTGCTCCGGTTGTCGCGGCTTCTGCCGTTGTTCCGGCTTTCGCTTCCTCCACTGAGTGCGAGTGGGCTTCCTCCGCTGCTTACAGCGTTGAGGGCACCTCCGCAGGTGCTAAGAGCTCCACCTCCTTCGTTGTTCCCGAGCGAGTCGACAAGATTAAGTTCGAGGTCGTCGGTGGCGCTGGTGGTACCAACTACGATGATATGGCAGCAGGTTCCGGTGCCAAGATTACCGGTATCATCGAGGTCAAGCCCGGCCAGACCGTTCAGCTCGTCGGTGCAGCCGGTGGTATCGGTAACGGCCCCCTGACCGCAGCTGAGGGTGGTGAGGGCTACGGTAACGGTGGTTCCTCCAACCTGCCCACCCCCATCCCCTCCAGCGTCATGCAGCAGGTCAACACTATTTGGCCCGCTTCCTCCCCGCTGAAGCGTATTACCTACTCCGCTTCCGGTGGCGGCTCCTCCGCTCTGGTCATCGACGGCACCCCCGTTGCAGTTGCAGGTGGCGGTGGCGGCGCTGGCTTCATTAACAACGGTGGCGCTAACAACAACCCCAACTACATGGAACCTGGCGCAGTGACCGCTTCTTGGCAGTGGCCCTCCGGTGCAAAGCGCAACGGCAACATCATCTTCGGCTCCACCGGTGGTTCCGCTGAAGGTGCATCGGGTTCTGCAGGTCTTGAAGGCTTCGGTATCTACGATGCTGACAGCTCCATCCGCGAAACCGTTGAGGCCGGTGAAGGTGGCGCAAACGGTATCGGTGGTAACGGTGGTGCCAAGACCGCTCTGCACACCGGCAAGTCCCCGAACGGTGTACTGGGCTTCTCCTCCGCCAACAACCAGGAGATTTACCAGTCCTCCAAGTCCGGTAACAACGGTGGCTCCGGCTTCACCGGTGCCGGTGGTGACGGTGTGGCATCCTACTCCTACCTGATCGACAACAACGATCGCACCAAGAAGGAAGTTGGTACCCACAACGGTTCTACCTACGCCCTTGAGTACTCCTCCATCGGTTTCAACTTCAACGGCTACGAGTCGGTTGTCTCCGCAGGTGGTGGCGCAGGCTACGGTGGCGGTGGCTCCGGTGCTTCCAGCTCCTCCTCCGCAATCGTTCTGACCCAGAAGTGGAACAACAACCCCTCCGGTCTTCGCCAGAACGTCTCCTTCGGCCAGCTCGGTGGCGGCGGTGGCGCAGGTGGCTCCTACGTTGCTCCCGGTGTGTCCGGCGGTAACATTACCTCCGCAGGCAACGCTCCGACCGCTCGTAGCACCCGTGGTAACGGCTACGTCAAGGTCACCCTCTGCCAGCGCACCGCATAATTAACGGTAACGTTTTAGGTACTCGACCCCGCTCGGGGTAGAAATACCATCTCTTTTCCCCGGCTGATGATTCAGCCGGGGAAAAGTGTTTTAACCCTCCTGTTTCCCTAGCCACACTGCGGGTCTTCCCACCCGCCCGGAACGACCCGGACTCCGACGGCCCAGACTCTGAGAACCCGCCCGCACGCTCTACCGCCCGCCCCCGAGCGCGTATTACGGTAGAGGCATGACTGAAGCACGTAGCATCGACCTCGCCGTCATCCCCGGCGACGGCATCGGCCCCGAAATCATTACCGAAGCCCAGCGCATCCTCACCCGCGCCTGCGAGCTCGAAAACATTGCCGTCAACCCCACCCAGTACAAGCTCGGCGCCGAGCACTGGCTCGAAACCGGTGAGACCCTGCCCGAGTCCACCATGGAATCCCTCAAGAAGCACGACGCGATTCTCTTCGGTGCCATCGGTGCCGACCCGCGCAGCGGCAAGATTCCCTCCGGCCTCATCGAACGCGAAATGCTCCTGAAGCTGCGCTTCGCCTTCGACCACTACATCAACCTGCGCCCCTCCCGCCTGTACCCCGGCGCGGTATCTCCGCTGGCCAACCCCGGCAACATCGACTTCGTGGTCGTGCGTGAAGGCACCGAAGGCCCCTACATCGGTAACGGCGGCGTGATTCGCCAGGGCACCCCGCACGAGATTGCCACCGAGGTCTCCCTCAACACCGCACACGGCGTGGAGCGCCTGATTCGCTACGCCTTCGAGCTGGCCTCCACCCGCCGCAAGAAGGTCACCCTCGTGCACAAGACCAACGTGCTCACCCACGCCGGCCGCCTCTACAACCGCTACTTCACCGAAATCGCGGCTGAATTCCCCGAGGTTGAGACCGACTACCTGCACATTGACGCGACCACCATCTTTATGGTCACCGACCCCTCCCGCTTCGACGTGATCGTGACCGATAACCTTTTCGGCGATATCATCACCGACCTGGCCGGCGCGGTCACCGGCGGTATTGGCTACGCCGCCAGCGGCAACATTAACGCCGTCGGCGAGTTCCCCTCCATGTTCGAGCCCGTGCACGGCTCGGCACCGGACATCGCCCGCCAGAACAAGGCCAACCCCACCGCCGCAATCCTCGCCGGCGCGATGCTGCTGCGCCACCTCGGCTACGATGCCGCCGCGGCCCGCATTGAGGACGCCGTCGAGGCGGACATGCGCGAGAACGGCGCCACTGTGCGTGGCACCGATCGGGTTGGCGCGGACGTGCTCGCACGCCTGGGTTAATATTCACCAGGCTAAAGCTCGCGCGGCTAAGATGCGCTCATGACAGCGTGAGCGCTGAATAAAAACGCTAGGGAAGCCCGGAAGGAACGCTCCTTCCGGGCTTTACCTGTGCCTGCCCCGCGCTCGTCTGCCCACGCTCGTGGCTCCATACATCTGTGCGGGCGGGGGCCAGGGATCCCCTGCCGCTAGGTTTACCCCCCCCGCCGAACCTGACCTGCGAAACCCACCTGTTCACATCCTGAATGGGGTAAAAGGTGCACATGCGGCAAAAGCATCTTTCCGGTACTCTAAAACAGTCGAGCACACCCGCCCGACCTCCTCGGCGGTGGATACCCTCCACCGCGTACCTTGATGCATCCACGCTGCTCGAAAGCACGAACCGTCCCCACGGATGCACCACCTGCCTCGGCACCGCGCCCACCGCACACACCCCGGCGCATCAGCGGCCGCAGGTAGCCCCGGCCGCTCCCACCGTGCGAGAGCGACCGAACTCGAAGAACGCAGAATGATGCATTAGACGAAGAGGAACGCAGAACGATGGCCATCGAATTCAGCCACGAAGCAAACCAGTCACCCGCCTCCGCCGAACGCCGCGAAGAAATCCTCAAGAACCCCGGCTTCGGCGACTACTTCACCGACCACATGGTCACCATCGACTGGGAGGGTGACTACAAGACCGGCGGCACCTGGTACGACGCCCGAGTCCACCCCTACGGCCCGCTCGTTCTGGACCCCGCAGCATCCGTCTTCCACTACGGCCAGGAAATCTTCGAAGGTATTAAGGGCTACCGTCACGCCGACGGCTCCGTGTGGACCTTCCGCCCCGAAAAGAACGCCGCCCGTTTTGCGAACTCCGCGCACCGCCTCTCCCTGCCGCAGCTGCCCGCCGAGACCTTCATCGAGTCCCTGCGCCAGCTGATTAAGGCGGACGAATCGTGGGTTCCCACCGGTGACGGCGAGGCCTTCTACTTCCGCCCCTTCATGATTGCCACCGAGGCGTTCCTGGGCGTTCGCCCGGCCCGCCACGTGCAGTACCACGTGATTGGCTCGCCCGCCGGTAACTACTTTGGCACTCCCGAGCCCGTGGACATCTGGCTCTCCACCACCTACGCCCGTGCAGGCGAGGGCGGTACCGGCGCAGCCAAGTGCGGCGGTAACTACGCGGCCTCCATGATCGCCCAGATTGAGGGCGAGAAGCACGGCTGCAAGCAGGTGATCTTCAAGGACCCGCACCGCGGCGACGCCATCGAAGAGCTCGGCGGCATGAACGTGTTCTTCATCTTCGGCAAGGAAAACAAGATCGTCACCCCCGAGCTGACCGGCACCATCCTGGAGGGTGTGACCCGCTCCTCGCTGATTCAGCTTGCCAAGGACCGCGGCATGACCGTGGAGGAGCGTGCAATCACCCTCAACGAGTGGCGCGAGGGCGTGGCCGACGGCGACATTACCGAAATCTTCGCCTGCGGCACCGCAGCAGTGGTTGCCCCCATCGGCAAGCTCAAGGCCGAGGATTTTGAGATTCCGGCACCCACCGAGCACTTCGGTGAGATCTCCAAGAGCCTGCGCGAAGAGCTCGTCGGTATTCAGCTCGGCACCGTTGAGGACCGCCACGGCTGGATGACCCGCCTCATCTAAAACGTGAATCTAACGTAACCCGCGAAATCCCCGTAGGATGCGCCCGCCCGACCCCGTACGTCGCGCGGCGAGCAGCTTGCGGGGATTTGCTGTGCCCGGCGATATAGGGGAGAGGAGGCACACCCCGCCGAACCTAACAGCATTGAACCCCGCCGGGCTAAAACCTGCCCCGCCAATTCCGCCCGCCGCCCACACCCTCGAAGGCTGGTACCCTAGAAAGTATGCGTATTGCACGATTTACCGTAAATAATGAGCTCCACTTCGGGCTGGTCGAAGGCGAAGCGGGCGAAGAGACCCTGCGCGTCATCGCCGGCGACCCCTTCTACTCGGGTGTCGAACCGACCGGCACCACCTACCCCATCGATCAGGTGCGTCTGCTCGCCCCGATCATCCCCCGCTCCAAGGTGATTGGAGCAATCGCAAACTGGGCAGGAACCGAGGCACCCGCCTCCCCGCAGTTCTTCCTTAAGCCGAACACCACCGTGATCGGCCCCGGTGACCCCGTGACTCTACCCGACTATTCCGAGGCTGTCAGCCCCGCGGGTGAGCTCGCCGTCATCATCGGCCGTATCGCCAAGTCCGTGCCGCTCGAGCGCGTGCATGAGGTCATCTTCGGTTACACCGTAGCCAACGACCTCACCGCCCGCGACCTGCTCGAGGACCGCCAGTGGACCCGCGCTAAGGGCTTCGACGGCGCCACCCCGCTCGGCCCCTGGATCGAAACCGACCTGGACACTGACTCGCTGAACATCCCCACCTGGGTCGACGGCGACGTCGTGCAGGAGGGCAACACCTCCGAGATGCACTACTCCGTGGCCGAACAGGGGGCCGCAGCCTCCGAAATCTTCACCCGGCTGCCTGGCGACC